>Ga0181607_10000175_pt1 | contig 51399 bp, 46 predicted proteins | sample 041ome_9_FD_132420 | JGI IMG/M metagenome (GOLD analysis project Ga0181607, IMG submission 132420) | Coastal salt marsh microbial communities from the Groves Creek Marsh, Skidaway Island, Georgia - 041413US metaG (megahit assembly) | ecosystem: Environmental > Aquatic > Marine > Intertidal zone...
AATGTTTCTTCTAGTAACTCCTGCAGTTCATCGTAATCAATCATTTCTATATTTCCTCTACTTCAAAATCAGAGTGATTTATATCACTATACTCAAAATCTTCTTTTGCAATCTCAATTGCATGGTCTTCGCTAGTAGCTTTGACGACTCTCTCAATAGTCATCGTTACTTTATACCAATATTGAATCATTATAAGTTCCTTTCTAAAATTTTATAACTAGTTTTGTCGTTAAATGCAAGTACTTTTTAAGCTTGTCTTTTAGGGTCGCCCTCTAGAGTTTTCCCCACAGAATTCTCGTAATTCCCCTTGAAAACCCCTTTTTAAAGGAGAATACTACCGAGGTTCTCCAGAGGAGCCCCAGGAGGACCCCTCTGAGGATGCTCTATAGTTTCCCTCTAGGGAATTTTGCGGTCCTCTCTGGGCTATAATACGGCTTCCAAGTTAGACTCGAAGGGTTCTTAGGGAATTTCCTTTAGAGATTTTTATTTTATATTATCCTTTCCGTATACTATCTAGGATGAATGGGAAGGCGATTGCGAAGATAATAAATAGAGCGATACTCATGAGGCTTGCCTTTCGAGGATAGCCATATCGATACGTTGTTGTATCTCTTTCTTAGCATCTTCAATTAGTGCAGAGGCAAACCTGCGGTCTACCATTTTCTTCTCGGTATCACTTAAGAGTTGATAATCGTCGTTCTCATAAGTGAGTACTGCAATACCGTTATCAAGGAAGAACTCATCAAAGTTCTCAATGAGGTTCTCCCAGAAATCCTTATAGATAGGATCGTCAATAACTTCGAGGAGAGCTTCATCTATTCCCTGTTCATACAGGTATTCATAGTGAAGTTCAAGGTGTTCATCCTCAATAGTATTAGCGAGAGGATCGATGATAGGGTTAGCTAACATCATTGTTTGGATTGCGATGTCCATTTCTTTATAACGCGACATAACAGTTTCCTTTCAATAGAGAAGTCTGTCTCATCAGGCGTAGGAGACAATACCTACACGACTCCCCGAAGGGAGTTTCGACTTTAGAAGTCTTCAGAAGCCTCGATGCTATCGAAATCAACTGATTCGGTTGGTTCATACTTAACTAAATCAATCACTTGAACAGCGGAGAGACGAGTAATAATTTGTTCTCCACGAGGATAAGTGAATACCTTAACGGAACCTTTAGAACCGTTACCGATACACTTAGCATCACCGTACTCAGCACGGAAGTCTGCCTTATCAGCGGTGACTACTTCGACCTTAACGGCTTTACCCTTAGCACCCTTAGCGTAACGCTTAAAATTAATCGCTACACCACCCTCAACTTCACGGACCTTACCGAAAGCTTCAAGTTCTTTACGACGTTTCTTAGGTACTACTACCTGAACATCGTACACTGGATCACCACCGAAAGGGGCGTGAGGTGTATCGAGGAAAGCGTAGTTCAAAGTTACGTCGCGGATGATAGATGTTTTGATTGTGTTTGTCATAATAAATCTCCATTAGTTTATGACTATGAGGATCTGCCTCGTCAGTGCAGAGAGATCATTCTCTACAGACGCCCTAAGGCGTTTCGGCTTGGTTAATCCCAATGTGCTATCGTGATTATCGCAATCGTTCCAGCGATGAAGAATCCGAATGGGGCGAAAAGTAAGGGGTGAGTTAAGATAAATTCTAACATAGTAGTTCTCCTTTCAAGAGAGTCCAAGCGAGCAAGTCGCAACAAAGAAGTAAGGGGGGTTCGAAATCAGAATAGGGTACTTAAAATAACATCTATACTTTCTTAGTCTCTCTTAAAGCTACCCCCCTAAGTTTTCTACGATTTCGCCTAGAATTCTATAAGTCCCTATAAGAAACTTTTATTAAAAGGAGAGGCCCATGCCTAGAATTGATCATAACGCTCGTCGCCGCGCTAGGCACGGAAACCTTCGCACTAACGGTGCGACCCCCCGAACTACTAGAGAAGTACAAACTGGTCGCGAAAAAGATAAAATTAGTTTTAAAGGTCACGCGCTAATAAAGAAAAAAGAATCTCCAACGGACTCAATGCGAGCTCGCAGTGTAGGTCGGGTAGTACTTGCTGGTCCTAAAGAACCAAGGAAGCCTACTACTACTAAGACCCCAGAGAAAACTATGAAAGTAGGGAAGCCAGGTTATAACCGTAAAACTGTAGAAGTTAAAGATAAAGCCCCACAAGCTAAACGTAAACGTCGGGGACCTCCAGGGAAACGTCGGTAATGCCCCTAAGTATTTCGTACGTAGAAGTATTAATACTAATTGGAGTTTGGCTTAATACCTTTATAAACATCTACAAATTTTTTAAGGAAGATTAAAATGGCTAAATCTAAACGGAGGAAGACCTAATGGCAAACCTTATAATAAAAGTAACAAACTCAGGCGCTACGGATATTGACGAAGCAGCTGCTGGTACTTCTACTTTTTACGGATTAGACTCTGGTTCACACTTTCATACAAGCATTGCTGATCCAACTACAATTATAGAATTTGACGTTCATAAAAGCGGCGGTTCAATTTTTACTTATGTTGGTACGGCTACTTTAAAAATCGAACTAGGTTACATTGGGGCTCGCGGAGTATTTGATGTAATCCTTAGTAGTTAAGGATTAATATAATGAAGAACAAGAGGACACTTGAGCTTCTTAAAGAGAAAGCTAAACGGGACGCCCTCAAGGTGTACGAAGGGGACTTCGAAAAATTTTCTGCGGATAACATTAAAATCCTCACCAAAGATTCCTCCCAAGGTTTTGTCCCCTTCCTCTTTAACGAACCCCAACGGGTAATCAATGAAGCCATTGATAAACAAATAGAGGAAACTGGTCGCGTACGCGTCATCATCCTCAAAGCGCGGCAGCAAGGCATATCTACCTATTGCGCTGCGCGGGTATTCTGGAAGACTTACTTTACAGACTATTCCAAGTCGGTAGTGATGGCTCACGACAGTGCTACTTCGGATGCACTATTTAGTATGAGTCGAAACATTATTGATAATATGCCCCCCGACTTAAAACCTACTCTCCAAAAGTCTAACGCTAAAGAAATCTTATTTGAAGAGAATAAAAGCGGTTACCGTCTATACACTGCTGGTTCGCCAGAAGCTGGACGAGGAACTACCCCTACCATTGCCCACCTTTCCGAGGTTGGTTTCTGGACTCACGACGAGAAAATTCTTGCGGGACTCTTTCAAGGGATCTCCCAAGCTGAAGGTACTGAGGTAATCTTAGAATCAACGGCTAACGGGGCTTCAGGAGAATTCTGGCGTCTCTTCCAAGGAGCGGCTAACGGGGAGAATGAGTATCTCGCAGTTTTCATTCCTTGGTTTGCAACTGAGGAATATCGACGCGACGCCCCTTCGGGGTTTGAGAGAACCGTAGAAGAAGATGAATTAGCTGAGAAGTACGATTTAGATGATGAACAATTATATTGGCGTCGCCTAAAGATTGCGGAAGGCGGTGAGAATAAGTTTCGGCAGGAGTACCCAGCTACGGCTGAGGAAGCATTTATTGTTTCGGGTAACACAGTATTCAACCAAGAGAAACTTAATGATCTCATAGCTACAGAAGCTGAAGCATTCAGAGAATTCAATCCGATGACGGGCGAATTTGTAGAAGCTAAAGAAGGCTCCCTAGAAATCTGGCAGTACCCTCAATTCGATGTACCCTTCATTATTGCAGCTGACGTAGCCCAAGGTGTAGGGAAAGATTATTCTTGCGCAGTAGTTATGAACTCCAATAGGGAAGTTGTAGCTATGTACCGAAATAACAGAGTAGACCCCACTGAATTTGGGGAGATTCTTTTTTATTTAGGTCGCTACTTCAATAATGCTTTACTATGTGTCGAATCGAATAGTATTGGTTTAGCTACGCTATTAAGGCTAGACCAAATGAGATATGTCAACTTATACTACCAAGCTAGGATAGCTGATCTTTCTTCTGCGGAAGGTATTCGACCTGGATTCAAAACTACTATGTCAAGCAAACCGCAGATTATTGGCTTACTCCAAAATGCGGTGAACGAAGATGATATACGTATTCCTTCAAAAACAATTATTAAGGAACTCAAAACTTATATATCCAGAGATTCTGGAAAGATGGAAGCCATGGCTGGTTGTAACGATGATACTGTTATGGCTTGCGCTATGGGTTTAGAAGTTTTGAGGACCCACGGAAACAAACTTACAAACGATAGAGTGTCATGGAGAGACCGCATAGGCGGTGCTATTATAAATGACGATACCAACTGGTTATAGGAGATATGAAATGAAAGGAAAACATCCAGTTTCAGACAAATCATTATCAAACCTTAACCCGATTACCTCCCCAGAAATGGCTGAAGAATATCGTAAGAAAGGTTTAGAAACTCGTATGCGTAATAAAGCTATTCGCGAAGAGATTAAAGAGAAAATGGAACAACTAGCGAAGGTCATTAAGGAAGATGAGAATTCATTCTCAGCCCTAGATGTCCTCCGTTATAATATGTACGAAGCACTTGAAGAAGGTGATAAGAGCGAAGCTACCCGTATTGCAGCTATCATAGCAGAATACGAAGCACCCAAACTACAACGTCAAGAAGTTAATCAGACTATCAGTACATCTGATTTGTCGGACGAAGAGTTGGAAGTAGAAATCGCAAAGCTTACCTTAGTAAAGTAATTCGTACGCATAGAAGAGGACACTATGTATACGATATACACAAAAGACACATGCGGCTACTGTGAGAAGGCCGAGAAGTTACTCCAAGATAATTATCTTGAGTATGAGCTTATCGATGTGAACTCAGACCCCGAAACTCTAAAAATGTTTAAGAGTCGGAAATGGTCTACTGTTCCCCAAATTATGAAAGGGAACTTGCACATCGGTGGGTACGAACAACTCAAGACACACTTATCTAATAAATATTACAAATCAGTTTACTCGGAGTAACTACTAATGGACACATATCAAAAATTTATTCACCTCTCACGTTACGCTCGTTGGGATGAAGAAACACAAAAACGAGAGAGTTGGGAAGAAACGGTTACGCGCTACTTAAATTATTGGGGCGACCGTTTGAGCCAAGAAGATTACTCCGAACTTTACAAAGCGATTCACTCAATGGAAGTAATGCCTTCTATGCGTTGTCTTTGGAGTGCTGGCGAAGCCCTCCAGAAGAATAACGTAGCAGGCTTTAACTGCTCATTTCTAGCTGTAGATTCCCCACGAGCCTTCGATGAAGCACTTTATATTCTAGCCAGCGGTACTGGTGTAGGCTTTAGTGTCGAAGCTAAGTTTGTGTCTAAGTTACCTATCGTAAACGATACTTTCACTCAAACCGAACGGGAGATTGTAGTTGGCGACTCTAAAGAAGGCTGGGCAAAAGCCATCCGAAAACAAATTGCCGACCTATATCTTGGTCAAGTACACCAGTGGGACTACTCAAAGGTACGACCCGCAGGAGCTCGGCTTAAGACGATGGGAGGACGGGCCAGCGGTCCTGAGCCTCTTATGGACCTCATGGGTTTCATCGATAGAACTTTTAAAGGAGCCTCTGGACGAAAGCTAAATCCGATTGAATGCCATGACATCATGTGCAAGATTGGTGAGATTATTGTCGTTGGCGGTGTACGCCGGAGCGCTATGATTTCGCTTTCAGACCTTGGAGACCCTCAAATACGTGACGCTAAAAGCGGTAACTGGTGGGAACACTACGGTCATCGGGCACTAGCTAATAATAGTGCTTGCTACGAAGTAAAACCGGATATGGAGACTTTCCTAAATGAATGGACCGCCCTTGTCAAAAGTAAATCGGGAGAGAGAGGCATATTTTCGCGCGTTGCAGCTCAAGCAAAAGCGAGAGAGAATGGCCGCAGGGAGTCTGATTGGGACTTCGGAACAAACCCTTGCTCAGAAATTATTCTGCGACCAAATCAATTCTGTAACTTATCGGAGGTAGTCGCTCGTGAAAAAGATACGAAAGCTAGCCTCAAGCGCAAAGTACGGTTGGCAACAATTCTTGGCACACTACAAGCAACGCTTACGGACCTTCCCTACTTGCGAGCAGTGTGGAAACGCAATACTGCCGAAGAGTCACTGCTCGGAGTGTCTCTCACCGGAATCCAGGATTGCCCCCTCCTCCATAACCCAGACGCGAAACTCCTGAAGGAAATGAAAGATGTTGCTATCGAAACAAATAAGGAATGGGCTGAGAAATTGGGAATCCCCCAGAGTGCAGCTATCACTTGTATTAAGCCATCCGGTACTGTTTCGCAGCTTGTCAATTCTGCATCAGGTATACACGGGCGTTTTTCTCCGTATTACATTCGTACTGTGCGACAAGATAACAAGGACCCTATCACTGATTTCTTAAAAGATTCAGGGGTTCCAAACGAACCTTGCGCTATGAAACCGAATAGTACTACTATCTTCAGTTTCCCCATTAAGTCTCCAGAAGGAGCCATTCTAGCTAACGAACAACCAGCCCTCGAACAACTTGAGAACTGGAAGAACTTTGCAGTGAACTGGTGTGAACATAAACCATCAGTAACCATTTACGTCAAAGACGAAGAGTGGTTGGAAGTTGGAGCTTGGGTTTATAGTAACTTCGAAATTTGTTCTGGCATTTCATTTCTCCCTTACAGCGATCATACGTATGCACAAGCACCGTATCAAGATTGTTCTGAAGAGGATTATGAAGCAGCCTTTGCAGCTTTCCCCTCCCAAATTAATTTTGGGGACCTCGTTAATTACGAAAAAGAAGATAACACGGAAGGCGCTCAAACACTTGCATGTGTAGCGGGGGCTTGTGAAATTTAAATGATTAAGAAATATCCTTTTAAAATTGAAGAAGAGACTAAACTTCTTTTAGAAAGTAAAGTGATGTCTTATTTAAAAACTACTTGTACCACTGAACTTCATAATATTTCTATCTTAAATGATTTTCCTTTAGTATTATCTCAATTAAAAGAAGTTTTAAAAGAATATACTAAAGGTTTTAATTTCGATTTTCTATTAACGAAATCTTGGGGGATGCTACTTACACCTTCTACGCCGGACACGATATTACATTCTCATGGTTATTGCAATTTTTCTTTTGTATTTTATACTAAGAAAGAAGAAGGTTCAAATATTGTTTTTAAAGATTTAAATCATATTCATTTTGAAGTTCCCGCTGGAGAAGACGAAATTATTGTCTTCCCATCTTACTTACCTCATTACATTAGAGGTAATAATAAAGAGACAAGAATTTCTTTTGCGGGAGATATCCTAGTCACTGCGTTAAAAAAAGAGAATCATTCAGAATTTTTAACGCCAGTTGAAACTTGGATTAAACTTTAATAAATATGAATTCTTACGGGCCGTTTCTAAGTTAAAAATAAGGAGCCGAATAATGTTTAGATTAATAATTATTTGGCTCCTCTCAATTAATTTAGCTTTCGCTCAAAATGAACAGGTTGGAGATTTAAATACTAATACCCAAAATAGTACTGTCAACAGTAATAACCCTAGTACAAGCGAGACTATTAATTACAATGGACAAGGTTCCTCTTCGCAAATACCAGTTAACACTGCGGTATCTCCAAGCTATATGAGTAATGGATCTGATACTTGTCTCATTGGTTCTAGTGGTGGTGTTCAAGTTAATGTACTTGGAATCTCCGGTGGTTTTTATAGGCAAGACCCTGAGTGTAATCGGCGTAGAGACTCTAAGACTCTGAAAGATTTAGGTATGAACATTGCAGCTATTGCGCTTATGTGTGAAGAAAAGGAAGTTTGGCTTTCCATGTTTAAAAGTGGAACACCCTGCCCAATATCTATTAATGGTAAATTAATTGTAGGGAAAGCGGCGTATTACACTATGAAGAAAAATCCGGAAGTATTCATTCCAGATTACGAAGATAATGAGGATTACTACAAATTAACTCTACAATTGGAGAAACCTAATGAAGAAAATTCTGATAGTAACCTTTCTATTTCTGAGCGCTACCGCACAAAGCTTCGCAAGTGAAATTGAAAACTTATTGAATATTAGTAAAACCCTTGCTAACAAGAAAAATCAAGCTCAATATCTTATGGGATACATCGATTACACTGGTCACTCAGGTGAAATCATTGCTAATGATGGGATACTACCCTTATTAATTTCTCCTCAAGAACTTGAAGATTACAACGCTGCTTTAGAATCGGTTAAAAGCGCAGTTATTTATAATACGCAAATGCTTCTCCTAGATGCTCATGTAGATTCTATTGATAATATGCACAATGCTATTGATACTTTTTCGGATGCAGCACAAGAACTTGCAAAGCTTGATGCTGTAGTTTCTATTGCAGAACAAGCTAATACTATAGAACAAAAAGTAGAAGTTCAAAATTTTGTTAAAACAAATGACGTCGAAATTACGCAACAAGAAGTGGATAACTACAATAACTCACTTACGGAAGTTGTATCATACGCTCAACAAGCAGCTGGTTTCTTACAAGCTAGTATGAATACTGATATCACAACAACCGCCGACGCACAATTTGAATCTTTCAATACTAACACAGCTACAGTATCTGCTTCTTACTCTGCAGTAAATGATCAACTCTTGTTAGCTTGGGATAATGGTAGTAATACTCTTTCATTCACAGATTACTTCTCTGCTAATTTTATTAGCCAAAGTGAACTTCTTGGAATGGGACAAAGTATTTATGATGGGCCACAATAATGTCGATTGAAGATACAGAACTAAAAATTGGCGCAGTAAAGCTTAGAGGCGTTTGGATTGCAATTGGTTTATCGATTTTAACTACGATGGGCGGTGGAGTCTGGGCGACAGCTGAATTTTACAATCGGATAACTGCTATGGAAGAAACTGTTGCGAATACTCCGGATACCAATAAGAAATTAACTGAACTCGGAATTAATTTAAAAACTATTATGGATAATCAAAAAGAATTGTTTGATATGAGAGATCGTATTTCGGCGGTTGAAAAATCTTCTGCTGAGAGCGTTATCTTAGTCGAACAATTTAAAGATAAGATTTCTAAACTAGACGCGATAAACCAAGATATAGATGACCTATGGAAAGGTTTAGACGCAGTTAGTAATCCATTAAACTAATAGAGATTACCTTGGGCTGTGGTTAAGTAATAATAGCCCCAACGGAGCAGGCGTCGCGTTACGCCATTCGTTGTGAGTCGGAACACAACCGACCCGACAAGGGTTCCTAGGTATGAATGGAAACTGCCTACATAATTTAAGGAGATAAAAAATGAGTATAACTTATCGCGGTGAAACTTTTAGTGGTTACAACATACCTAAACGTACCCCTAAACACCCAAAGAAAAGTCACGCAGTACTTGCTAAAGAAGGCGATACAGTTAAGCTTATTCGTTTTGGCGCTCAAGGGGTGAAAGGGGAAGGAAAGAATCCTACCTCTAAAAAAGGTAAAGCCCGTAAAGCAGCCTATTACGCTCGTCACAACGCACAAGATTCGAGCCCTAGCAAGTTAAGTGCTCGCTATTGGTCTCATAAAGTTAAATGGTAATATCATGGCAATAATTAAACCCCCTATTACTAATAACGAAATGCAAGACTCTTGGTCGTTCAATACTACTTCACGCTTAGAAGACATTGATGCTATTCTATCTTCTTTCAATCTTGAAACATGGACGATTGAAGAAGATAAGAGTGGAAAAATAATTTTTAATAAAAACGGCGTAACTAAAATGCGTTTAGATAATTCTGGTAATCTTGAGATATCTGGTGTCTTAACTCAATCAGTAACATTCTAGGAGAAGAACTATGACTAAAACAAGAGATATGTCCAATATCCTGAATGGGACTCAAACGTCTGTAAACGCTGATAAACTTGATGGGCAAGATTCTAATTTTTATCTTGATCACAATAATTTTGTCAATGCACCAGAGGCGGGAATTGATCTTACAGCACTTTCAGTTTCTATTGCTGCTGGCGCTGATACTTCTACTTTAGCTTATAATAACCTTACAGGTGTATTTACTTTTACACCCCAAACAGTTACTGGGCAAACTCTTACTGAACTCAAGAATGATGCAGAAACAGCGGCAACAAATGCGGCAGGTTCTGCTACAGCGGCTAACTTAAGCTTTTTAGATTCTGAAGAACAAGCAGAACTTGCTAAAGACTGGGCAATCAAAGAGAATGTCCCAGTTGAGAACCAAGATTATTCTGCAAAGTACAATGCGGATCTTGCTGCTTCAAGCGCAACTGCCGCTGCTAGTTCAGCTTCTAGTGCAGCCACCTCAGCTAATAATGCTAACACTTCAGCCTCAGAAGCTTCTGACGATGCTACTACTGCAAGTGAAGCGATTGTTACTGTTCAGGCTGCAGAAGCAAACACGTTAGCTTACAAAAATACTGCTCAAACAGCAGCTACTAATGCATCTACAAGCGAATCTAATGCTTCAACTTCAGCTTCAAATGCTGCTTCCAGCGCTTCCGATGCGGCTACACAGGCTTCTGCGGCAGCTACAAGCGCAGCAAATGCTTCTGACTCAGAGTCTAACGCACTTATTTCAAAAAATAGTGCGGCTACTAGTGCAAGCAGTGCAGCTACTTCAGCTTCCAATGCTAGTACAAGTGCTTCTCAAGCATCTGCAAGTGCTACTGCAGCTTCTAATAGCGCTTCAGCTGCCTCTACTAGCGAAAGTAATGCTGATACAAGCGAGACTAATTCAGCTAGCAATGCGGCGGCTGCTTTAATAAGCGAGAATAATGCTTTAACTTCAGCAAACAATGCAGCTACTTCTGAAAGCAATGCGGCTAACTCAGCTTCTAATGCTAGCACGAGTGCCTCTCAAGCATCTGCGAGTGCTACTTCAGCATCCAACAGTGCTTCGGCTGCTTCTACTAGCGAAAGTAATGCAGCCACTTCAGAAAGCAACGCAGCTACTTCAGCAAGTAATGCCTCTACTTCAGCGAGTAATGCGTTGGCATCAGCTAACGCTGCAGCTACTAGTGAAAGTAATGCTGATACGAGCGAAACTAATGCGGCCTCCAGTGCGGCGGCTGCTTTAGTAAGTGCAAATAATGCGTCTACCTCAGAAGGTAACGCTGCTGCTTCTGAAAGTAATGCTAACACTTATGCGAATAATGCATTTACAAGTGCTTCTAATGCATCTATTAGTGAGTCTAATGCATCGACAAGTGCGTCTAATGCAGCTACTTCAGAAAGCAATGCATCTACTTCAGCGAGTAATGCGGCTACCTCAGAAAGTAACGCATCGACAAGTGCAAGTGCAGCAGCTACTAGCGAAGCAAATGCTGCGGCTTCTTACGATAATTTCGATGATCGTTACCTTGGTGCGAAAGCCTCGGCCCCCTCTGTAGATAACGATGGGGATGCATTAGTTACGGGTGCGTTATACTTTGATACGACCGATGGTTCTATGAAAGTATATAATGGATCTACTTGGCTCGACGCTTACGCTTCTCTTAGCGGCGCGCTTATTGCTACGAATAATCTTGCAGATCTTTCGAATATTTCTACTGCTAGGGATAATCTTGAATTAGGTTCGACGGACAACGTAACTTTTAATAAAGCTACTATTACGAATTCAATTCAGCTTGGTACGGGTGTAGGTCATCCTGCATATAGCCAAGGTCTTGTGTGGTATGATAACATCCATAAAACACTTAATTACTACAGTGACGATCCAAACGTAATTCACGAAATTGGTATTGAAGAACATCAACGAGTTTATAACAGTACAGGTTCGACAATCTTAAAAGGTCAACCATTATATTTTAGTGGTAATTATACTGGAAATGGATTAGACGTACCTACAGTTGGTTTAGCTGACGCTACAGATGTTAATGCTTACAACGCGCAAGGACTAGCTGCTAGTGATATTTCAAATGACTCTTATGGTTACTGTATTATTGCAGGCCAGATTGATGGCTTAGATACATCAGGGCTTAGTGATGGGACAAACTTTTTTGTTGGCCTCACTCCTGGGGCAGTTCAAAATGCTTCCCCAACTTACCCTAATTACCCTATGTGTCTTGGTTGGGTTGTTAACTCAGATGCTACTGATGGTGTCCTTTTAGTTAATCAACAAAACCATTCAGTAAATTCTTTCCGAGTACGGGCTGACGCACACATTGGTGCAGATCTTCAAGTTGATGGTAACTTAACAGTTCTTGGAACTACCACCTCAGTATCTACTGCGGATGTTACAGCGGGTTCTCCGATGTTCCGCCTTAATGAAGGTAACGCTATCGGGGAAGCTGGTACAACCTTTACGGGTACTGGTCTTGATGATGCTTTCTTTGCAGGTCACTTTACAGGAACTACTGCTACAACTTATTACGTTAAGATTGATGGCGTAGGTACAGGTACTGGCGGTGTAGATACGTTCGCAGTTTCTACAGATAACTTTGTTACAACTTTTTCTTCAGCTAACGATATTACAGGTGACGCTCAATTAATTCATTCAGCAGATAATATTTCAGTTGAATTCGGCTCTACTACTGGTCACACACTTAATGACCTTTGGTCTGGTACTGCCAGTCCTATTAATGTCGATACTGGTTATTGGAGCAACCGTAATACGGGAGCCTCAGGCGTCGGTTATACACATATAGGTATTTGGTTTGACGTTACTGATGGTAAATGGAAATTAGTTGATGAGTACGATCCAGTACCAGATGGTACTATTGACGCTGCTCATGCTTCTTATAATACAGCTACCTTAGTTGCAAACTTAGAAGGCACTGTTGATGGTCGTAATATTACTACTGATGGTAATAAACTAGACAACATTGAAAATAACGCAGATGTAACTGACTCAGCAAATGTTGGAACGGCCCTCACAGGGTTCTCTACTGGAACTGATGCAGCATCTACTGATTTAATTCCTTACTACGATGTCTCAGCTGGGGCATGGGAAAAAGGAACAATTTCCAATGTAGCCCTTCAAGGACCGACAGGACCTACAGGTCCAACAGGACCCCAAGGTATTCAAGGCATCCAAGGTGATACAGGTCCAACAGGACCTACCGGACCTACCGGACTTACAGGTAACACTGGGCCTACAGGACCTACTGGTTCACCTGGGGCTATTGGTCCTATCGGGCCTACTGGTCCTACAGGTTCTACGGGGCCTGCAGGGGCTGACGGAGACGATGGTGCTATTGGCCCACCAGGACCTACTGGTCCAACTGGTGCAGCTGGTCCTACAGGCCTTACTGGTGATACTGGTGCAACTGGCCCTACTGGTCCAATCGGACCGACAGGACCTACTGGGCCTACTGGCGCTACAGGACCTGCAGGGGCTGATGGAGATGATGGTGCAACTGGTCCTACTGGACCTACTGGACCTGCAGGCGCTGACGGAGTCGATGGTTCCCCAGGACCTACAGGACCTACTGGGCCAACGGGTCCCACAGGGCCTACGGGACCTGCTGGACCTGCTGGACCCCCAGGGCCTACTGGTGCTGCGGGACCTACTGGTGCTACCGGCCCTACCGGCCCTACAGGACCTACTGGGCCTGTTGACTATAGTACAATTAATGCTCCTTGGACCTTATCGGGTGGAGGTTCAGTTTCTTGGTCTGGGGCTAACTTAACTTGGACACAAAGAATTATTGCAATTCCTGTTAATAAGTCTTTAGGTTCTGCTGGTTATTTTGATATTGGTCCAGCATCAAATTTTAATATTCCTGCATGGAACGCTTTGTTTTATGTACCGCCAAGTGGTGTAAGTAACGGGTATAACGCTGGATATATGGTTTTAAAGGCCTATACAGATAATCAAGTTATTGGAGCTAATTGGATTTTTATTGCGTCTCATAATGGGGACACAGCTACTCTACATTTTGCACCTGGCTTTACAAACATTCCAGCTGGTGGTACTTATAATTCTGGTGGTGATACTCGTTCTTGGACAATTGGAACAAACTCAAATGCTCAAGTAAATTCACTTGGGGTTGGAACTACTCCTAGTGGTACTGCGGGTGAAATTAGAGCAACAAATAATATTACGGCTTACTACTCGGATGATCGATTAAAAACTCGTTTTGGAAATATCGATTCTCCCTTAGATAAAGTATCTAAGTTAAATGGTTTTTATTATGAAGCCAATGATGTAGCGGTATCATTAGGATATAAGAAAGAAAAAGAAGTTGGTGTTTCTGCACAAGAAGTCCAAGCTATTCTTCCTGAAATTGTTGTTCCAGCACCTATCGATGATAAGTATTTAACTGTTCGTTACGAAAAAATTGTTCCGCTCCTTATTGAAGCAATTAAAGAACTTAAAAGAGAAATAGAAGAACTAAAGGGGGCTGCTGAGTAGCAGTCCCCCAATATTCCCCTCGGAGATTTATTATGGCTTTACAAACTTCCGGTGCAATATCATTAAATGATATACACGTTGAAGCTGGCGGTACTTCAGGTACTACAGCGAGCCTGAATGATTCAGACATTCGCGGCCTTATTGGTAAGGCTTCAGGTGCTACAATGTCTTTCTCTGAGTGGTATGGTGCAAGCGGAAGAGTTGCAATCAACTTAGCTATTGCTGCAGATACTCTTAACTATAATATTCAAGGCTCAAGAGGCGGTACATATGTAGCTGGAAGTACAGATGTAACTCTTACAATTAACTCTGGTGTTACTGTTGGTTCTACAAGCACTGGCACATATGCTTTAGAAACAGGAAGCAGTTGGACATCTGGTGATGTCATTAGCATTATCAATAACGGTACGGTTAAGGGTCGTGGCGGTAATGGTGGTAATGGTGGTAATGCTGTATATCCTTCTTCCGCTACTGCTGGCACTGCTGGTGGAGTTGGTGGTAATGCTTTCCGTGCGCAGTTTGCTACAACATTTACTAACAACGGTTCTGTTTATGGTGGCGGTGGAGGCGGCGGCGGCGGTGGCTCACAGTATTCTCTTTTAGAGCTAAAAAGTGGAACTTCCTCAAGTGCTTATGCGGGTGCAGGCGGCGGCGGTGGTGCTGGCGTTAACGGAGGTTCTGGTGGTACTGGAGGAACAGCTTCTGGTGCTAACCTTAATGAACAAGGCGCTAACGGCAGCGCAGGAACAGCAACTGCTGGTGGTGCTGGTGGTGGTATTGCGGGCGCTGACCAAGGCATTGACGCTGGCGCTGGCGGAGGCTTGGGAGCCAACGGCGCTGCAGGTACTACTGGCTTTTTAATTCAAAGCGCACCACAAGGTGCAGCCGCAGGAGGTGCTGGTGGTTTAGCTGGTTTCTATCAAGTAGGCTCAAGTTTAATTAACAGTGGTTCTGGTATTGGTGGCACGGTAGGTGGTAGAAGTTCTTAGCTGATATCAATAGTAAAAAAGGTTATAATAGTAAAATGAATTATAAAGTACACGTATCAGGTTATATTGAAAGCACTCAACAGTTGCTTGTTTCTTTTTCTTGTGATGATACAAAACATGAAGCTAAAGATTATCAGTCGTTAGCTTTTGATATTGTTCCTTATGGTGACATGAGTGTTTCAGATATTTTAAAAGAAATTGCCAAGCAAGCCCCAACAATATGCCAAGACATTGTTATGTATGAAAAGGTTACAGATAATGACGAAAAGTCAGAAGAGTTTAGGTCTTTAATAGGCAAAGAATTTACATATAAATATAAAGATTTATTTATTACAGATGCTGTTCAATTAATAAAAGAATCAGCACCGGAGGCGGTTGAATCCGAAACATTGTAATGATACAAACTGATATTAAATTTGGCCCTAATGAGAACACTGACAATAAACTGTTAGTATCTGCTGCTTTTAATATTCACGAAGGTGGATATATGAGCAGGGATGATATTCTTGAAATAGGACATAACGATGGGGAAATAGTATATCATCCAACAAGCTCTGGTTTAATTAGAAGTGGTGAAAATCATTTACTAACTAAAGGTAATATTCAGCTTGTTTATAATTTAAACAATAGTCTTACCGAAGAACAAATTCAAAACTACATTACATATGTTTATAACGATGAACCAAATGCAAGTGTTGTTTACGATTCTGAAAATAATTTAATTAATTTATTTTATAATACATCTTATACTCAAAATTCGTTTAAACAATTACCAGCGAAGTATGCGCCGTTATCTGATACATCTAAATTTATAGTTAGTGAAGGTAGTGATGTGCTTTGTTTCCTTAGAATTGATGGTGAACCTGAAGCATGGACTGTAGAATATAGAGATATTACTGAAACAACCACACTTAATAAACAAGGAAATTTGTGTTATTTCATATTTAGCACTGCTGTATCTATTAACGATAATCTTTTGATTCCCGCTAAAGCTTACAGAATAATTTCAGATAATCTTGAAGTTGTTGTGTCTGAGAATACTAAAGTTATAAGGATGTATCGTGATTAAATTTTTTAAAGCCCTTTATCAATGGTCTAGAATTCAAGAGGATATACCTGAAGATAGACCTAAAAGAGTTTTTCGAATGGTCAAATTACTTGGTAATAAAAAATATTTTGAATCTCGAAATAAATTTTTTGAGACGAAACAAAATGTTGAATTATTAAAAAGAGAAAAGACTTTATCAGATCTACTTGAGAATTATAAAGACTTCAAAGATTTCCCTTTAAATTCTCTTGGAAAAGAATACTACAATTTTATGCAATCAGAAGAAGTTGATTACGCAAAATTTGTAGCGGCACATAATGAAGCCGAAATGAAGAATGATAATCCTTTATTCAACGAGTTTGATAAAAGAGAAAGAGATATACATGATCTTGTTCACATTATTTTCGGTTATACTCGTAGCCGCTTTGGGGAAGGTGCAACGTTAGTTACACAATACTGGCAAGGCGGTTCAGCAGGTCTCGGAGCAATTATGTTGTTCGGAGTTTTAAGAACTATTTATAAGTGGCCATCTTCGGCTAAAACATTATTAACTGCTTGTAAAGATATTTATAAGCGTCAAAAGAATATTGACTTTAGGTCTTATCCTTTTGAGGACAATTTATTAACAGACATAAACGAGATTAGGAAACAGTTAAAGATTAGCCCACCAAGTTCGGCTATTCAAACTTGTGAACGTTTTACCTCGTGGTCTTGGAAAGGAGAAAGACGATGAGTTTTTTTGAAACTCTTTTATTCGCAGATTTGTTTATGCAAATGGGCGGATTAATGTAATGTGGTATAATGTACCACAAGCATTCAGTAAAGAATACTGTGAGGAAATAGTTAATTATTTTAGCACAAAAGAAACAGTAGACGCTACTATTGAAGGCTTTAGTATTAACAAAGATATTAGGGATACTAAAATAAAATTTACGGAAGACATTGCTAATAACAATTCTTTCGAAAATAACTTACATACATCGATGGATCGACTTATTAAACGAGTCAATTCTGAATGGTACAATTATGATTTAAATTATAATGAAGCCCCTCAATTTGGTGTTTATGGAAGTGAAACTAAAAGCTTTTACGATTGGCATGAAGATGTACTACATCAGTCAACCAATAAACAACTTAGAAAGCTATCAGTAGTAATTCTTTTAAACGATAAGGACAATTATACAGGCGGGAACTTAGAGTTAAACCATCCAGAGGAACCACAAGACTTTAATAAGGCGGGTGATGCATTATTTTTCCCATCTTATTTAAGGCATCGAGTAACCCCCGTAGAAACAGGTACTCGATATTCTTTAGTTTGTTGGTCTAATGGACCGCCTTGGAGATAGAAATGAGTAAACCTTATTTAGGAAAAGTGACTGCAGAAGAACAGAAGCAGTTAAATAAAATTATGAACAGTCCAATTAAACGGACTAAAGAAGACAAGGCTAAACCAGCTAGAAATGTTAACTTAAACATTCGCGGTGAAAAGCCAAGCTAATCTCCATTGTCCTCGCCTGTTGAGGGTCATCAGGTGGAGATACAAAACCCTCACTTACATCGATTGATAGGAGTCATAGACATGGCACAAAAAGCACGAGGCTATCAGGAAGCTATTACCGACGACGAACTTTTGAATATTATTGATTCAGGAGTTATGCATAGCGTTGGTCATTTCCTTAGTTCATCCGATCTCACACGAGAACGAATTAAAGCCACCTACGAATACGCAGGCATGGCTAAGGACCATCTTTCCCCTCAAGGGGTTTCAAGCATTGTTGCTTCAGACACAACTGAAGTAATTGAAGCTTACCTAGCTATCATCTCAGAGTTAATGTTTGAGAATATGAAGCTAGCATCTTTCTTACCTTATTCAACAAGCCCAGCAGCCCTCATGAGTTCTCAACAAGCTTCTGATGTAGTTAACTATTGTCTCTTCAAGAAGAACGATGGTTGGCGCATCTTTAATACTTGGGTTAAATCAGCGCTCCTCTGGAAGACTTCAGTTATCCGTTGGGATTACTGCGAAGAGTATGAGCATCGCTTTGAAGAGTACGACTCTATTAACCAAGTAGCCCTTGATGAACTTTTGGCTGACCCCGATATTGAAATCGTTGGTGACTTGTTTCTCGAAAATAATTTTGATTTAGAAAGCCCTGAAGCAGTTTATAAGGATGTACGTATTAAACGTAAAATCGATAAGTCCGGTGTTAAACTAGAAGTAGTTCCACCAGAAGATTTTCGTATCGACCGCGATGCATCGTCTATTGAAGACGCTAGCTTTATTGCTATTCAACGGGAAATGACTCGTTCTGAAATTCGCAAACAATGGCCTGATGTCGCTGATGATATTGGTAATTGGGATCGTTTAGGACAAGCTTTCGGTCAATCATTTGATGCTTACAATGAAGAACGTTCAGTTCGTAAAGAAGTAACTGGTCAAGAATATAACGAAGAAGGTAGTGCAAACGATTTCTTTGGTACTGAAGCTAACACAGAAGTATCAGTAACAGAATCGTGGTTACGGGTTGACCGTGACGGTGATGGCATTGCCGAGTTAAAACACTTTATCACTGTGGGAGACCATATCCTTTATGAAGAAGATATTGATATGGTTCCTCTTGCAGCCATTTGCCCGTTTGAAATTCCACATGAATTCTATGGTCTTTCAATGGCTGATATGGTTCGATCGTCTACTTTGGCGAGCACAGCTATTATGCGAGGATTCGTCGAGAATACTTACCTTACTAATTATTCTCCGAAGTTGGCTGACCCGAATGTTGTCGATTTCAGCGCCCTCCAAAATATGAAACCAAAACAAATTATTGCTACTAATGGTAATCCAGCAGCAGCAGTATCTCAAATGCCCCCAGAGGCAATTTCTTCTTCTACAGTACCCCTACTAGAGTTCTTGCAACTACATAAAGAACAAGCAACGGGTATGTCGAAGGCAGCCCAGGGGTTAAATGATGCGTTATATGTTTCAGGAAATAGTGAGCAAAAGGTTTCTCAAGTACAAAGCGCAGCTCAAAAACGTATTCAACATATTGTTCGTCGATTTGCTGAGACTGGGTTTAAGCGTTGCATTCTTGGTGTATACCATCTTATGCGGCAAAACATGAAGGAAACTTTGTATAGTACCCCGAATAGCCAAGGCGCTTATAAATCCGTAGACATTTCTAAACTCCCCGAAACGATGGATGTTCAAGTGAATATTAACGTCGGTGAGAATAGTAATGATTCCCGTATGCAAAAAGTTAATGTTATTGGAACTCAAATCATTCCAGCCCTCCAACAGGCGGGTCAGGGTATTGCGGTTAAACCTGAAGCTGGTTTAGCGCTAGCTTACGAGTCTATTAAGGCTATGGGTCTCGACCCTACACAATACCTTCGGGATTACGAAGATCCAACCTTCCAACAGGAAGCACAACAAGCTATGGCTCAACAGCAACAAGACGCTCAAATGGAGAAACAAGTTGCTCAAGCAGTTCAACAAGGCCAAATGGCTTTGAATGAAGCTAATATTCGTTATACCCAAGTTCAAGCAGATAATTCTCTGCAAGACAATACTAAACAACTTGCAGTTGCCCTTGACAAGTCTAACCAAGAATGGTCTAAACTTGCTTTGGAAGCTGCTAAAGATGGCATGTCCTTACCACCCCGCCCCGACTTCGAAGAGTTATTCCAACTCGCTATGACGGGCATTCAGGCCATGTCTAATCAATTACCCGTCTCCCCAGCGTCTGCTGTTCCTTCTGAGGAAGAAGAAGCTATGATGGCTGAGATGATGGCACAAGGACAAATATAAATGGATAAATATAAAAAGACAGCTGAGAAGAAGCTGACTGGAAAAGTTCATCCTGACGTACTCGCTAAGGAAGCTTTGATTAAATCAGAGTTTTCTTCGCGGGAACGCGAGAATTTCTTTAATGACGCTTACGGAGAAGTCTTAGTAGACTTATTTGTAGAGTGGCTTAAAACAGACCCCCATGAAACTAAGAGCCGTGAATTCTTATATAATACAGCTTTAGCTTTGGGCTCCGTAAAAGAGAAACTAATTTCTATTGAAACTTACGGGAAGAACATTCCAATTTTAACTGAGGACAACTAAATGAACGAACATAAAGAAAAAGCGATTGCAGTATTAGAAGCTGCGATTGAACGCGATATTAAGATGATTGCTCAACATCCAGTACGAGTTTTAGATACTGTGAATACCTTGAGCAACATGATTAAAATTCGAGATTATATTAAAGCAGAAGTAGCTGTACCCAAAGAAGCACCTACAAAAGCTAAAGGAGACAAGAAATAATGGATGATACTGAAGTAAACGAAGTCGCTACCCTCGATGAGGATGCCATTTCTACTGATGTTAATACCGATCGCACTGAAGATGAAATCTTGGCTGACATTCTAGCTAGTACCGAGTTCCTCGATGAGGATGAAGTACCTAGTATGGAATCTCTACCCGATGAGATTGAAGAAGAAGTCGATCCTGACGAGTCCGATTCAGAAGACCCAATGGATGAAGACGAGTCAGAAGATGATGTTGAAGACGAGATTGATGAAGAATCTGAAGAAGACAATGAAGACGAAGATGCCTCTGATAAAGACGCTACCGACGAAATTATTGCCTACGAAGAAGATGAAGTTGATTGGGAGGTCCACGTTCCCGTAACCATTGATGGTGAACAATCCCTCGTATCCCTTGCCGAACTTCGCAAAGGATATGCTACCGAACAACATCTCTCAAAGAAGGGTCGCGAACTAGGCGAAGCACGGAAAGAAATTGAAGCGGAACGAGAACAACGTCTCGGTGAACTTGTTAGTCTCACTGAAGCCGTTAATACTATGCTATCTGTTAATGAACAAGAACTTGCTCAACAGTATCACGCTGTTGACGCTGAGATTAAGAAAGCTAGGGAAGAAGGTAATACTTACGATTTAGCCGAACTTAAAGATAAGCGAGAACAAGCACAGCAAGCATATTGGGAAGCTCGAAATACCCGTGAAGCAGTTATTACTCAAACGCAACAACAGCGACAAACAGCTGAAGCGCAAGAGTGGAATCAGAAAGTAGAAAAATTCTTTACTGAAATTGAAGAAGTAATCCCAGGATACGACGAAAAGTATGCTGCGAACCTTCGGGAATTCGGTAGTGAACTTGGACTATCCGAAGAATTTATGATGACTGTAGCCGATGTATCGATTGTGAAGGCATTAGATGATTACCGCAAACTTAAACAAGGTGTCAATACTGGTGCTAAGAAACGAGCTAAGGCTTCTATTAAGAAAACTCCCGTAAAAAAGGCTAAACCAGCCCAACAAAAACAGCGGGACGCTGACCAAATGATGAAGGCTCGTGCATTCCGAAAGGATGCTTCACAAGACGATCAAATGGCTTTCCTCCGTAACTACGCCTCAAAATCTCTTAACCAATAAAAAATCAGGTGATTTTAAATGGCAACAAATCCATATGCAACTCGTTCGTCTGCAAGCATTGCTTCAGGCACGAGTAACACTAACGTTTCAGAGCGTGAAGATCTAGCTAATTTTATTAGCATGATCACCCGTGATGAGACCCCTTTCACATCTTCTATCGGTAAATCGAAAGCAACATCTGTATACCACGAATGGCAAACAGATAGCCTCGAAGCCCCTGGTAACAGCCGTCTCGTAGAAGGCGCTGACTATGCAACTCCAGATGCAACTGGCTCAAACGCCGATGGTGCATCAGGTGCGGAAGCTTACAAAACTGGTCCTAACCGGACTCGCTTGGGTAACTTCACACAAATCAACGGTAAAACCATTGCTGTCTCAGGTACGAAACGTGCCGTAGACCAAGCTGGTGTTGCTGATGAGTATGCTTACCAGTTGAAAAAGCGCGGTACAGAACTGCGTCGTGACGTAGAAGCCGACATTGTAAACAGCAACCAAGTAGCCTCTGGCTCAGGTGCTCGTACAATGGGTGGTTACACTTCATGGGTAAACAACGATGACACTGTTGTCTATAAAGACGACGGTTCTTCAACCATCGATTGCGCCTCACCAGCCCTTGCTAACCAAGGCGAAGGTTCAACAGGTATCACTGCAGGTTCTGCTGATGGCTACGACGCCATTACCCTTGCCGATATCGACACAGTAATGCAAGGCATCTACGAGCAGGGCGGTAACGCTACTACTCTGATGACTGCACCAAAAATTCGTCGCGACATTTCTGCGTTGGCCCACGCCTCAGGTGTGAACACTCGCCGTAACGTTGACGAAACTGGTTCACTGCGTCAGTCAATCGACGTTTACATGAGTGACTTTGGCGATATTGCTATCGTTCCAAACTACATCATGGGTCTGAATGTTCCTACGTATACTACTACTACAGCGAACACTTCATTCGGTAACGCATTTGCGTTCATCTACGATCCAAGCTACTGGGCCATTGCGACTCTTCGTCCAATGAGCGAAGTAGACGTAGGTCAGAAAGGTGATAGCACTGTTGGTATGCTCGTAGAAGAGACTACCCTTGAGTGCAAAAACCCGAAAGCTTCAGGCGCTATTTACGGCCTCAAGTAATTTCTGTGGGGAGATCCTTCGGGGTCTCCCCCTTTATTCTAGGAGAATAACTAATGTCTTTAGTTCTTAAAATTACAAACCCAACAGGGACAGCCTCAGGTGGGGTAGCAGCTAATTCAAGCCGTTTCTACCAACTTAACGATGCTGCTTATGTTGTAACAGGCGATGATGATACAACAATTACTTCGGCTGTAGTAGGCGCGACTACTTATACTACTACTACTCTTGTAATCAAAGTAGGTCACTTAGGTCGCAATCAAGCATTTGATGAACTTCTTTCATCTTAATTTCCGTAGGAGAGGACAATGAAGAAATGGGATATCACTCCTGGAATCGATATTAAAGATTCTACTCTGAGGGGTGAAGTTTATTATGATAAAGGTGTTAAGGCAGATTGGCGTATTACGCAAGACCTTGACCCCTTTTTAAAACAAGTTAAGCTTGAAAGGGAGCAATTAGATGCTAGCCCTCAAGCAAGAAAAGGTCACTATCGAAAATTTGCTACGATACCCGATGTGATCGCTATTGAAATTTTACAAAATCACGGTCTCGATATTCATCATCCTGAGTTTATGAAAACAAAGGAAGAAGTCCAGAAACTTAAAAGAGTTATCATGGCAGAATACCCAGACTTAATTGTGAGTACTTAGGAGGCTCTTATGTCTACACCTCTTTATGATGCGCTTGTAACGAAAGTGCGAGATTGGTCTAATAGGGACTCGGAGTCTCTACCCGATTCGATTGTCAAGGATTCCCTTGGTTACGCTTCGGAAACCGCTTATCGCGAACTCCGTCTTCAAGGTATGGAAAAAGTTTACAGCTTTGAAGCAGATAATGATGGCAATACTTTTAACGTTCCAAGCGATCTTAAAGAGTACATTTCTCTCCGGCAAGTTACTAGCGCTTTTGCTAATGTAGCTGGTACAGAAACTTTTTCTTTTACCGCTACAACTGGTCAAGCTACTTTTATTGGTAACGATAACGATGGTAAACGTTTAGTTTATATTCCTAACTCTATTTTAGTAACACTTAACGGTGTTTTCTTATCGTCAAGTGATTATACTGCATCTAACGGCGTAAGTATTACTTTGACTGTACCTACTTTTTCTTCTGATGAATTGAATGTTGTTGCATTTAATAGTGTGTTAGATAGTGCTTCCGTTGAAACTTTTGAATATACAGCTACGGCAGGTCAAACTACTTTCACAGGTGTTGACGATAATAATAATGAGTTATCTTACAAGTTAAATCGTGTTCTCGTAATAATTAATGGTATCTACCAAGCAGCCTCTAGCTTTACGGCTACAGATAGGACTTCAATTATTATTAGTCCAGCCGCTAACCTTAATGATAAGATTGAAATAATTTCCTTTAATGAGACTTCAGTTTATTCTTCCGAAGTTTCTACGATTGAGCGCGATACAGTTACTTATGATAATCGTGCAGATTACAGAAGTTTTGTTAGTGATTCTACAAACAAATATTCTTCTCACCTTTGGACTCGTCGTGGAGATAAGATTATTGTTAATCCACCTTTCAAAAAAGGTGATGCATTTGAATTATATTACTATTCAGATGGTTCTAATCTAGGTTCTGAATACCCAGTCACTAGTGCTAACTTCCAAAAAGGACTTGTTGAAAGTTCTTCATTAGAAGCTGGCGGGACCCCTCTTTATTTCACATCAGCTACTACCCCTGTTATTGGCGAAGATATACCTTCGAATACTCAAGGCGGTGCGTATACTAATGTGTTTTATTATAAAGGATTAGAAGAACCTAATTACTTACGGGATAACCAAGAGCGTCTTTTAATTTATATTGCCTTATCATTTATCAATGATTACCTAGGCGAAGATACTGCATCTCAAAAATATGAAACAAAATCTGCAAGTTTAATTCAACGTTTAAGTAATGAAGAAGTTTTCAAACAAGCTTCTGGCGGTAACGTTCGAGTTAATTTCGATGGACCACTAATTTAGGGAAAAATAAAAAATGAAAGAGTTAGTTGACCTCGCCGCTTGCGGTACAATACTCACCTCGTACTTAGGTTTCTTACCGCCAATCGCAGCAGGCTTTGCTATTATTTGGTATTTAGTTATGTTGTACGATCGATTTTATAGAGGGAAGAAATAATGTTTGGATTGTCTAGCACAGCCCTCAGCGGTATTATTGGTGGCGCTGGTGGCTTTATATTTAAGCTCATCGGGCAAGCTGCTGAAATGAAAGCTGCTGAGAAAAAACATCAGATGGATGTTATGGCTATGCAGTCCGAAAATTACTTTAAAGCCCTCGATAAAGAAATTGAACTTGTAAAAGTTAAAGCCGAATTCGAAGAACGTGTTTCTTCTTTAGACCCGCTACGCGCTGTTACTCGCAGAATTATTGCAGTTGGTCTTTTGGCCCTTGTCGCATTTCTCCCGCTATACGTTATATTTGGTGGATTAGAATGGATTTGGCTTTTAGAGAATAGTACCCAAGATGGGTTTTGGATTTTCTCTACAAAAGAAATTATACATACTATTGTAACTAAAACAGGTTTACCTGTAGAATGGCTATTTGGTGTTTCAGAAGCTTTCGCTTTAGTAATTAGTTTTTACTTTGGTGGATCTGCCGCGCAGATATCGAGCCCCTACAAAAAATAATACAGGAGTCTATACATGGCTGATGAAAAAAACCTTTTACCCTTAATTGGTCTCGACCAAGCGGGTATTATTAAAGATGTCCCAGGGCATATTCTGCCGCAACCTGCTTTTACTGATGGGAAAAATATTTTATTTAAAAATTCTTCCGTTCAAAAACGTAAGGGAACAATTAAAGCAGTAGACGACGTTTCAGCGATTGTAGCTACAGTAGTAAGTACTTCTGGAAATAAAATAACATTTAACGTTGATCCCGCCCTTACTGTTAATAGTGAGTTTGAAATTGCTAATGCAATTCCTTCTGAATTTAATGGAACTTATAATGTTACTTCCGTAAGTGAAGATAATAAAACAGTTACTGTTTCACAAACTCTTACGCCTTATACAAGTAGCGGTACGTATTCGTTTACTCCAAAAATTGATTTTGTAGATTATTGGCCAGCCCCTAACAATCCACAGTATATTGAAGTACAACAGAACGACGCTGCTAGTCCAGCGGCCCCTGTGTTTAACTCTATTAGGGCAGGCGGCATTCGCGAAAGGATTGCTTTAAAATCTTACGAAGTTAAAGGGATTACCCAATCACTAACACCTACTATTACTTTTGAGGGTGACCCTTTTAATCTGACTAATTACGATTTAAACGGAACACTTGTTGTTAGACCTGCTGTAGAAAGAGAAATTAAAGCAGGAGAAACACTTAAAGTATTTAACGCAAACCCCGCAACGTATGATGGGAGTTATATTGTTACTTCGATTACATACAATACTGGAACAGGCGAAACTGAAATCTTATGTTCTTCAGATTCCGTAAATACCTTGTTATTAAATGTTTACACAACGGATAGCGCCGATCTGCGGAGAGACACTTTCTCACCAACAAGTTATCTTGGAATTACTTCTCAAGATTGGCAGTCTACTTTTTTTGCTGGTGGCTACGCTTACGTTATTAACGATGGATATCATACTCCTCATTATTTACTTGCTTCTTTAGGGAGTAACTATGTAACCCCTCAGTTAACACCTCTCCCAGGTTGGGATTGGCAACGTTATCTTGGTGAAGAAGTTCATGTGTCCTGTAAAGTTATTCGCGGCTTTAAAGATACTCTCATTGCAGGTAATCTAAATCTTTACCCCATTACAAATGGTGAACCTTCTTTAAACCCCTCTAATAGTAAACCTGGAACAATTCGAATTTCTCGAACAGCAGCGCCAGGAGAAGTACCAACGTCTTGGCAACCAGCTTTAACAGAAGCTTTCGTTGAAGAGCGTGAATTATCTACTACTTCAGGTATCATGGATATTGTTCCGTTACAAGGTTCGGCGATCGTTTATACGACAAATTCAATTCACAGTATTAAATATGATTCTCGCGGTAACGTTTCAGATGAACTTATTGCTGATGGTTATGGTGCTCTTGAAACTGGTTGTGTACTTGAATTTGATGGTAAACATATTGTTATTGGTTCCGATGATATTTATATGTTCGGAGGACACCCAGGCTCTATCCAATCAATTTGTGATGGAAAGATAAGGGATTATTTTTATAATAATTTAAGTCCAACCCCATCGTATCTTGATAACATTTTTATGATTCGAGATACTTCCTTAGATGAAATTCATATTTATTATCCTACTAAACTTTCAACTAATGGTTTTTGTAACGAATATTTAGCTTGGAATTACCGTAATAACACTTGGACTATTAACGAATGCAACGATCTCGTATCAGGTTTCTTAGGACCAGTCCGAGGTGGTGGTGTCGCAGGTGGTACTGTCACTTTTTCTGGTGTAGGTAATCTCGCGAGTTCTTCCCGATCAGATCAACAATCAATTACAGTTGATCTTGATGCTGATTACACAATTATTGGTGGTAATGAAGTTCAAACTTTAGATTACTCTGCGGTTAATACAACAGCAGCCTCTACGTATAGTGAAGAAAAATTAAATATTACGATACCATCTGAAATCATTCCTTTCAACGAAGAAATTGTTGAGTTTAACTTTGATAATTCTTTTGATTCAGGTGCTTCTTCTAGAGATATTGGAACACAAACAGGTTCTACTTCAGGTGTAGGGACGTATTCAGATATTGGCGATACAGAAATTGATTTAGTTGTCTCTAACGTTACGACGTCTTATCCTTCAGAATTTATTAGCTTTTTTAATCCTGAAAGTTCTGTTTACCCTCGATATATTTTTTCTAGTTATGGTATTCTATATGAAGACCAAATCCCTTTTACACCGAATACAATCACAGTTGGGCAAGTTACTTTTGAGAACGAAAATGAGGACGGCGTTATAAGAACTAGTCCAAGTTTTGTTGAAGCAAAAGCTACTAGGGATAGTTCTTTTATTTATATTTTTGCTGAAGATGTAGTTTATGCTGACAGTTCTGGTTCATCATTGGCTAACCCGCCTGATCAATTTTTTGTTTTTCGCCAATACGATGGTAGCGGAGTTGCAGAAATAATTCCTAGTTCAAGTGGTCCTATGGGATTCAGTGACGGTAATTTTTTGGAAGTAGTTGCAACTAGCGCAGCTTCAGTTAAATATGAGTTAACTAATATCCCAACGGGGTCTGATATTGATTTCGTTGTAGATAGCCAAACCCTAACTGAAAGTTCACCGTCGCATATTTTTGTTAATGAAACAAATACTTCACGTTCATGGAGTATGACAGGTACAGTACCTACAGTAAGTCATTCTAGTACTACTAATGCGGATGGTTCTTTAGCTGCAGGTTCTGGTACAACTTCCCCGACAAACATTTCAGGGTTTACTGGTTTAAACTTAGTTGAAAATATTACTCAAGATATTCCTGTTGGAACAAATGTAGCTCGCGCATCCGGCTGGGTAGCAGTTGACGAAGCAGCGAGTGATGTTGATTTTTCTAATCTTAATACTACGCAAACTTACTTTTCTATTGGGGGGACAGTTAATAACCAAACACTGCAAACAGCAATCAGTGAAGAACCCTGGTTTGCTGATTCAAGTCAAAATGCTATAGCTTTTGATAATGTAGGGTATTATTTAATAAGACAATATAACTCATTAACAGGTGGTTCTTTCCAAAACGAAAGGTTTGTATTATATGAAGTGACTAGGGCAGGTGTTGTTTACCCTGATTTTAGTGGAGGCGAATCTACTGATACGTATTATGCTAATTACAAAATCTTAGGTGAAATCAGTTATATAAATAATAATATATCTTCTAGAAATGCTTTTTCTTTCGATACTACTGAAGGTTCAAGTGTTGATGCAATTTATACTTTAACCAATGGTTCAACAGTAAATGTAGGAGAAGTAACTTTATCGATAGGTATTGAAACTATAACGGATATTTCTTTTGCACCTAACGACACACTCACTCTTAATTTTGAAGAGGTTTCTGCAAAGAATTGGTCGGTAATACTTGGAACCGCAGCGCAATTTGCTTTATCAGGTGATAACTCTTTTCCAGATTTATCTACTCAATCATTTCCGGCTAATATAGGTGCGGCAACTGCAGTATCGTATGCTTCTAATATTATTAATGGTTCTAATGCAATATTAAGGTCACAACCAAAAAGTTCTGATAATACAATACTTCAAGTGTTTTACCCTAATTCAGATGTTTCAGGAACAAACACTAATATTACTCTTACGCTTACTCAAAACGATGGCTCTAACGTAATATCAGACGGGGTTACTCCCGTAGGTGGCGTAGCTACCTCAACAGGTACTCGTGTTGCTCAAGGTCAATTTTTTACTCAATATAGAATTGTAATTGAAGATAATGAAACTAACCAAGTAATTAATATTACTCCTACATTTAACTCTACTAACATCAATCTCAGTGGCGCTCAAAATACTTTTGCAGCTGAGGTAGGTGAGTATTTTAGGGATGAAATTATATCGGCAGTTAATTCTAGTGGATTTATGACTAACGAGCCTGATTGGTATGACGATGGCTCTTCTGGTTCTTCTGGTTCGGATTACGTTATTCGTATTGGTACTCAAGATATTGAAAATTATTCTGTTACTTTAACAAATATTAATACAACAAATCCTTCATATCCTGGAGCTTCTAGTGGTACTAATAATACATTTAGTTTTGTAGATAGATTAAGTTCAGATGGCCCTCATACGCCAGATACTTTAGTAGTTAAAAGCCCAACAAATACTACAATAACTTCATTAACAACACGTTCTGGAGAGAGTATTGAGAGTATAATGAGTCGGGTAGCTTCAGCTATCCAAACAGATACTAATGATGGTTGGGGTGCATCTCACAATGCATCTAACGATACTATTACGTTTACTGCTACAGCACCAGGGAGATATCCTCTTAATTACAGTAATGGTGCACCCGCTGATTTAGTTTATACTGATTACGCTGTAATTAAATTTGATTATACGCAAGGAACTAACGTGTCTTCTGCGGGTAATATCCCAGATATTAACGCAGTTATTACTACTCAAGGAGCAGACGAATCCGTTAAACTTACTTTAGTAGACCCATCAAGAGACAATTCAACTCTTAATGGCCCTTACGAAGATACATTTGAAGCTGGCGGTGCTACAAACGAAGACATTGCTAACTCGATTAAAAATCGTATCGATAGTGTTTGGGTTAATTGGTCGGCTTCCGTTGTTGACACAGGAGTAGCTGCCTCAGGTACGGCTACAGGTAATCAGTGGAGAGTTACTTTAACTTCTACGACTAATGATTGGATTCTTAAGAATCGCACTTCATCTGATATTACTTTGAATGATGTTATATACCCAGCGGATCGTGCAGTATATATTAAAAAAGTAGAATACGGAAGCGGTGTTACAGGGAATGCATCAAGCGCTGTTGCTGGAACTAACTTTAATGCTGATACAAATGTATCTACTAATTTTATTCCAGCGGACATTCAAATAGGTCATCCTACAATTAATCCAACGTCTATTACAGCTAGGGTTGAGTATGCATCTTCAGTAGTTAGCCAATTAGTTACATTACCTTCAGAAGGTAATTCTAATAGCATGGCAACTGAACTTGCAAGTATTTTGAATTCTTCTGCGGTCCCAGCGTTATCTGCGACTTCAGCAGGCTCTACTTTAACTATCACAACGAATGATTTAACTCAACAAATTAATAATATTACTTTTTTATTTGATGAACAAACCACTCAAAATGAACGTAATAGTGTTAGCAGAACTAATGGTAATGATATTGCAGGTTCAGGTGCTATTCCAAGTACAGTTCTTGCTTTAGATACAGTAACGGATTCAGATAGACCTTATCCTGCAAATAGTTTTAACCTTAATAAGTTTTATCCTATTGTAGCTAGTCAGACTTCTATTGTTTGCGAAGGCATTGGTTATGCATTTAATGCTGATCCTCCGAATAATGTAGTTGGGTCTTCTTATGATTCTTACGTAGAACGCGTACAATTACCTATTGATAATTCAGTTGAATATAAGAAAGCAATTTCGTATATTCAATTATTAGTTGAAGATGGGAACGTTAAAGTTAAAATTTCTGGGACAGACGCTCCAGGGAAACAAACTAATTTGTATGTAGACCATAATGGTGACGCTGTTAACTTTAAAGAGTTTGATTACGACGACGATTATAAGTTAGACTTCCGCACTAATGGAAGGGTTATTAACTATTACATCAAAGACGGTTCAGATTATCTTGTAACTGATAGTGAATATAAAGGATGGCGAGTATCTGGAGTAGGCTTTAAAGTCGAACCAGCAGAATCTCGCGGTAAACGATAATATAAGAGAGGGGTCTTTCGGGACCCCTCTTCATTGAGGACAAAATGATTATACGAAATATTACTGACAGTGACATCTGTCAGCTTATCGCTCTTTGCGAAAAAGAAAATACCCCACGAGCACATCAAGGTGATGGGCTTGGGTATAACTCTTATAATGAATATGTATGGATTAAGAATACTCTTAATTTATATGAACAAGCTAAAGACCCTTCGTCTGGGAATCTTTGCATAGGGGTGTTCGATGAGAACAACGTTATGTTAGGTTTTCTTACAGCCAGTTATTTTTCGAATTGGTATACTGGGTCGTACATTGCAGATATGAAAGATGTTTGCACAGACATGACCCATGAAAAATACCATGAGGTCTTTGAAAAGTTATTTAGACGGTTTATCAATCACTACGCTCAACTCGGTGTTACCGATTGGCGAGCGGATACGATTAGGTCTCAAGACGATAACGGTCTGAAGTTTGGTAATTACATTAAGAAACTTTTTGGCAAAGAGAATGATATTGTTCTCAACACTTCCGTTAGGGGAGTAAACACAAGTAATTGAGGAAACAATTATGAAATACGAAAACGAAATGTTCCAAGACCTCATGGGAATCGTTAGGGAAACCGATGATAAATGGCTCAATAAAAAACTTAATAGCCATATCTGTTATAAGGGTGGAGGAGGCCGTACTACTACTACTACTGCCGCTACAATTCCTGAAGAATTCAAACCATTCGCCGAAAAATACGCTGGTATGCTTAGTGCTTCTACTGGGAAATTCGGGCAGGTAGGCGAAGAAGCCGAAGCACTCAAACAAGCTCAAGCCCAAGCATTAGGGCGGGCTGGTAATATCCAAGAAATTGGCGCAGCAGGTTTGCAAGCACAACAAGAGGCTCTTCGTGGAGAAGGCCTTTTCGGTGCTCGTGATTTATCTGCACAACAAGCAGGTCTTGCAGCGGATGCTCAAAGACGTCTTGGCTTAGGTACTGCGCAACGCCAAGCAGGGGCTGCTATGGGTGGCGGTGCAGGTGGCGCTCGCGCTGCTCTTGCACAACGTGAAGCTGAATCTCAAGCGGGTACACAACTTGCTAGCCAACTCGCAGAACTTGAAGGTCAAGACTTAGCTGCTCGTCGTGCTGCTTCTGCAGCTGCTCGTGGTGAAACGGGTATGATGCAAAAAGCTGGTATGGCTGATATCGATATCCTTCGGGGAGTAGGTCGGGAACAAACTGATCGTGCTCAACTGATGGCTGAACAACCTGTTCGCGGTCTTAAAGAGATGGGCAGTATTTTTACAGGTATCCCAATGGGCCAAACTTCAGTTCAAAGAGGAGGCGGAGGTAAGTAATGCGTAGTAAAAAAGATATGATGTGTTCTTGTGGGAAGCCGAAAGGTAGTTGTAAATGTGGTACTTCTAAAGTTAAAGGTTACTACATGGGCGACGCTGCAGTAGCTACTCCCCAACAAGAACAAGAAATGATGGCTATGCTTCCTGGGTTTCGCGCTCAAGCGCCCTTAGCCCCTCCTGAAGAAGGTCCTAGCCCCCTCGCGCAAGCAGCAACCGGACTTGCTACGGCTCCCGTAAGTAATTATGTTATGGAGCAAGGCTCTATGGCTCTTGATTCGGCTAAAGATCTTATGGGTGGTAAAGTTATTGGTGAAACCGCGGGTGATGCAGCTTATAAAACAGCTGTCGAAGGTGGTAAGAGTGCTACTGAAGCAGTTAAGGCAAGTGCTGCTGCTACAGATGCAGCTACCGCAGCTTCGGGTGCAGCTAGTTCTGCTCTTTCAGGTTTCGGCGGGGCGGCTGCTGCAGACCTTCTTACTAAAGGTAAAGTAGATGAGAAGACACTTCTTAAAGGTGGACTCGCTATGGGTGCTAACATGCTTCTCCCTGGCTCTGGTTTCCTTGTAGGTCCTGTTCTTTCTGCTTTTGGTCTCCAAGATGGTACTGCTGAAGTACCCCCGATGGGTTATGCTAATGGTAGTAAGGAAATTTCTCCTGAAGAATATCAGATGAACCTTATTAAAGAACGCATTCTTAATCCAGCTGAAGCATACGTTGAAGAACGACCTATGCTTCAAGCACCTTTATTCCTTGCAGGCGCTGCTCAAAAATTTTCTCGCGGTAAATTACCTTTAGGTAGTTTTGGTGGGGGTAAATTAGAAGGTGGTAAAGATCGTATTGCTTATCGTCACGATACTCTTGGTGACATTGAGTACAACCCTAAAGACGAAAGAGTTATGTACAAGAAAACAATTCGATTCTAAGGAGGGTTTGATGTTAGTTGAACAAATCAAACAAGAAGAAGGCTTCTCACCGAAAGTTTACGTCGATACCGAAGGGTATCCCACGATTGGTTTTGGTCGACTCCTTGAAAAGAAAAAGATGACGCAAGAAGAAGCTGAAGCTAAGTACGGTAACTTAATTGTTACTGAAGAAGAAGCTGAAAAAAATCTTCGGGATTACCTAAATGAAGCTGCCCTTCCAGATGCTATAAAATTTGTTGGAGAAGATAATTTTTCTTCTTTGAAACCAGAACAACAAGAAGCATTAGTAAGCATGGCTTATAATCTAGGTAGTGGGACTCTTAATAAATTTAAAGGGTTAAAGAAAGCTATCCAAGAAGGTGACTTAAATAAAGCTGCTTTTGAAATTTTAGATTCTAACGCCTCTAGTCAGGCGCTTGATCGTTACGCAAAAATTGCATCTACGTTTGGAGAGTTACCTTCAGCTGAAAAGTTAAGAACTACTACCTCTGGTAAGAAGTTACTAACGCGTCTTCAATCTCAAAAAGAATCCGGTTCGTACGTACCTGAAGAATATAACTATTTACTCCAAGAGGAAGTACCTATGGCCAGACCTACGAACCCCGAAGCGGGTCCTAGTGATACTGTTCCTGCAATGCTTACACCTGGGGAAGCAGTTATTCCTGCACCTGCTGCTCAGAATCCTGAAAATAAAAAACAGATAGCTGAAATGCTTAATGAAGGTCGCGTTAAAAACGATATCGCAGAAGCTAATGGAGTTCCCGTTACTTCACCGGAAGTCGCTAATATCCCTAAAGAAGAAGTGGGAGGTGGTTTCTTTTCTAATATTAAAGAAGCCCTCGGCTTCGAAGGAGGCACTATGGAAGTACCTAATATGGGAATGATGATTCCACCTAAAGACCCTACTATGGATAAGATGGAACAATTAGCTTTCAAACAAATGGACTACGAAATGAAGTCTAAAAATCGTACGAGAGATACCGTAGAAAAAATCGGCTTAAAACATCTTGAAGATACTGCTACAGCCGAAATGAAACAAATGGCTCTTGACGAGACTATGCGTAATTACGGTCTCGAAGTACCTATGCCTATGCAGCCTGTTCCACAAGCCCAAGGCTTTCAACAAGGTACTGGCAACGTTTCTTATTTTAACCCAGAAGGTTTTAGTAAAAATGAAATGTATGCAGACCGTCCAGGATTAGGCTTCGTGCAAACATTTGGTGGCGGCCCTAAATTAATGGAAGATGTTAGCGATGCGGAATTAGCAGAGATATCTCGTTTTGGTCAAACTACAGCAGAACAAATGACTGCTGGTTCTGAACTAGAAAGACGTATGAGTCAAGTCCCAATGGGTTCTGAAGTAACTCGCGTAACACCTGAAGTTCCTATTAAAATTGCTGGTAGTGATACTACAATTACGCCCCCTAAACCTGTTCAACAAGTGGTTTTACCTGAAGTTGAAAAAGCGAAAGTTACTCCAAAGGATACCTCTGGGAATACAAGTGGTTTATTTTCTAGTCTTGGAAAAACTCTTGGCGCTGGCTTTACAAATGCTTTCAAAACAGTATTTGACCCGCAATCGATTGCTACTGCTGGTATTTATTACGGAGTAAATCGCTTACTCGGTTATGACGATGCTACAGCAGCTAAACAAGCAGCAATAGGTTATCAAACAGGCCAACAACAACTTGCGCTTAGGGCTAAACTAGAAGCGGAAGCATTAAAAGATACACAAAAGACTCAAGCCCAAAGAGATAAAGAAGATATTTCTAATCAAGCAAAATTACGTGAGGCTTCTGAATCCCAATTTAAAACTGCGTTTGATCAAGTCCTTACTAAAGAAGGCTCTCAAGCAGCTTATGGGACTACCCCAGAAGCCCTTACAGGTGAAGTTGTAGCTGCACTTAGAAATCAAAACGTAGATATGTCAGACCCAATGCAAGTTGAGTATGCAATGAACCTTGTTCCATCTGTTGTTCAACAATATAAAGAGAGTATGCAACGAGGTGAGGAAATTCTTTCAGTTCAAGATGCTTTTGATAGAGTATTCCGTTCTAAATTAGAAGTAAGTGATGCCTTATCAGTTAAAGACGATGAAGGTGAGATTACAGGTGTTGTTAAAACTGGAGTGACTGCTCCGTTGTTCAATCAAATTCGTAAGAATATTCCTAACGCTAATACACCTTCTGGCCAAGCTGAGTTTGAGTCTCGTCTTTCAGCAGCTTATAAGTTGTTTCAAGAAAGAAAAGGTGACATTAATCTTCCTGCACCTGGTCCTGGGGAGAATGAGTTTACAGTATTCTTAAGGGAAGTACTTAATCAAGGAAGTATTCGTGATTTCAAAAAATAATTTTAAGGAGAAACGTCATGGCAGATGATAATACTATGCAGGAAGCACAGGCTATTTTGTTTGGCGTTTCTCCTGTTGAACCTCAATATAAAATTGAAGGCTCGGCTAACCGACTTATCGACCCTGATACGGTCGCCCTCGCAGAACCTATTAACGGTTATAATCGTATTCGCCTTCCTGGGATTGATGCCCTTGAAGTTGAGCATATGACTACTGATAATAAAGTAATTCGAGGGGAACTTGGCGGTTCACAATTACATCAAGATGTTTTAGACCTTGTTAATAAAGGTAACTTTAATAAAGTAATCACAACTGATTCGGTTGATAACACTGGCAAACGTCTTATCGGTGACTTACAAAATGAACAGGGTGAAACTTTAAGTCGTAAACTTCTTTATCATAATTTAGTTACGCCGAATGAATATTCTTCAAGAGAACAAATTAATGCTTACCTTGTTGGTGGACTTCAAAAAGAAATTAGACGTAAACAAGGTACTATGGATGAATGGGATTTAGCTTCTGATCGTCTTACTCAAAACATTTCCTCTGGCGGCCTCGAAATAAAACCACTTGCTATTAATGAAGCTGAATATGCTTCAGCCCCTAATATGTTTAGAGGGGTAGCTGTTCGTAATCGTGATAGAACAATTATGAATAAAGCTCAAAGCACACTTAATACAGCTTGGGAACTTGGTAAATTAGGAATGGCAGAAGGGGCTTACGGTTCTTTAGAAATGCTTGGCGACTTAATTGACAGTGATTCACTTACTAAATATGGTGAAGCTCACCAAAGACGTCTTCAATATGAAATTGAGAAACTCCCCGTATTAGAAAATCAAAGTGCTTTTGATGAAAACGGTAATTGGACCATTGATGGTATTGCAGAGTTTGGTAATTATCTTTATACAAATGCAGTCATATCGTCGCCATATATGCTTAACACAATGCTCGCAGGCGCGTTGGCTCCTGCTACTATGGGTGCTTCTTTGCTTGCGCCAGCTAGTGTTTACGCAGGTCAAGTTTATAATGAACAAGATGAAGATAATAAAAACCCAGTAGCAGCCCTTATGTCGGGTACTGCTCAAGCTGCGTTAGACCTTTTAGGTCTTCGTATCGCTGGTGGTGCTGGGAATTTCCTTACAGTAGCCGGACGTAGGGCTGTTGTAGATGCAGTTCGCGCAAAGAAAAAATTATCTTTAAAAGATGCAGAAGAACTTGTTACTAAATCTTTCCAAACGTCATTGAGAAGTATTACCAAAGAAGCTCGTGAAACTTTAGCCGAAGAAATTGGTATGAAGCAAGCACTTAAAGGCATCGGTAAGGGTGCAGCTATTGGTGCTGTATCTGAAGGCGTAACTGAGTCAGCCCAGGAATTACTTGCTATGGCTGGCGAGATGAAAGATGTTGATTATAATGAAGCACGATCTAGGCTTTTAAATGCCGTAGTTGCAGGGGCTACCCTTGGTGGTGGTTTCGGTACTGCAGCAGCTACTACAGACTATATGAGCGTCCGTAATTCAATTTCTAAAACATTTAAAACCGAAGCTGAAGGTGATCGAGATACTAAATGGCAAAACCGTGAACGGTTAGCTACAAATAAAGTTCGTAGTGTAGACGAAGTTATTGATGAATATAATAGTAAGACACAAAAATATCAAACTAAAGGGTTAGATGATTTAGCGGTTAATGAACGAGAACGAAGGGATGCTGCAGGAACTGTTAGCAATGCTATTTCTTACTTTAAACGTGCTGGCCTTCAAGGTGCTGTTCAAGGTTTTAAAACAAATCTTTTGAATAAGTACATTGAACGCGGCGAGATTATGAGAAGCCTTGGTTCTGTTCTAGGTGCTAACAAAATTCACCATGGAGTAGATGATGAGATTGCTTTGCAAACTCGTGAAGCATCTTTGAATGATATTTTATTTGAAGAAGAACAAGCGCAACAACTCTTCGGTGTTAACGGTTCTAATGCTGTATCAGAGATTATGTATAATAACGATGTTATCCAGTATCTTGAAAACCTTATGCGTATTCGTCAAGGTAAGAATTTTGCTTCCCTCGAAGAAGCAGCTAAAAGTAGCGGTAAAAATCTTGAAGGCCCAAACGCTAAATATCAAGAAGCCATTTTAAAATTTGGCGATCAAATGTATAATCTAGATATCCTTAAAGGACAAGATATTGGTACATCTCTTACTGATCGTGTTATTAATAAAGGTTTTCTAGAAAAGAATATTGAAGAGTTTAAAGCTTTGCTCGTTGAAAAGAAAGGGGTAGACCCTCAAGCAGCAGAACGTATTGCTAATGACATTCGAGATTTACAGTATATTGAAAAACCTGAATCAGCAGTTGACGATTTACTATTAGACTTCTCTGATTTATCTACCGATTACAATATTAAAAATTTACAACAAGACCCTGACTTCGCTAAGTTTTACGATAACAATATTTTTTATAATCTATTTACTAGCAATGCTTCACATGCTGCTCGTTATGTTAATAGTAAATACTTTGGTAAAGGCGGTTCTAAAATTGCTGGTATGCTTCAACTCGCTAAAGAGAATGGAGAGATATCTCAAAATGAAATGGAATTTTTGGCAGCTGAATTATCCGATTATCAACGGATGAAGAATAACGAGTATGGTCGTATTGAAAATGATTTCTTAAGGAAGTCACAACAAAATGTTTTGTTTTTCACTACATTAAATCAGCTTCCCCTTGCTACTCTTGCATCATTAGTTGAGCTTGCTCTTTCTACTCGGATGCTTAGTCGCGATCTCGTCTTTAAAGCAATTGGCCCTGCTACAAAAGCCCTTGGGCTTGAAATGAATAACTACATTAATGAGATATCGGCAAAAACAAAAGTAACACAACGTAAAAGTTATTTAGCAGGTTCCAGAGCGTTGCTTAAATCTTCTGGTTATCTTGTTCAATCTCAAGGTGCGCGACAACGTGCGGGTATTGATGAAGTTTCGGGTAAGAAAAATAATCTTATGAATTCATTCTTTAAGCTTATTGGTCTTCAAGGTTTTACTAACTTTTCTCGTTCAATTCGTCTTGGTATTTCTGGTGATTACATTATGGATCAAGTCTCTGTACTTGCAGAGGGTGAAGCAAATACTATTGGAGCTCTAGAAGCCCGTGAAAACCTTGTTCGACTAGGTGTTGATATTGATTTCCTTGTAGATAAATACAAAGTCCCTGGGCCGTTAACTTCAACTGATATGGAATATCTTAATACTCAGCTTCTTAATGGTAGCATTGCGTTTACAGATTTAGCGGTAGCCCACCCCCGTGTAGGTAATCGACCTAAGTTTTATAGCGATAAACGATTGGCACTCCTAATGGCTTTCCAAGGGTTTATTGCAACGTTTACTTCAACGATCCTCCCGCAAATTTATCGTGGACTCGCAGGGCGAACTATTGGTGCGCGTATGGAGTCAGTTAAAACAATTGCATTACTTATTGCATTTGGTTTTCTTGCTCAATACCTTCGTGACCTTCTTAAATACGGTGAAGTTCCTGATTGGATGGACGATGAACAAAAATTTCAGCGAGCCATTTATTCATCGGGTCTCCTAGGTACTGGTGAAAGGGTTTATGATATGTTCGATCCCTTATACCCCCAACGTACTTCAGGTGCTGTTGATAGTATTGGTAACTTCCTTGAAGGAGAAATCCCAGCGGTTTCTTACGGCGCTCGGATTGCTGATACTGTTGGTAAAGCACTCGACGGAGAGTATGGAGCAGCAGCTAAGGGCGCATTTAAATCATTACCATTAGTCGGACCGCTCCATCAAGGGGCAGTTGAAACACAAGATATAGTCGATAAGGCTCTAAGAGGAAAATATTAATGGCTAAGTTTACAGTTACCCCTACGGGGCAGGCCGGACAACTAACTCCCGAACAAATTGAGGAGATGGAAGCTCGGCAAACGGTATCGTTACCTAAAGGTGCGCAGCCAGAACTCCCTACAGAATCCCTAGGGTTAATCGATCAAGCACGAACAATCTTGGCTGGCGGGGCTTTCGTATCCCCTCCAGACCAAGCCCCGTTTGTTGCTCCTGAACAACCAGCACTTCCTGGAGTTACACCTGAGTTAAGCGCTATGGTAGATCCAATGGGTCGTCCAGTTACTGGCGAAGAACGCCAAGCACTTGTTCAAGAAGAACTTCAAAGGCAAGCCCAAGAAGTTGAAGAACGTTTAGGCCCACTCGATTTAATTGCTCGTGAAGATTTTGAAGAAGCTTATTCTTATCTTGATGACCCTACTACTGTTGGAACTATGCAACGGGCTGCAATGGATACTGGTGAAATCCTTTCTCAGTATAACTATGCTACTGAGGGTGAAGCAAATCAAACGGGTATTGATGTTCTTAATAACTTAGTTGAGTCGCCATCATCTGTTGTAACTAATAATTCTATTATTAAATCGCTTATTACTATTGGTAGCGGTGCATATGAAAAATCTGAAAGAGACCCTAACTTAGGTTCTATGTTTGAAGATGAAGCTACAACTGAATCTCTTTTAGACTTCAGTGATTTATCTTCGGGTAAAGAACAAGGCATTGTCGGTGGCGGCATTGAAGCAGAGACATTTCATTCAATGATGGGTAATCAAATGTTTAATAACATTCATCGCCCTCAGGTAAATGAATTTGGACAACCTATTGCTCGCCCTATAGTACAAGACCCTACGAATACTAATATGGCTGGGCAGTTAGCTTCCCAAGCTTTAGTTGATACAGGGTTTCTTCTTAAAACACAAAGGCCGTTGGTTAACGACGTTAATAATAAACTACCCCCTGAACAAAACCCTATGATTGACGTGTATGTTGTAGGACCTTCAGGACATAAGTTCATTATGAATGCTAAAGAAATTGCTCGTAATGAAGATCTTAATAACCTTAACGGGCGGACTCAAGTAGTACCTGTAGGGGAGTCAGGGTTTTATAGTGGGGCACTAGCTCTTACTCGCCGAGGTGATATTAAGCGTTCAGGTCAAAGTAAAAAACCGGAAAGCCTTGCAAGTTACCAAAGGAAAGCAGGTCAAGTTGGTCGTACTGTAAATCCTAATGGATTTTTTATGTATGCCCTTATGAATAGCCTTGTTAATACAGGCGCATTAGATGAAACTACTAATGCCCAATTAAATAAAATTCTTAATACATCTGTTGGTGAGAAATCAGATGATGTAGTCAATGATAAAGTTCGAAAAAGAGAAAAGGAACTTAGTCTGTTAGCGCAGAATCTTTTAGAAGGTAAGACTAGATATGCTCCGCATTTTTTAGATCCCTCAGTTAATCGTCTTTACGATGATACTATTGATATGAATGCTCAACGATATACACAGGTTCGTGGGGCTATTCAAGCGGCTAAGAGAAGTGTTATTTCACCTAGTTATACTGACGTTACTCCTGGACAATCACTTGTTCCTAGCTCAGTAGCTATTAATTTCGTTGATTCCCTTCGGAATAATTTTGATAAAGAGTTTTCTCTTAACGAAAAAGAATTATCATTCTTATGGTCATTATCAAAAAACTTACACAGTGATTCTGATGGATGGACTATTGAACGCACATTAGGAGAGCTTACACCAGAGAAAATGCAACAGTTTGCACAGAAAGGTGCTGTCCTCAAAAAAGTTCTTCCCCAAGATGCTAATGAAGCTACTGTTTCAATGGCGCTCTCAGGTCAAATGTTACTTCCCCAACTATCCGAAGCAGACATGTCCACCTTAAAAGAAATCATTGGGACTATGGGTAAAAAGGATTGGGGTTTCAAACTTCAATCATATATTGATGCCCATAATTACATGACTAAAAATCAGTTCATGCCATCTACACTTACTGAAATGGATATGAACTCTGCTGGTCGTGCATTCTTAGCTGCTGATATTGGCAATGAAGATGTTCTTGAACGGGTCGGCCTCATTTATGAGAATCTTAGTTTCGATCCAGAGAACCCTACTACATTACCATTTGGTTCTCCTAGAAAACACTTTTATGACTTATCATCTATCGTCGTAAAAGATTTTTATAATACTCCAGAGAAGTCTGAACAAGGTCAAGTTTTACTTTCAGCTTTAAAAGCAGCAGAGAAAGAGTATGGACAAGAGTTTGTTGATGACTTCGGTAAAAAAGTACTACTAACAACTGATTATGGTAAGGCTATTACGGCGCACACTGATGCTGCTCAAGCTCTTTTTGATAAGTATCCCTCAATATTAAACGCAGTATCTCGTTTCTCTAATAATCCAACTAGAGAAATGGCTGATGTTTATTCTCAAGTTCTCTTTAGGGCTATTGATACATTTCAAATGAGTACGCCCAAGAAAATGTCGATGGCGTTGGGGTTAGTTAATAAAGTACCTAGTCCTACTGGTTATTATAATGAGTCTATTCCTTTTGGAATGACTAAAATGATTCCTACATCTACATCTATGGTAGCATTGGAAGGTCCTCAATTACAACCGTTAACACCTCAGGTAGATCCTGGGGCGCGTGGTCGTATTAAAACCTTTGATGAAAATCCCTATATGCCACCTGCTATGAGCGCTGTAGCAAATGCTATTGGCCCTGCGCTTGGTCAGTATAGGGAATCTATTATTCTTGAAACGGCAGTTAATGAAGTCAATAAGAATAACGACATACCAGATTTCTTTATCCCTGTATTTGATAATCTAATTGTTAATAGTACAGACGCGCTTAAGTATCATTATGCAGCAAATAATATTGCAACTAAAAATGCTTTCGCTTGGAATATGAAACAAGAATTCTCTGAAGACTTTCAAAAGAAATTTGCGGAAGGTGTTAAAGAAATCCCTGAGTTAGTTTCTCTTGATAAGAATTCGCCGTATCATCCTATGCTTCAACATCTAGATGAGAACGTTAGGTTCTTAGAGAGAGTTAAAAGGGATGATCCTGATCTCGCTAAAGGTGTTAAAGAAAATGTTAAAGGCGTAGAACAGTTTATTGAAATCGCTAAGGCAAACGGTTATATCCCTATCACTCAACGAGGTGCTGATGTACCTCCGATTAGTGAGCAACAATATAAAAATATATTGCAAGCCTTTATGGTTATAAACAAATTGCGCGGTGAAAAGAATAACATGGTTAAGTGGTTAAAAGACCACGAAGGTAAACGTGATAGAGCGTTAAATAAAATTTTCCGTCAACGTTACATTTACTTTATGACATAATAATAATAATAAGAAAAGCCCCCATGGGACTCCTATATGGAATCTCATGGGGGCTTTTTTAATTTAACCTTTCATAAGGTTTTTAATGTTTTCTCGCGCTTTATTTCTGAATTCATTAGCACGTACTTGAGCTTCTTCCTCGGTATATCGTTGAGAAGTCTCAGGGTTTAACTCTGTTTTAAAGTGTTCTAAGTTAGCCTCATACATTCGGTCGAGAACGTAATCATTGTACTTAGGGGTATTCAAAATATCTGAAGGAACAGTTAATCCTAAGGCTTGAGCGTGTTCAGCATCAGTAACATTCTCGCCTCGAAGGGCGGCGGCATTGTAATTTTTCATTTTAATCTCTCATCATAATTAATAGTAAAACAGGAAAGGCAATAGTTGCAATTAACATTAATCATCCTTCAGCGCATCGATCATGCACTTTGTTTCTTGGTAAATCTCATAAGCCTTCGCCGTAGCGTATTCTTCATCAGGCTTTAACTTCATAAAGTCTTCAAGAGTTCTCTGGTAGAGGGCATCTAGATATGCATCGTTAATACCAGGAGTAAAGGCAAGGTCTTCTGAAAGACCCCACTCCTTTATTATCTCCATATCATCTACTTCCCAACCTTGAAGGGCTAAGTAATTATAGTTTTTCATAGTTCCCCTAACAGAAAAAGTATTTTGAATTGTATACATTGTTAATCTCTAAAGAACCTAATGAGGCTTCTGTCTCAAAGCTATCAGGGTCAGTTAACAATGCTTCCTTAATCTCATTGTAATAGTTTGCATTATCGTAAAGCCGCACGAAGTAATCGCGGACTAACGTATTTAATTTTGTAATGTCGCAAGCGTGAGTAGAGAAGCTATCGTGTACGGCCCCGAAAGAACCTTCCCATTCAGAGGCTACCAACATTAAATGAGCAGCATCTTGTGAATGAATAAAGTTAGGGGAGATACCAGATATGTATGCTCCAATGTCAGCTATGTGAGTATCTACTCTACCTACGTGTTTAATTTGTTTCCCAGCAATACGCCCACGATGCTTAATAGCTTCTTGTCGGTTCCGCTGGTATATCACTAGGAAATTAGATGGAGTCCACCATTGAAGATGAACATTCCGGTCATCTATTTCCTTCCGGTAATTCACTTGATGTACCGCAGCCTCTTGAAGAAACGCCATTGTAGCTAAAGGACCAGGACAAACCCTATCGATAGCCTTAATGATACACTGTGCTAACCCTATACAGTCGATCATAGTGATGCCATACTTATCTGTATAGCCCTCCTTATAACAATCTGCATACATACTCACAGACATCCTCTTTGCCCCACAGGAGTATGCTCTAGTCATAGCGGCACGTTTAGCAATACCCTTTCTAATATCTCTCATGGGCATTGACTTGATTATGCTTATTAGGCGTTCATCATTATTCTCTTGGACTACTGTGTAGAGTTCTTTGGCTACTTTAACGTAGAAGTCCGATTGAATCTCAGTGTCAATAAGCGATACTAACTTACCAGCTTGTTCATCCTTAGATATAGCAGCAAGGTGTTGCCAACCATTATTAGATCCATCGATAGGGATAGGGAGATAAGTAATGTGGTCAGGCCCATCATTCTGTACATGAATCATTTCAATACAAGCAGCGAGGAAGCTAAACGCTTTCTCCCCGTGGAGTAAACCTTCTTGGGCTGTCCTATTAATTAAATTTAAGTTACTATAAGTCCAACGCGCCCTATCTTGTAGGGTCATCTTATCAACTGAGATAGACCGGAGTCCTTCTGAGAGGAGATAAGCTTTATAATCTGAAGTAACCCACTCAGGGATGTCATCGATCTCGTATGATTGATTGTAAGAAGTAGCTGTATGAATAGCAAGCCATTTAATACCGTCTTCCCCAATACGTTTACCATCAGCAAACATCATGAGACCCCTAGCAAGGTCGTTACCTTGAAAGTTAAGGTAAGGCTCAATGAAATATAATCGACCCCGATAATCAAAGTCAGCGTATTGCCAGAAGACAGTACTGCCGATAGCCTCAGCTTTGTGGAGGATAGTTTTCATAGCGTAATTCTTAGACCTCGCTCGGAGGACTAGTAATTTCTTATTCCACTTAAGTGTAGCTTCATTATAAGCCTCTTGGTTTTCTTTAGTATCTTCCTTCATCAACTTTGAAAGAGCAATCTTAACATCTGATGGGTCGCCTTCCTCTGGCATATCAGTTTCTTCATGAAGGATTTCTTGGAAGCGATCTTTGACTACCTTAAGGACATCTTGGTTGATACCCCAAGGAGTCTGTTGAATTACATTTAAACCCTGAACGAACTCACTAGTCTTCATCTCGTAATCTTGGAAGGTAGTTATGTATTCTTTATCCCAACCCTTAATAAGACTCCGAGGCCCCGTAGGGGTATTCTGAAATAAAGCAGTGACCTTCTGAGGCTTCTCAAAAGAAGTACCTATTAAAATCTTCTTATCAATAGTGGCGTCATCCTTAAGGGAAGCCCAAGTATCAGTTGCCCTTAGAGCGTAGGGTACGTTAAGTAGTTTAACGTTGTACTCAGGGTGTGTCTTATAAGTGTCAGGGTAAATCTTCTTGAGTTCACCCATGTAAGCAATGCGAGCCTCCGTTTGTTCGGAACCCCGAATGAGGTCTGAGTAACCCGTAGCGACTACTGAGTCGAGGATACAATCGCCAATGCGAAGATGATTCCTAAAGTCTTCCTTAGGTTTATCTACCCCATACTCCAGTCCGATTCTCCGACAAATTTCTCTTCCAATAGCTGTAGACACAGTAGTAAGACGAGCGTATCCATACGGGAATTCCTCGTCGTATTTATTATAGTGTGTTCCTAAAGTATCTAGTCCAGTCATAATGAATTCAACGAGGCGGTGTTCGTGCTCTCGGAGAATCTTAGAACCAGGGTTTGCTTTAGGATTATTAATGTTAACAGATTCAACCTTAAGTTTTAAATGGTCTACAATGTCCTTCATAAAGAGTCCTTCTAAGTTACAATGTGGTTACGGGCTAATTGTTCAACTATTATATCTGCTTTTTCAAGTAAATGCAAGCCTTCTTTATCGGAAAATATCTTTTTATATACAACTCTTTTAATACCAGCCTGTAAAATCAGTCTAGCACAATGCCGACAAGGGCCTAACGTTACATATATTGTAGCGTCCTCAGTAGAAATACCTTTCCTAGCACACTTAGCAATAGCGTTTTGTTCAGCATGAATAACCCAAGGGTGTGTTTCACCTTCGTCATTCCGAGTTTCATTAGAGAATCCTGTAGGCGCTCCGTTCCAGCCTTCCGCTAGAATACCTTCACGAATAATTAGTGCGCCCACTTTATGTTTGCTATCAGTAGACATTTCACTTATTTTTAAAGCAAGATCCATGTATAGCCTATCGTATTTAAGTTGTTTCAAATCCATTATACAAAACTTTCTACATTAAATTCGTCGAGAAGATTTAATCGGCCCGTATCGTAATCGTAAAAGACTTTACCAGCCGGACCAGTCAAACCAGTGTAGCGGCTCTTAAGAACTTTCATCTGAATAGTATTACGTAACAGCTCATCCTCACTACCTACATCACGAGCGAAAGCAATGATGTCGTAAGAGACTTGTTTAATAGAGCCTGAGCCTTTGATGTCATCGAGGGAAGCTATCTTACCATCCTCAAATGACTGACCTGCATTACCCATCTTACGTAAGTGAGATACAAGACCAATCCATACATTCCACTTCTTACAGATACTCCGTAGGTCATTCATAATCTTATCGATAGCTTCGTTACCAGTAAGACTATCAGCCCCTTCAGAGACTAAGATAGTAATATGGTCTAAGAAAATGTATTGGCAACCTGAAGCGCATAAGAATTCGATGAGTCCAATAACATCGTTATTCACAGAACCGTTATGGTCTAGAATTTGAATACGACCATCAGCTAATATCTCATCAAAACCAATTCGAAGTTCTTCTAGTGGTATCTCTTCTTTAGCTGGGTTCTTATTGAGCATCATACCCGAAAGCTTCCTAGCAGTTTCAGCAGGAGATTCTTCGAGGGCTACAATACCTATCTTGTCTTTTGTAGATCGATGCAGATGAGCCACAATTTCGCGGAGTATTGTTGATTTCCCTGAGCCTGTACCTGATGTCCACAAGGTGATCTCACCTCGCCGCATCCCTTTAAGCTTATCATTGAGACCAGCAAGGCACTCAGGATAAGGTATCGATTCAATTTCATTGTATGCCTCTAATTGTTTCCACACTTCTTCGCCAGCTACAATACCTGCAGGGGTATAGTTGCGAGCATTCCAAATCATCCGAAGTAATTCTTCAGGTCCGGCTTCAATTAAGACTTCGTTAGGGTCTTTATACTTACCTAAGTCAGTCACCTTAGCTTTATCGTAACCAATAATCTTAACGGCTTCCTGCAAACCTTTCTGACCTGCCGCATCGTTATCGTACATGAGGATTACTTCATCGAAGCTTCGGAGATATTCTCGTTGGGCTAAGATAGTCTTCTTAGCAGTAGCCCCGTTAGGTACTGAAACTACAGGCCAGATAGTACCTTTAATAGCGTAAGCAGTAGCAACAGCCATAGCATCGAATTCACCTTCAGTGATTACAATACGTCTTCCGTTAGATGGGAAAACGTTTTGACCGAATAAACCTACTTCTTTAAAGTCACCTATAGTCGAGAATTGTTTTGGTAGTTCACGTACCTTGTATGCAACCAATTCAGTACCTCGATAATAAGGATAGAGATAAGAGCAAATGCTCCCGTCACTATCATACTCAGCGAGAACTCCGAAATGCTCTGCCACGGTCTTGGTAATGTTCCGTTCGCGGCAACCACGACTAACCAAACCATCGGCCCGATGAAGGCCATTAGAAGGTTTAGAATTATTAACTGCAAGTGTAACCACTTCATTTTCCTTTCCTATATTATGAGTATAATGTTGACATACGTAACAATAAGCGTGGTCATCATCGTAAACAGCGTTACCATCTGATGAGCCACATTTATTGCATTCAGTCTTGTATAGTTCCTGAGACATCTTCTTCTAAAACCTTTCTTAGTACAGATAAAAAACCTTCAGCTACAAGCATCTCAAGTTCTTGACCAGTAGCTTTTAAGGTAACAATAGCGGAGCCATCGTTCTCTTCAATTACTTCTGTAATCTCTATCATGTCCACCTCTTAGCGTTAACAATACGTTCATGTCGTTCTTTATCAAAGCCTAATCCAAGATGAGAAGCGCGAATACGTTTCTCCGCTTGTTTATTAGCGTAATCATCTCGGAATAAGGCGTCCCGAAGATATATCTCTCGCATCTCATAAGCATTAAGTTGTCCTGGTGTTGGGAGGCTATATAGGATACGGCCTTCAACATCATCAATGTTTAACTCTGAGAAGTCTCCTGAGCCTGTATATTGTTTCCAATCAGGCTGGGAGAACTTCTTAGAGCCTACGTAGATACGACCAGTAGTTTTATCTTTAAGTTCATAAACAAAACCGATATGATGAGGGTCTACTAGTTCTTTATTAGGTAGCTTCCAGTGACCGTAATCACCTTCATTAATCTCATCGACTATATAGTCATCCTTCTGATATGTTTCAAATGCTACATACCATCGGCGTCCATCGCGGGTACAAAGGGTTAACGGCCCTTCCCATCCACGTTTTAATTGGAGAGACTTATATAAACTCTCCTTACACCAGAGAACCCCTTCCGAAGAAGACAACTTACGATCGCCCCCTTTCGGTTGCGGCGCTGCTGTAATCTTTAAGCGGTCATACCTGATGAATGTGTAATCACCCATTTCAAATGTCCTAGATGTCATAGCCCAATAGCTTTCCGACTTTTTCTACATCAATCTTCCGGTCATAAAAATCACCGAAGCCAATGTCGAACCAGTCTTTTTCATTGCGTTTAATATGAATTAAATGACCAACGAATGTTAATACATCTTCATAATCTTTATTGAATCTTTCTTTATATTCCCTAATGACTAGGTTCTTCCATTCATTAGTAGAACTAAGTAACTTCGCAGCTGTCTTAGGGCCTACCCTATGGAGGCCTTTAATGTTATCCGTCGAGTCACCTGTAAGTAACTGGGAGTAATAATTAAAGTCAGCTTCCTTTTGAGTAAGACTAAACTGTTCAGACTTATCTGGATTGTAATAGTTGAATGGATCGCAGAATAAATCTTTATCAATAGCTACAACAACAAAGTCATCTTCATTATGTTTACATTCATGGGCTGCTGTACGAACTAAGTCGTCAGCCTCACACCCATCAGATTGAATACCGACTTCCTCTTCCTCAAGCATAGCGTATAGCTCAGGGACTATCGAGGCGGGGTCAGCTTTAGGCCGATTAGCTTTGTATAAAGGGAAATCTACTGACCGGAAATTCTCTACACCCTTAAGATAGATGTGGAGATTATCTGACCAAAGATCGTCCTTAATGTAGTTCAATTTACTATTGAACTTCGCGAAAGCTTCATCAACGGTTACTACGTTGAAACAAGACTTATATACAATGCTATCAGCATCAATTAAAATTTGAGTCATTTCCAGCGATCTTTCAAATCAGTTAATGCTGTATGATAATAAGAGACTATCATATAAAGATAAGCTACAATTAGTAACCAATGGAATGTTGTAAATTCCATCATAGCAGTCTCAACCATAAACTGTGGGATAGCCCAAGCTAATACTATTGTAGTTAAGATGATTGAAATAAATAAACGTTTAGGCATATTATAGTTCCTTATTTTTAGTGAATGAAACGGAAAACATTTCAGGTTCTTCTGGCGCATACTTAATCTTACGCCAACCCATTTCTAATTTATAACCTGACATATCAGGGTTTAAAGCTTTTCTTTGAGCCCAAGCTTTTCCTGCTTCTTCATCAGGGAATAATCGATTAATATAACTGTTAAATGTTTTAACCATTAATGTGTCTCCGCTAGGTTGTTACCGATTTCGTAATCACCCGACATAATAGTTACGCCGAGAAGCTTTGGGGCTTCAGTTAAACCTTCAACAAGAATTGCACCAAGTCTTTCGGCGTGTTCTTCCTTACAGCTATACTGAAACTCGTCGTGATACATTAGTCTTGGTTCACATTCAATATCTTCTTCCGCTATACGTTCCTTAATATAACCAATAGCAATCTTCATAGTAGCAGCTTCAGCTGATTGAAGAAGATAATTAAGTGTTTGATAAGACTCTCTTACATAGATACGCTGACCACCTAAGCCCCGAATGAATCCGTGACCAGTTAAATGTTTAGCACGTTTAAATTGTTCTTCCAATTTAGATTTGAGTCGTGCTAATCCTGGAATAGCTTTAGCGTACTTATCTTTAGAAGCATTACCAACGTCAGCGTTCATAACACCCGTAATGTAAAGCCCTAACTTAGCAGCACCAGCACCGAAGAGATAAGCGTAAATCCATCTCTTAGCTGCAGCCCTAGAACAACCTAGGATATCTGCGTTCTTCTGGTGAACATCACCATTGAGGACTTCATTAGTAAAGTCTTCATCCCCAATGTAATGGGCTAGAACTCTGAACTGATTACCAGCAGAGTCAGCGCCGACTACTACATGACCTTCCTCTGGGAGAAACAATGCACGCATACGCTTTCCCCATTCCTCAGTCGCTCCAGGAAGGTTGGCGATAATCTCATGCCTCCATCTAAATGTAGGCGTTCCAATATTCCAAGCCCTTCCGTGTAGTCTCGTACAACCACGTTCATCAGTGACAGAATCTCGGACCCATCCTTGTGTAATACTAAGGCGTGATCTAAGAGTAGTCCAGTCATCGATACTTCTGCCGATGTCTCCAAGCTTTTCCAGACTGGAAGTAGTAAGCTTAGGACCTGTTCGTTGAAAATCACCGGAAGGAAGTCGTTTGACGTTCCAATCATCAGGTTCCCATCCGATTCCATATAAGTACTCCTTCACTTGTTCTAAATTGCCTAGTCTTGTTTTGACCTTACGGCTTCGTTGAAACTCGACATTAGGATTAATAGGAGGCTCATCAAGAAGAGCATCGTTAGGAGTGATATTCCTATCAAAGTACTCACTAAGAATACGGCAAGTTGCCGCAGTATACTCACCATTCTTTTTATACTTAGGGGTCTTCGGGGTCTTATCGATGAGCTCCGTATGCATACCCAGAGATGGCTCAACTTTCCTTTCGATATTAGCCATAGCTGTTTGTAGTTGAGTAATAAGAATATTAGCTTGTTCAAGATCGAACCTCCAT
>Ga0181607_10000177_pt1 | contig 50415 bp, 51 predicted proteins | sample 041ome_9_FD_132420 | JGI IMG/M metagenome (GOLD analysis project Ga0181607, IMG submission 132420) | Coastal salt marsh microbial communities from the Groves Creek Marsh, Skidaway Island, Georgia - 041413US metaG (megahit assembly) | ecosystem: Environmental > Aquatic > Marine > Intertidal zone...
CGACGCCCAGATACTGGCACAAGGCGGTGCGACGGGTTCCGCCGACACTCTGGATTCACTTCGAATCGATCTGGATCTGGTGCGGGATCGAAGTGTTAGAACGGTCAGGCTAGCGGTTGCAGCGCCGGCGGGCGTCGTGCTGTCTGCGCAAGGTTCGGGAACCGGCAACCCGTTTGAGTTCAGCCAGTTTATGGGTGAGGCACACGGACACCTCAGTGGCCGGGGTGCCGCTTTGTTGGCGCGCTGGTTTGGTTTTCACGCGGCTGCGGGGGGCGGAGCGAACTTTTGGCTGTCCGTGGCTCAGGGTCAACCCAGCGGTGTTATTCAGATCGATCTAGAAAGTCTAGAGGTGCAGGGTGCGCGAGATGTGACGATCGACAAGTTACAGCTGAACGCGTCCTTTGCGGGTATGCCCAAGCAGGCCGAGATATGGATTGATCAGGCTTCGGTGGCGATTGACTCCCAATTACACGCTTTTCCCAGAGTGCAGGTGACGCGGCCCGAGCAGGGTTGGCGAATTCGCATGGGACGATGGGACGTGGCCCCTGCAGTGGCTGCGCTGATGCAGAGCGGCGCATTGCCTGAGAAGGTGGGCGCAGTGCTGGCGGAGCTGAATCCTCGTGGTGTGATTGAGAGCCTGCTGCTTGATATCGCATCACTTGAAAATCCGTTGAGTGATTGGGCGGGGCAGGTAGAGGTCACTGACGCGTCTACCGCTGCTTTTCGCAATGTACCTGCGTTAGAGGGCATAGACGCCTCCCTGTCCGGCGATGAGACCGGTGCCGCTGCTTGGATTGTGACGAGAGACTTCACCCTCGGGCTGCCCAAACTTTATGAGAATCCCATTAAAGCCCCTGGAGTGGTGGGTAGGTTGGACGGCCGCTGGCAACGCGGTGCACTGTTTCTGGAAAGGGGGTTGCTGCTTGCCGAGGCCACGGACCACGATGCGTTGATTCAGTTTGAGATTGATATTCCGCTTTCCAAGCCGGCGGCTATTCCTTTGGAGATGCGTTTGGCGGCGGCGGTACAAAATGCCCCTGCCTCCATCCGGCATGCCTACGTACCCTACCGAATGCCGCCAGCTGCCTATGATTGGTTAGCCGACGCCGTGCCCTCGGGGCATTTGGACGAAGCGATTTTTCTCTGGCACGGCGGGTTTCGCCCCTATGGTCACCCCAGTCAAACCATGCAACTCGCCGCTAATCTGTCCAACGTTAGCTTACGCTATCAGCCGGATTGGCCTGCCGCCTCTCTGGTCACCAGTCAGCTGCGTATCAGTGACACCGAGATTGATGTCTGGTCCTCACGAGGGATGATTGCCGATGTCGCAATAGAAGCTACCCGGGTTGGTATTCGGATTGCATCTGAGGCCATCCCTCTTGCGATGCAAGCTCGGGCAACGGCAACACCCGTAAAAGTCTTGAATACGCTGCGTCAACTCCCCGCCCTCGCCGCCGCAGCGCCAGTCATGGACGATTTGAACGTGGCGGGGAAGGCCGATGTGGTATCTGACCTGAATCTGGTCTTCGATCTCCGCAGCATCGACCAAACGGTGGATGTTCACGTCACGTCTGGCCTCGACAACGTGCGTGTTGCCTCCGCGCTGCTCAACTTGGAAGCTCACGGAGTCACCGGCGCATTCAGTTACGGTACCGAAACAGGTTTTGTAAGCAATGAGCTACAAGGGACTGTGTTCGACCGACCGCTTCGGGTTGAGATGGGGGCGCATTTAACGAGTGCGCCCGATCCATTGCTCGCCGCTCGCGTGCAGACGGAGGTCGCGGTGGCCGACCTTTTATCATGGCAAGCACTGACGATGCCGCTGCCTGCAGAAGGCACGGCCCCGGTCGAGGTTGAGGTGACCGTCGCCGACAGCGTCATGGTTGATATTCAGTCAGATTTAACCGGGATAGCAGTGGACCTGCCATCGCCCTGGGGTAAGGCTGAAGCGGCTCGAGCCCCCCTCAGAGTGATCTGGCGGGACCGAGATTGGGCAGCATGGGAAATTTTTTGGTTTGGTCGTCTGTCCGCAATTGGCGATTTTCCTGCCATGGGCGATCTGGCAACGGCTATCGATGTGACACCGCGAACGCGGCCCCCTACTTGGCCAGCCAGGGCACCCGATCCTGGCTTGACCCTGAGTGGCTATATACCCTCTCTGGATCCTGCTGAATGGCAGAGCGTCGAATTTGGGCTGCCGCTCAGTACCAATGAGGCCTCAGTGCCTCTGCAAGCACAGGATTTGCGGGTGGGTCGATTGCTGTGGAGAGGGGAGGAGCTCGGCGGCCTCAGTCTCACTTTGCGTGCGCATCGATCTGATTGGTCCGCACGGTTTGATTTACCGTGGCTGAGCGGTGAATACACACAGATCGCGGGCATGCCCGTGTCCGAGGCTGACGCCGGAATGGAAATCAAAACGCAGCGCGCACTGTCGCTGTCCTCCCTCGATTTGCAGGGCTTACCGACCTTGAGCGAAGAACTAACCGATGCCGCACCTCCTGAACCTCAGGGGCTAGTCGGCGGTTGGATGCGGCAACTACCTATTTATATCGAGGAGGTGAGGCGGGGTGATATTGATCTCGGTGCGTTGAGGCTTGTCGTCGATTACCGGGACGGGGAGGGCTGGCAGTTTCGCGATATTGCCGGTGATTTTCTGGGCATTAAATGGCTACCGAGTACGCATATCGACTGGCGCATAGAGGGGGAGGAGGCCACGACCTTGTCGTTATCGGCAGAGTTAAATGACATCGCGCAGTCACTTAGCCTTGTTGGGGTAACCCCCATTGTCGCAACGCGCAGTGGCAGTATTGATGCTGAATGGCAGTGGCTCGGGCGGCCCAATAATTTTCAATTGGTTGAGGTCAAGGGCCATATGGATCTTGAGATGAGGACCGGGTCTTTTACGTCAGCAAATGCTGAAGCGTCTGGCGCGCTGCGCTTGCTGAGCCTGATGAATCTGTCTGGGCTATTTCGGCGGGCCAACGTGACCCAATTATTCGATGCGGGGGTGACCTTTGACCGCGCCGAGGGGCGATTCGATTTCAATGACGGCATGCTGAACATACCCGGATTCTCAGTAGAGGGGTCGGGAGGTTATTTCAATTTCTCCAGCGACATTGATCTGCGTGATGAGACAGTCAACGGTGAACTCGTTGTCACGCTACCGCTGGTCGAAAATATTCCATGGGTCGCGGCGTTAGCGGGAGGGCTTCCCGTCGCTGCCGGTACTTATCTGGTGAGTAAAGTGTTTGAAGATCAGGTCAACCAGCTCTCGAGCGGCGTCTATTCTGTGACGGGCAGTCTTAATGAACCGGAAGTGGTCTTCGAGCGCGTTTTCGACGCCCAATCGCGGGCCGCTCAGGTAGAAAATCAGAATTCGTCTTCAGCCGATTGATCTAATTCTGATAGGTAGCGAAACAGTTTTTTGAGGTGGCTTTTTTCATTTCCTCGCGCCACCTCCGCGGGGTGTTGCCGTATCCACTGCCTGAGCCACGAGGCCTCTGCTTGGGGCCAAGTAGCGAGCGTATCGCCAACCGCATCGTCGCCTTCATCACGCAGTCTGTCCCGGGCTTTTTCGGTACGATGAAACTCGGCAGCGCGCTGAACGTGCTGCTGGTCTAGAGCCGACAGCCCTTCTCTGATCGATTCGACATCGACAGATCGCATGAGTTTGCCAATAAACTGGAGCTGTCTCTTGCGACCGCCTCTGGCAGTGATGCGCCGAGCCAATTCGATAGCATCGCGCAATTGCTCGTCTTCGATCGATATCTTTTCAAGTTCGGCTTGCGGCAGCGAAACAAGCCGCTCTCCCATCTCTTGTAAAGCCAGCATTGCTCGCTTGCGCTCACTCTTGCTCGGCCGCGCTGCCTCCTCGTGAGTGCCGTCAGGGTCGTCAACCATGGGCGTTCATCACTCGGTGGAAAAATTCGGACATGAAAAGCTCAGGCGTAAAATAAGGTCGCGAGACCCAAAAAGGCCATAAATCCGATGACATCGGTGATGGTGGTCACCAGCACACCACCCGCCAATGCCGGGTCTACCTGCAGTCTGCGCAGCACAATGGGCAGACCTGCACCCGCTACGCCTGCGGTAATGAGATTGATGAGCATGGCGCAACCGATAATGATGCCCAGCACGGCATCGTTGAACCAAAGGGAGGCAGTAGCCGCTATGACCATGGCCCAAAGTGCTCCGTTCAATAGGCCCACTAGCGATTCGCGCCCCACCAGCCAGAGTTGATTGCGGTCATTGATCTGACCCATTGCCATCGCGCGGATCAATATGGTCAGGCTCTGCGTGCCTGCGATGCCGCCCATCGACGCGACAATGGGCATCAGTACTGCCAGCGCGACCACTTTTTCGATCGTGCCCTGAAAAAGGTTAATGACTGATGAGGCCAGCAAGGCGGTAGCCAAGTTCACGCCCAGCCACACGGCGCGTCTGGGCGCTGATTGCCACGCGGTGGCAAAGGTATCTTCCTCGGCCAATCGAGCGAGAGAGGTGAGAGAATGATCGGCCTCTTCGCGGATAACGTCGACCACATCATCGATGGTGATGCGGCCCAACAGTTTACCGTCGTCGTCGACCACTGGCGCCGAGACCCAGTCATTGCGCTCAAAACGCCGCGCGACCTCGGTTGCGGGTACCTCTGCATTGATCGCATCCTGGTCAGTAATCATCATTTCGCGAACCGATACGGCTGGATCGGAAACTAAGACAGTACTCAGTGGCAATAAACCGACAAAGCGATCATTGCGGTTCACGACAATCAGGTTGTCGGTGTTGGGGGGTATTTCTGAGTGTCGACGTAAGTAGCGCAACACCACATCCAACGTCAGATCAGCGCGGATAGTGATGACATCGGTGCTCATCAGTCCGCCCGCCACATTGTCGGGGAAGCTCAGGACTTTTTGTAATCGCTGCCGGGACTGCTCATCCAGAATGGCGAGCACCTGCCCGGTTACCTCATCCGGGAGCTCGTGGAGAATGTCCGCGACGTCATCTTCATCGAGTTGCTCAACGATTTCCGCCAGCGCTTCTGGCTCTCTATTCATTAGCGTGGCGTTGCGGAGATCGTCTGGCAGTTCGTTGACCACCAGCACTTCTTGATCGGGCTCCAGTAGACCTAGCAGCAAGTCACGATAATCCGGGGGTGATGAGCTGATCAGGTAGGCCACATCGCCCGGAGACATCTCTGCCAGTATGCCGGCCACGTCAGCCAGAGTTCCTGAGCGTAACGCCAGCTCAAGACGCTCTGTCTTGGTGGGGAGATGAACAGGTGAGTTCACGGCAGGGCCTCCTTTAGAGCGGCCATTATCCGTCACCGGTCGTGAAGGTCTAGTTACCAAGTGATCTTTGTGACTTATTCCAGTGTGGCTTATTCCAGCTCGCCAAACCCGCTGGCAAAAAGCGCCGTTAATGCCTCAGTAGCTGCCGTCTCGTCGGGGCCGGTCACCGTCAGCGTCAGCTCTGCACCACAAGGTGCAGCGAGCATCAAAACAGACATGATGCTTTTGGCATCAATGTCCTGAGTACCATGCACCAGCCGGATATCGCTGGTAAATCTCGCCGCACAGTCGACCAGCTTTGCCGCGGGTCTGGCGTGTAACCCAAGGGGGTTCACCACGGTGATGGTGGAGATGCTCATGAATCCGCCGCCTCAGGGAGATCACGATGAAGAATTTTTGCGGCGGGAAACTGAGGCAGCATGTCGCCGTACAACTTTTCTGCGAGGTACACCGATCGGTGTTGCCCCCCCGTACAGCCGATGGCGACCGTGACATAGCTACGATCAGATTGATCGAACTCGTGCAGGGCATGGGTAATAAAGGCACCGAGTTTGTTATAGAACGCGACGCAGCGTTCGTCGCCATCCAAAAAGTGTTTGACGGGTTCATCCAAGCCCGTCAGGCGGCGAAGATCTTCGCGCCAGTAGGGATTGGGCAGGACGCGAGCATCAAACACAAAATCCGCATCGGTGGGAACACCGCGCTTGAAGGCGAATGATTCCAATAAGATCGATAAGCCATCACGCTGCTCCACGATTCTATTGGTAATCATGTCCCGTAGGCCGCGAGGCGTCAGATCCGTCGTATCAATCAGTAAGTCTGCCTGCGCTGCAATAAATTCCAAGTGCTTGCGCTCCCTAGCGATCGCCTCCGGTAAAGAGTGACTAGGCCCCGCGAGCGGGTGTCGGCGGCGTGTTTCGCTAAATCGTTTCAGCAGAACATGCGGTTGCGCATCAATGAAAACGATGAGTCGGTCGGGCAAGGCCAATAGTTGCTGAAGCGCTTCGGTTTCATGCTCGTGCTCTATGCCAATGGTGCGGGCGTCTATGCCCACCGCGATGCCATGAAATCGGCGGTATTCGGGATGCTCCAGCATTTCTTCGGAAAACTCGGGCAATAACCGAGGTGGCAGATTGTCTACGCAGTAGTAACCCTCGTCCTCTAACAAGCGCAGAGCGCTACTTTTTCCTGCGCCCGAGGTGCCACTGATGATGATGAGTTTAGGTGTCATGGCTGGGGGCCACGCAGTAGCGCCCACTTCGCTTGTTCAGCTGTTTTAGCGTCACGCAATGTTGAGCGGATGTCGCTGTTTGAGAGTGCTGTTGCGAGCCCGGCCAGAATATTGAGGTGGTTCTGGGTGGCTTCTGCTGGCACCAACAACACGAAAACAATATCGACGGCTTTGCCGTCTGCAGCGGCGAAGTCGATAGGCTCCTCTAGCGTGATCAAGCAGCCTGCGGCGTCGCCACAGTGGTCATCGCGACTATGAGGAATGGCCACGCCCTCGCCAACAGCTGTGCTACCGAGCTTTTCCCGGGCCAGTAAGGCGCGATAGATGGACTCGGCGTCCAGATCCAATTCTGCTGACATGGCTTCCGCTGCGCGCTCAAACACCCTTTTTTTACTCTGAATAGCTTGGTTGCATAGCGCCAGCACGCGCTCGTGCTTCAGTTGGCTGAGATCAGACATCGATCAATGGCCTCGGTGTTTTTCCTTGTGTTTGATGACTTGCCGATCCAGTTTGGCAGCCAGAGCATCGATTGCGGCATACATATCATCGGATTCTGATGACGCAAATAAGTCAGCCCCTGCGACATGTAGGTTTGCCTCTGCTTTATGCAGATTTTTCTCGACGATGAGCGTGACTTCAATTCGCGTAATGTGGTCACCATGGCGCTCGATGGGCTCCAGTTTTCCCTCAACATGCTGGCGTATGGCGGGCGTTACATCCATATGATGGCCGCTGATGGTTAGATTCATTTCATACTCCTATCAATCAACCTCTAGTTTAGACGTTTGCGTTCATTCGACGGTGGGATGGCAAGTTGCTCACGATATTTTGCGATGGTTCTCCGAGCCACTGTCATGCCCTGATCTTTGAGTTGGGCGCATAGCTTGGCGTCACTCAGCGGCTTGCGGACATCTTCATTTGCGATCAGCTGGCGAATGGCCGCTTTTATCGCGGTGGAGGCAATATCGTCACCCTCGTGTCCGGACACTCTGCTCGAAAAGAAATATTTCAATTCGAACGTCCCTCTTGGGGTATGCATGTATTTTCGGGTTGTTGCTCGCGACACGGTGGACTCGTGCAGATCGACTTCCCCTGCGATATCTGCAAGCACCAGTGGCTTCATACCGATTTCGCCCACTTCAAGAAACGACTGCTGATGCTCAACAATTTTGCTCGCTACTTTCAGAAGAGTTTCATTGCGGCTTTGCAGGCTCTTCATAAACCAGCGCGCTTCCTGAAGGTGCTCTTTCACATAGCCACGATCCGTCGCAGAGCCATTATTGAGCATGCTCACATAGTGATCATTGACTCTCAGCTTCGGCGCAACGTCAGGATTGAGTTCGACCTGCCACCGATTGTCCAACTGCCGCACGAAGACATCGGGCGTCACGTATTCGGTTCGATCGGTGCCAACCGAGGCGCCAGGGGTAGGGTCGAGGGTCCGAATCAGCTGAATAGCGCATTCCAATTCCTCGACTGAGGTGCGCAGTTTGCGGGCCAGTTGTCGGGGTGGTGCGGTAGGCAGCTGGTGCAGATAGCGGCTGACAAGCGCTCCGGCAATGTCGCGGTAGAGTGTATCGGTGGGTAGTTGCCTGAGCTGTATTAGAAGGCACTCCCTGAGGTCGGCCGCGAAGACTCCCGAAGGTTCGAAATGTTGGAGTCGGTGCAGTACTGCGATGACCTCGTCGAGATCAATCTCCTCGAGCGCCAGATCCTGATGAATTTCCTCAGGTGTTTGAACGAGCCTGCCGTCTTCATCGACCGCATCAATCAAAGCGAGCGCAATTACTCGGTCGCTATCAGAAAATCGCGTCAGATTGAGTTGCCACAGCAGATGCTCGCGAAGAGATTCCTCCTCTGAGTCCTGTTCTGAAAAATCAAAGTCAATGGCACTGCTCTGGGTGGGTGGCGCCGATGAGGGGAGCGCATCTTCCCAAACCGTATCAACGGCCAGTCCCTCAGACTCGTCCTCTATTGCGGCGGTCTCCGCAAAATCCAGACCTTCTTGTTCTGTTTCCTCGCTCTCTCGCTCTAGCAAGGCGTTAGATTCAAGAGTTTCTTCAATGATTTGTTGCAGGTCGATCGTGCTGAGCTGCAGCAGTTTGATTGCTTGTTGCAACTGCGGTGTGAGGGCGAGTTGTTGCCCTAACTTGAGCTGAAGCGCCTGTTTCATACTGCTGACTGTGGCTCCACGAACGCACAGTGTATCGCCGGGGCCAGCGGATGCCAATAAATTGGCAAGGAATTTGCATTGCTGGGAGTCCCGTCGATCTTGGGCGGATCAACGACTCCATAAACCTCAGGTAAGTGACTGCGCCATGCCGCGGAATATCTGCAGCGAGAGGTTATAGCGAGAAGTGTTCACCCAAATAGGTTTCACGGACTTTATCGTTGGCCAGCACCTCGTCTGGGGTGCCTGAGGCAATGACGTGGCCTTCACCCACAATGTAGGCGCGCTCGCAGATATCCAGCGTTTCTCGCACATTATGGTCGGTAATCAATACACCGATGCCACGGTCTTTGAGGTGGGTAATAATGTTTTTGATGTCCGATATTGAGATCGGATCGACGCCGGCGAAAGGTTCATCCAGCAGGATCACCGTGGGTTCAGTGGCGAGGGCCCTGGCGATTTCTACTCGTCGACGCTCACCGCCAGACAGCGCTTGCCCAAGAGACTCCGCGAGATGCCCCACATTGAATTCTTCCAGCAAGGCCTCGGTAGTGTCATGTCGCTCGGCCCGGCTGAGTTCGGACCTTGTCTCCAAAATAGCGAGCAGGTTATCTCTCACGGAGAGTTGCCTGAATACGGAGGCTTCCTGAGGTAAATAACCGATCCCGGCGCGCGCCCGGCGATGCATCGGCAGAGTCATCAGCGACTGTTCATCGAGTCTGATATCGCCCGCATCCGCGTCCACTAAGCCGACAATCATGTAGAAACAGGTGGTTTTGCCGGCGCCATTTGGCCCCAACAGACCGACAATCTCTCCTGCGCTCACCGATAGTGAGACATCCTTCACCACCGGGCGACCAGCATACGCTTTGGCAAGGTTGTGAGCGCTGAGGGTGCTAGGCATCAGAGGAGGAGTCACGCAAATTCTCAGGCGGTATCACGACCTCGACTCGTCCCTGTCCCGGGCCATCAGCGCCACCCGCAGCTTTCACTGTGCGTTGACTGACTAGGTAATCGATTTGATTCCCCGACAGCGTCGACCCATTTTGAGCAATGCGGGCGTCTTCGAGCAGGCGCACGAGATCCTCAGAACGAACGTATTCAATGCGCAGCGCTGAAGCATTGACCGGCGGTTGATCTGGCGTTGGCTGCTGCACCAGCGTGGCGGGTTTCCCGGTAGCGATTATCCGGTCCGCATTCTCAGTACTGTGAAGAATGGTCAGCTCGTCAGCTGTGATCTTCAGAGAGCCCTGCGTGAGCACCACGTTGCCCTCGTAGCGGGTCTCACCGGCAATCTCATCGCGGATCGCCACATCGGCAGCAATCTGGATGGGTTGCTCCCGATCAGAGTCCAGCGCGTGTGCGGAGGCTGGCAGCAGCATCAGCACACCGACAACTCCACACAGGCAGCGATATAAAAAATTATTCATATTGCGTTACAACGTCGCCTTTGAGTGTCGCAGTGTTGGTTTGCAGATCTAACTCAAACGATGATCCGGTAGTGCGGCTACCACGACCTGTCAGCAAGACCTCCTCGTCCCCAGAGGCGCGTTTTTGATCCATAAAGAGCCGCATTACTTCGGTGGTCATTGTCGCCTGTCGCTCGGTCTCTATGACTTTGACCCCGTTTTGCAACACAAGTTCATTAATGTCTTCAAAGAAGGTGCCCGCTGAAGCAGTGATGTCCCATGCCGTGTCCTTGTCACCTCTAGAACGGTAGCGAATTTCGCTGAGGGAAACCTCGTCACTGTCAGACCAGCGCGTCGCAGAGCCAATCTCAAGAACGTCAGATCTGTCTCCCTCCGCGGAAAAAAATGTGCGTGTGCCGGCTTTCAGATAACTGGCAATCACCACGTCGTCCGTCTCCGGCGAAGGCGAGAAGGTGTCCATGGGGGGTGCAGATTGCCAGAGAGCGATGCCGGCACTTGCGGCCAGGATAGCGATAATCAGGAGCTTCATCGGAAACTATCGTATAGATCGGGTATATGACCTTGCGCCTGTAGAATAAAGTCGCATAGCGCTCGTACCGCGCCGTGCCCACCTGGCGTCGGCGCCACCCAATCTGCACAGGCTTTGACCGCGTCAGCCGCGTTGGAGGGGCAAGTCGCAAGCCCGGCGAGTTGAAGCGCCCCCAAGTCGGGTAAATCATCGCCCATATAGGCAGACGCTGAGGCGGGCAACTGCAATGAGCTGAGCAGCTCTTCGAGCGCCTTCCCTTTATCTTCCCGGCTCTGGATCAGTGAAGTGATGCCGAGTTCCTGAGCTCGTCGTTCCACTGCCGGCGAAGCTCGCCCCGTGATAATGGCTACCTGAATACTACATTGCTGTAGCAACTTAATGCCGAGACCATCTTTGATATTGAAGGCCTTGATCTCTGGGTCGTCGGGTCCGCCGTATAGCAGCGTGCCATCCGTCATCACGCCATCCACATCCAACACGACCAATTCGATGGATTCAGCCTTTTGTGCCGCCCGACCCGTCATGAAATACCTGCCCTGAGCAAAGCCAATAACGTCACGACACCAACGATCTGCGACGCATTGTCGACCACGACCAGCGAGCTGATTTGGTGACGCTCCATCAGGCTCATCGCTTCGGCGGCCAACAGATCCTCAGTGACCGTTCTGGCGCCGTCCGTCATGACCGTGGCCAAGGGTGTTGTCTGCAGGTCGCTATTTTCTTCGACAGCTCGCCGCAGATCACCGTCAGTAAAAACGCCCAATAATGCGCCCTCTGCTGAGGCGACAGTAGTCATGCCCAGCCCTTTACGGGTCATCTCGTAGAGTGCATCCGCCAGCGTTGCGGTGTGTGCCACGCAAGGTACTTCGTCTCCGTGCACCATGACATCGGTGACCCGAAGCAGCAGGCGTTTACCCAGCGAGCCACCCGGGTGCGAAAAAGCGAACTCCTCGGCAGTAAAGCCTTTGGCTTCCAGTACCGCGATGGCCAGTGCATCACCCATAACGAGCGCGGCCGTTGTGCTCGAGGTGGGTGCCAGATTGAGCGGGCAGGCCTCAGACTCAACAGAGGCTAATAGGTGCGCATCTGATGCCCGCCCCAGCTCTGAGTCCGCGTTGCCCGTGATGCTGATAAGCGGAATGTTCAGGCGTTTGATCAGTGGTAGCAGCGTCAGAACTTCTTGCGTGTTGCCGCTGTGGGAGAGGGCGATAACACAGTCCTGCCGCGTAATCATGCCCATGTCCCCATGTGAGGCCTCGCCTGGGTGAACGAAAAAGGCAGGAGTGCCAGTGCTCGCCAACGTCGCGGCAATTTTCCCGGCGATATGCCCGCTCTTGCCCATCCCAGTCACGACCACGCGTCCGACAGTCGCCACGATATGCCGACAGGCCTCGGCAAATTCGCTGTTCAGTGCACCCCCCAACGAATCAATCGCACTGCGTTCGAGGGAGATTGTCCGTCGGGCAGAGTCGATGAAGAACTGATCGGGTTGGTTGTCCATGGTTTGCCGTATCAGGGGTCAATTTCAGGGTAGGTAAAAGAGCCACCCATAGTAGGCGACGTAAAGTGTGAGCAGGGTTCCACCCGTCCCCGTACTGAGAGTGCCTGCACCAAGCGCTCCATTCCAACGCCACAACGCGGCCATAGCAAGGATCAGGGTTGTGAGAAATACCACGACCATGTCTCGACTCACCACGGCGGTCTCAAGCGGAAGGGTCCCCCAGAGACCGGGGATCGCCAGAACCAGCAGGATGTTGAACATGTTTGAGCCCACAATGGCGCCGATTGCCATGTCGGCATGACCTTTGGTAGCGCTCATGATCGCGGCCGCCAATTCGGGCAGGCTGGTACCCACCGCGACTATCGTTAAGCCAATCACCAGTTCAGACACGCCGAGCGTCTGAGCGATGTGTGAAGCCGCCCATACCAGTACTCGCGAGGAGCCGATCAGCAAGATCAGGCCGCCGAGAAACGACAGCCACGCCGCCGCGTTGGACATCTCTGGAATGTCACGAGATTCGCTGTTGATGCTGGGTGTCTTGGCGTGCTGCGCAATGCGGATGAAAAAAAGTCCCAGGGTGCCGAGCAGAATAATGCTGTCGCTGGGGTCCAATTGATGATCTGCTAATAGCCCCCATGTGAGCAGTACCGCGGCCATAAGCAGCGGCAGGTCGATCAAAGTCGTGCTGCGACCCAGCGTGATGGGACTGACCAACAGGGTGACACCGAGCACCAGCCCGACATTGGCAATATTCGACCCCAGGGCGTTACCCACAGCGAGTTCTCCGGATCCCGCCAGAGCGGACATGACTGAAATGAGAATTTCGGGGGCCGAGGTGCCCACCGACACGATGGTCAAGCCAATCAGCATGGGCGTCAGACCCGCTCGCTTGGCGATGGCCGACGCGCCGTCCACGAAACGATCAGCACTCCATACCAAGGCGACCAATCCAGCCGCTATCACTGCCGAGTACCACAACACTATCTTGTTTCCTTATTTACGCCGCCGGGCGAGAGGCTTTTGCGCTGATCGGGTATTATGTGCCGCGACAAACCTGTGCAGGGGGATGGGTTGAATTTCTCGCGGGACGCACAGTCTAACCCAGTCAAATCTTTGGTAGGCATGTATTGGTTGGTCATAAAGTCACCAACGCGCCACGCCTTGGAACGGAGTCTTATAACGGAGATGTACCGATTGTGATTGGAATCCATGCCGACCACCGACAGTTTTTGGGCCTGACAGCCACTCTGCTGATCGTCTGTCTGCTGGCGATACCCAGGTGGGTAATGGCTGATGGATCGGAGCTGAAAAGCACGGGCCCCGCCGAGGTCATCCGAGATGTGACAGAGCAAATTATGTCCGTGGTGGCCGACGCCAATGATTACTTTGACGAAGATCCGGATCGCTATTACCAAGAGATTGACGCGGCGCTGGCTGACCTGGTTGATTGGCGCGGGTTTGCGACCGCTGTCATGGGTGATTACTACAGCCGCGGCCGCACCATGGACGCAGCCGGTCGGGAGCAACTGAAGCGCCAGCGAGACGCCTTTGCCGCAACGCTCAGAGAGGGTTTGATCCGCAGCTATGCCAAGGGGCTGCTGGCGTTTGGCGGGGCGCAAATGGAGGTGCAAGGTGCTGAGGCGTCGCCCCAGAGTGCGCGTATCGCTTCCGTGACACAACTCGTCTACGGAGAGGCTGACAGGGTCTACACCATCCGCTATCAAATGGGTCAATACAAAGACGGCTCCTGGCGACTCCGCAATTTAATTATCGAGACCATTAACCTCGGTGAAATCTACCGCAATCAATTCAGTGCACTGGCCCAAGAGGCTGACGATGATCTCGACGTGGCGATCAGTCAGTGGAATGCAATGATTGCCGAACAAGCAGAGGAGCTGGCCCGTGACTGAGCAGGAACTCACTGAGCGACTAGCCGGGGCTTTCCCTGACGGCGATATTTCGGTGGCAATCAACGGCGGGCATGTCGACATTGTTGTGACCAGCGCGGCATTTGAGGGGCTGAGACCGGTGGCGCGCCAGCAGGCAGTTTATGCGCCGCTGTCCGATTTGATCGCTGACGGTACTCTGCACGCAGTCAACATCACTGCTCGAACGCCTTGAGCGCTTGGCTGAGCGAGGTCGTCTTTGGACAGTCTGATTATCCGGGGGGGTAACCGCTTAGGGGGTACGCTCACCGCCTCAGGATCCAAGAATGCAGCGTTGCCCATTATGGCTGCGACACTGCTGACCCCTGAATCCTGCACATTGCACCGGGTTCCGGTACTCCGTGACACCGATACGATGGTGACGCTGTTGTCGAGCCTGGGGGCAGCGGTGTCCCGGCGAGACGATAAGGCCATGGCACTGCAGAGCAGTGCATTGCATCAGCTGAAAGCGCCCTATGAACTGGTCAAAACAATGCGCGCGTCGATTTTGGTGCTTGGGCCGTTGCTGGCGCGTTACGGCCGAGCTGAGGTGTCGTTTCCCGGCGGTTGTGCCATCGGCAGCCGGCCGGTTGATCTGCATATTCGTGTGCTTGAAGCGATGGGTGCAGTCGTTGAGGTGGCAGAGGGTTATATCATTGCGGACGCGCCAACCGGTTTGAGCGGCGCAGAATTCACCTTCGACACTGTGACCGTGGGCGGCACCGAGAATGCAGTGATGGCGGCGGTTCTGGCAACGGGAACGACAGTTTTGCGCAACGTCGCGCAGGAACCTGAAATCATCGATTTGCTGGGCTTTCTGCAACAAATGGGCGCCAAGATTGAGGGGGTCGGGACGGATACTCTGACGATTGAGGGTGTGGCGTCATTAAGTGGTGCGTCCTATCACGTCATGCCGGATCGTATCGAGGTAGGTACCTATCTGGTGGCGGCTGCTGCGACGGGCGGTCAAGTGAGAATTGAGGGGGTCGCGCCTGCCGTGCTTGGCGTCGTGCGGGATGCACTCCAGCAAACAGGGGCGGTGCTGTCGGAGGGAGCCGACTGGATCTGCCTCGACATGGAGGGTCGACGCCCCCAAGCGGTTGACATCGTGACCGCGCCTTTTCCGGGATTCCCCACCGATATGCAAGCTCAGTTCACCGCCCTCAATACAATCGCCGAAGGGCGGTCCACTGTGACCGAGACGGTGTTTGAAAATCGACTGATGCAGGCTCATGAAATGAAGCGGATGGGTGCCGAGATTGACATTGATGGCGATACGGCACGCATCACCGGCCGACCCGCCCTCCAGGGCGCACCTGTGATGGCGTCGGATTTGAGGGCGTCGGCGAGTCTGGTGATTGCTGGACTCGTGGCTTCGGGTGAGACGCGCATCGACAGGATTTATCATATTGATCGCGGATACGAAAATATTGAGGGCAATTTGCAATGCCTGGGTGCTGACATCCGTCGTATATCGGCCTGAAGGCAGAGAGCACAGTCATGAACATTGACCACGACATCACCATCGCGCTGACAAAAGGCCGGATTCTCAAAGAGACGTTGCCCTTGTTGGCTGCGGCTGGGATCGAGCCCGCAGAGGACCTTGGGTTCAGTCGGAAGCTGATCGTGCCGACAAGTCTGGCGAGAGTGAGTTTGGTCATTCTCAGAGGGTCGGATGTGCCCACCTATGTGCGCCACGGTGCCGCCGATTTGGGCATCGCCGGCAAGGACATGTTATTGGAGTCCGGCAGTGCAGGAATTTATGAGCCACTCGATCTCGGTATCGCCCGGTGCCGGTTGATGACTGCCGGACCTGCTTCGACCTCGTTAGGCGACAACGCCAGTCGGCGCGTCAGAGTGGCTACCAAATTCGTCAACGTTGCCAGGGCCCATTACGCCAGAAAGGGGATGCACGCTGACCTCATCAAGCTATATGGATCGATGGAGCTGGCACCGCTGATGGGGTTGGCGGACGAGATCGTCGATATTGTCGATACGGGTAAGACGCTTGCTGAGAACGGTATGGCACCGCGGGAGCTTATCGCCGAGGTGTCCTCTCGGCTGATCGTCAACAAGGCTTCTATGCGTACTCGTCACACTTCCGTGCAGGCCGTGATTGAGGCGTTGTCCAACGCCGTGAATACTAGAGAATCCTGATGCCAGACACTCGCATAGCGCGACTTCAGTACCCTTCGCTGGACTTTGACAGTCGGTTCGCGCAGCTATTGGTTAGCCCTGCGGATGCTGATCCGGCGCTGACCCAAACCGTCACAGGCATTGTGTCCCGAATTGCAGAGCGAGGCGACGAAGCGCTGCTGCAACTGACTAACGAGCTGGATCGTCGATCTGTTGACGATGTGAGGTCGCTCTGCGTCGATCCCTCGGCGCTTGCAGAGGCGGTGGAGTCAATCAACCCCATGGTCAGAGAGGCCTTGGAAAAAGCCATCGAGCGTATCCGTGACTTTCACGCGCACCAGCTCACCAGCAGCTGGCAGTTTACGGACGACACGGGATCTGTTTTGGGTCAGCGGATCTTGCCCCTCGACCGGGTAGGCGTCTATGTGCCGGGGGGTCGCGCCAGTTACCCGTCCTCGGTGCTGATGAATGTGATCCCGGCGAAGGTCGCAGGGGTGCCGGATGTCGTGATGGTTGTTCCAGCGCCGGAGGGCGAATTGAACGCAGTGGTGCTGGCGGCGGCGGGACTCGCAGGCGTCGATAGGGTGTTCACGATTGGCGGCGCTCAGGCGGTGGCTGCCCTCACTTACGGTACTGAAACGATTCCCAGAGTGGACAAGATTGTGGGGCCGGGTAATCGGTATGTTGCAGAGGCAAAGCGTCAGGTGTTTGGCCGGGTCGGTATCGATATGGTGGCGGGCCCCTCAGAGATTTTAATTATTGCCGACGGTTCCGTGGATCCCGAGTGGGTCACCATGGATTTGTTTGCTCAAGCCGAGCACGACGAATTCGCTCAGGCAGTGCTCATCGCCAATGATGCAGATTATCTGGATGCCGTCGCTACCTGCATTGAAGAAAAACTGCCCACCATGGCACGCCGCGACATCGTCAGCGCCTCGCTGGAAAACCGGGGCGCCTTGATTCAGGTTCCCGACCTTGAGGCGGCAGTGGATTTGAGCAATCAGCTTGCGCCTGAGCATCTCGAACTGGCGGTCGACAATCCCGAGGCTTTGCTCGAGGGTATTCGGGCGGCCGGCGCTGTCTTTATGGGTCCCATGTCCTCGGAGTCCCTCGGTGACTATTGCGCGGGGCCCAACCACGTATTACCGACTGCGGGTTCGGCGCGCTTTGCCTCACCTTTGGGTGTTTACGACTTTCAGCGTCGAAGCAGCGTGATACAGATCTCTGAGGAGGGTGCGCAGCGATTGGGCGCCCTGGCATCGACTCTGGCTGAGGCTGAATCGCTCGAAGCGCATGGTCTCAGCGCCATGATGCGGGTTCGAAGAGAAGGGTGATTTAACCCGAATTAGCGCGGGTCCCGACTACGGCCTCCAATTCGACCGGTAGCCCGTCGCGGTCAAGGTTGACTCGCAGTAGGTGTCCCGGCCGAAGGCGGGCAATTTGTATCATCGCAGCGCGACCGTCCACCACGGCTTCGCCATCCATCGCGACAATAATGTCATTCAGTTTGATTCCAGCTCGCTCGGCGGGCCCACCGGGAGCCAGGTCTGTCACGATCAATTGCTGCGCAGGATTGCCGGATTGCCCTTCACTGAGCAAGACCTCTACGCTCACTCCCAGCCAGCCGCGAATCACGCGGCCGTAACTGACAATGTCGCTCAAAACGGATGCCGCCAAATCACTAGGTGTGGCCAGGTTGATGCCAATGCCCGGGGTCTCGTCACCACGCTCGGCACCGGCCGTATAAATGAGGGTGTTAATTCCGACCAGCTTTCCCTGACTGTCGATTAAGGCGCCGCCCGAGCTACCTAGGTGGACAGTTGCGTCTGTCTGTATATATCCCTCGTAGGTCGACAGTTGCAGGCCAAAACGGCCAACCCCCGAGACAATGCCCTGGGATACTGAATGCCCAAAACCATAGGGATTCCCAATGGCCAGCACGACATCGCCGACGGCAATATTGTCAGTGTCGGCGAGTTCTATGGGGGTCAGATCTGGCAGGTCGATGTGAAGGATGGCCAGATCTGTTTCGGGGTCAGTGCCCACTACCGACGCGCTGGCTGAGCGCCCGTCGGCGAGCAATACCTGAATAGCGTCTGCGCCCTCGATAACGTGGTTGTTGGTGACAATGTGCCCGTCGGACCGAAGGATGACACCCGAGCCCAAGGAGCGCTCGATGCGCTGTCCGCGGCCCCGATTAGATCGAAAGCGACGCTGCATTGGGGAGTTCAGGCGCGGGTCGGTGCGCGTTTCCACCAGCTTGGCGGTGTAAATGTTGACGACAGAGGGGGTGGCCAGCGCAACCGCCTCGCGGAAGCTACTGGTTGACGAAGCGTTGCCGACCTCCGCATCGGGGAGTACCCACCTGTCCAAAATTAATGCGGCGGCCAAGACGCCGACCAAAGCTGGCCAGATAAAAGCAATCAGGTCTTGTTTCACATTCGTCTCCCCAAGCAAGCATTGTAAATCATGGTGCGCTGGTTATTCTCTCTACAGTCGAAAACATTTTGGATCGCTTATGGCATGCACGCGGCAGCAACTGTGCGATTTTTTAGATGAATTACTCCGGCCGGAACGGTTCCAGGATTATTGCCCTAACGGGTTACAGGTCGAGGGTGTGGAGGAAATCAATTACCTCGTGACGGGTGTGACAGCCAGCCAGGCGCTGCTGGATGAAGCGCGGGGTCGTGGCGCCGACGCAATTCTGGTGCATCACGGCTACTTCTGGCGCTCAGAAGATGCGCGCATCACGGGCATGAAAGCTCAGAGGGTCCGCACACTGATGACGGCAAATATCAATTTGCTCGCTTACCACTTACCCCTCGATTGCCATCCGCAACACGGAAACAATGTCATGCTGGGGCAACTCATGGGCGTGACGACGCCGGCACCGATCGACCCTGACGACTCGGGCACGCCCGTATTTCAGGGGTCTCTTGAGGCGCCCATGCCGGTCAGCGCGCTGGCAGATCGGCTGGGCGCTGCGCTGGATCGTCAGCCCCTCGTGGTGGGTGACGGGTCAGTGCAGTCGGTGGCATGGTGCACGGGTGCCGGTCAGGGCTACATCGATCAGGCGGCCGACGCGGGAGCCGACGTTTATGTGTCGGGGGAGGTGTCTGAGCAGACTGTGCACGTTGCACGCGAGCGCGGCATCGCCTTTATCGCCGCAGGTCATCATGCTACAGAGCGGTACGGTGTTCAGGCAGTGGGTGAGGCCGTCGCCGGTGCGCTAGGCATCCGGCATGAGTTTATCGACATCGATAACCCTGCCTGATCAGGATCAGGCAGCGGAGCTGTTGGACTTATCCAGCCCAAATGTCTCTGAAAGTTGGCCCTGTTCGTCGGGTTTTTTTGGCGCATAATCCAGCGGCTGCGCCACTTCGACCAAATGTGGCTTGGCATCCTCGGCGGGAGCCGTCAAAGCGGCTTCAGAGATGCTGACTTGATCGCCACAGAGTTGCTCAGCGCCATCGGCAAGATGTGTGTAGACCGCGCGATAGTCGTCAGTGAGCTTGTGCAGTAAATCTGCCGTTTGCGCAAAATGCTCTGCAACCTCTGCCTCATAATCAGCGCGGCTTTGAGCCGCCTGATCGAGCTGGCTCTCCAAGTCCATGATGACTTTGCGCTTGTTGTCACCTCTGTTGTTCACGGCGACATACCAGCCAACAAAACCGCCTATACCACCCCCGATGAACAGCGCGATCACAAGATGAGACATGGTGTACATAGCGGCGATGATCCTTTCGTTGTCCAGTCTTTAATCTGCTCCGCAGAGCCCGCGGCGCTATCGGCACGCCATGGCCACAGTGTACTGCAAGAGAGGGGTGGCGTCGCTGATGGTCCCCCGTTAGATTTCAGAGGTCTTAAAGCGTTGGTGTCTGCAAACCTCATCAAGGCAGTGATCCATCCGGGCGGCCCCACCGCATCAACATCGCGTGCTAACCTGCGCGCCGCTAGAGACAACCGCTCGAAAGGCTTATAAAACTCGTGCTTTCACCTTTACAACGGTATGAGAAAGAACTGGCTGCCGGCACGCTCCTCGACGATCCGGCGCAGGCCGAGGCGATTGGTCAGTTGGATGAACTCCACAGCCGTTTGTGCGCGAGGCTGGTGAGTCAGCGCGCCTTGTCGGCGCGGGTGGCAAGGTGGATGGGGCGTCCCAACGTGCCCGAAAAAGGCCTCTACCTATGGGGTGGTGTCGGCAGGGGGAAGACCCATTTGATGGATATCTTCTTCGACGCACTGCCTTTTGAGCGCAAGCTGAGAGTGCACTTTCATCGCTTCATGCAGCGAGTGCACAACGCGCTGACTGAGCATGGCGGTGCGAAAAACCCGCTGGAGCAGGTCGCTGAAGACATTGCCGCTGACGCCATTGTGCTGTGCTTTGACGAGTTCTTCGTAAGCGACATCGGCGATGCCATGATCCTTGCGGGCTTGATCGACGCGTTATTTCGCAGGGGCGTCACTATGGTGGCGACGTCTAATATTCCCCCTGCTGACCTTTATCGCGACGGACTTCAACGCAGTCGATTTCTTCCCGCGATCGCCCTGCTCAAGTCACACCTGCAGGTAACTCATCTTGACTCAGCGACGGATTATCGCTTTAGAACGCTCAGCCGCGCAGATTTGTGGCATGTGCCTCACGACGCGTCTGCCCGAGTGTCGCTCGAGGAGTATTTCACTTCGTTGACAGGCCGCCCTGTGGGCGATTCAGTGGTGATCGAGGTGAATCAACGGCAATTACCGCTGATTGGCGGTGCGACGGGTGTGGCGTGGTTTGCTTTCGGCACCCTATGTGAGGATGCCAGAAGTGCATCAGATTACGTGGAGATCGCCCGCGAATATCACACTGTGCTGATCGAGAATATCCCTGTCATCGGGAAAGAGAGAGAGGACGCGGCGCGGCGCTTTATCAACCTTGTGGATGAGTTCTATGACCGCAACGTCAAACTCATCGCGACGGCAGCCGAGCTGCCCGAGTCGCTTTATGCTGGCACGCGGCTGGCTTTTGAGTTCGAGCGGACGGTATCGCGGCTTCAGGAAATGCGCACCCAGGAGTATCTTCAGGCAGAGCATCACCCCTGATGGCGGCCTGACAAAATAACGGTTGAAAGGCTTTAGGGTCTCCAGTACCATCCGCCCTCCTTTTGAACCGCCCTCAGGGCTTTGGTCATGAAAACATATAGCGCCAAGGCAGAAGACGTGCATCACGACTGGTTGGTTGTTGATGCTGAGGACAAAACCCTCGGTCGTCTCGCCACTGAAATTGCACATCGGCTGCGCGGCAAGCACAAGCCGGAATACACCCCACATATGGACATGGGCGACTACGTTGTTGTGGTTAACTGCGAGAAAATTCAGGTAACCGGGGCGAAGCAGACCGACAAGATGTACTACCACCACACGGGCTTCCCCGGCGGCATCCGCTCGGCCAGTTTTGAGCAGCTGATCTCACGCGCGCCTGAGCGCGTCATCCAGCGTGCAGTGAAGGGCATGATGCCTCGCAACCCTCTTGGCCGCGCAATGCTGAAAAAGCTCAAGGTCTATGCGGGCCCCACGCACCCACACTCGGCGCAGCAGCCGCAGCCACTGACGATCTGAGGAGGTCTGGATGGCAACCGCACAATATTACGGGACGGGCAGACGTAAAACCTCAACGGCGCGCGTCTTTCTCCGCAACGGCAGCGGCAACATTACGATTAACGGCCGCTCGATCGACGAGTATTTTGGCAGGGAAGTCGCGCGTATGATCGTGCGACAGCCGCTGGAGTTGACCGAGAACACCGGTAACTTTGATGCCAACGTGACGGTGGCAGGTGGTGGCAGTTTTGGGCAGGCAGGTGCTATCCGACACGGCCTGACGCGTGCCTTGCTTGAGTATGACGAGAGCCTTCGCGGGACCCTGCGAGCGGCCGGTTACGTGACTCGCGATGCGCGAGAGGTTGAGCGTAAGAAAGTAGGCCTGCGAAAAGCGCGCCGTCGTCCACAGTTCTCCAAGCGCTAACGTTCAGACAAACACCAAAACGCCCGCTAATGCGGGCTTTTTTTTGTTCGCTGGCGCGAGATCGCAGCGCTACAGTCTCCGGGGCGCAAGTGAGACTCGGTGTGTGCGCTGCAGAAGCCCTGACACAGAAACCGGCCGTAATGTCGATGTCGGTTGGCCCGGCGCTCGAAAAAAGCGAAGGATTTAACATGCCTTACCTGTACTTACTGATCGCAGTGGCGCTGGAAGTTTCCGGCACGATGTTGTTGCCGGTGAGTCAAAATTTCACGCGGCCTCTCCCCACCCTGTCACTGATCGCTTGCTACGCGGCGTCGTTTTATTGTCTGACTTTTGCGCTGAACACGCTGCCGATTGCGGTGGTTTATGCCACTTGGTCAGGCCTCGGTATTTTCTTGATTACTGTATTTGGCTACCTGTTCTTCGAACAGGCACTGGAGTGGCAAGCCATCGCGGGGTTGGTGATGATTGTGATCGGTGTGGTGCTGGTGAATGGCGTCGTGGCGAATCGATAAACTTATAAGTGGAGGGCACTGATCTCCCAGAGATTGCCGCGCGTAATTCAACTTGCTGGTGGCGGTAACGACCATTACACTTCGCGCGCTGAACTTATCTTGCGTGTCAAACCAAACTGACTTCCCCGCACCGCTGCTTTCTTGTGGGGCGTCATGGCAGGCGATATGACCCAACGGGAGACGCTCACAAATGACCGATACAACCGAAGCCCACGACTCTGACGCTGGCGACAGCCAAACCCGCCGACGATTTTTGACGGCGGCCACCTCTGCAGTGGGTATTGGCGGAGTGGCCGGCGTGGCAGTCCCGTTTTTGGGCTCCTGGAACCCCTCAGAGAAGGCGAAGGCGGCGGGTGCGCCAGTGCGCGCTGACATCAGCAAGCTCGAGCCCGGCCAGATGGTCGTGATTGAGTGGCGTGGCAAGCCCGTGTACGTCTTGAGGCGCACCGAAGAGCAGATCGCAGGCCTGCCGGGCTTGAATGACGATTTAAAAGATCCCCAGTCTGCCTCCTCGGCGCAACCCGATTACATTGCCGGCGAGGGCAGGGCGATTAATGACGAATTTTTGGTGATCGTCGGGCTGTGCACACACTTAGGGTGTGCGCCTAAGTTCCGGCCCGAGGTTGGCGCAGCGGACCTAGGTGGCGATGACTGGCTGGGTGGCTTCTTCTGCCCTTGCCATGGCTCCAAATTCGACCTGGCGGGGCGTGTTTACAAGGGCGTTCCCGCATCCGCGAATTTGGAAGTACCCCCCTACTCATTTGAAAACGACAACGTCCTCGTAATCGGCGTTGATGCGGAGGTTGTCTGATGGAAAAAGCATTAACAGGCTTGATGTCATGGATTGATGACCGGTTACCGTTGACGCGGACCTGGAACACGCACATGGGCGAGTATTACGCGCCCAAGAACTTCAATCTCTGGTACTTCTTTGGTGTGTTCTCTTTGTTGGTGCTAGTCAATCAGCTCTTGACCGGTATCTGGCTGACCATGAATTACACGCCGTCTGCAGAGGAAGCCTTTGCTTCGGTTGAATACATCATGCGCGACGTTGATTACGGCTGGCTGCTGCGCTACATGCACTCCACTGGCGCTTCTGCTTTCTTTGTCGTGGTCTACCTGCACATGATGCGGGCCTTGATTTATGGCTCCTACAAGAAGCCACGTGAGCTGATCTGGATCTTTGGCATGCTGATCTTCGTTGTGCTGATGGCGGAGGCTTTTGTGGGTTACGTTTTGCCCTGGGGCCAGATGTCATATTGGGGCGCACAGGTCATTATTTCTCTGTTCGGAGCGATTCCAGTAGTGGGTGAAGACATCGTCACGTGGATTCGTGGTGACTATTTGATCTCGGGTATCACGTTGAACCGCTTTTTCGCCTTGCACGTGGTGGCCCTGCCCATCGTGTTGCTGGCGCTGGTGGTACTGCACATCCTCGCGCTCCATGAAGTGGGCTCTAACAACCCAGATGGCGTTGAGATCAAGAAGAACAAGGGACCGGACGGCGTGCCTCTGGATGGTATTAAGTTCCATCCCTATTACTCGGTCCATGACGTACAGGGCATTGCCGTATTCCTGTTCTTCTTCTGCGGTATTTTGTTTTTCGCCCCCGAAATGGGCGGGTTTTTCCTCGAGTATGCGAATTTCGAGGAAGCCAATGGACTGAAGACCCCAGAGCATATTGCGCCCGTGTGGTACTTCACGCCCTTTTATTCGGTGCTCCGTGCTGTCCCGGACAAGTTCTGGGGTTTTGTGTTCTTTGCGATCTCGGTGGTGATTCCGTTCGCGTTGCCGTGGCTGGATCGCAACCCCGTTAAGTCTTGGCGTTACCGGGGTATGTTGAATCGCGTCATGCTGCTGCTGTTTGTCGTGTCGTTCATCATTCTCGGTGTGCTTGGTGTCAAGTCACCGACGCCAGAGAGAACCTTTCTGGCCCAGATCTGCACCATCTTCTACTTCTTCTTCTTCCTCGCCATGCCATGGTGGTCGCGCTTGGATCGGAACAAGTCGGTCCCTGAGCGCGTGACGATGGATGGCGGTATGCCGATGTGGAAGAGCCTGGCGACGCTGGCCCTCATCGGTGCTATGACGTTCTTGCCCTTGAAGGCGGTGGGTGCGGAGTCGGCTTATGACTGCGGCACTATTCCGTGCGATGCATTTCAGGCGGACGCAACAGACAAGCCGTCTCTGCAACGGGGTGCTGCTTTGTATGCAAGCTACTGCATGGGCTGCCATTCTCTGCAGTATTCGCGGCACAACCGAGTCGCCCGGGATTTAGGAATCCCCGAAGATCTTTACAAGGCCAATCTGGTTTTTGACCCCGAAATCAAACTGGGGTCACTGATGGCGAATAGTATGGACAAGGGAGAGGCGAAGGTGTGGTTCGGTGCAACCCCGCCCGATTTGACCCTAGTCGCGCGATCGAGACAGCCAGACTGGCTTTACACTTACTTGCGAGCATTCTATGAGGACGAGTTGCGGCCCTATGGTGTGAACAACCGGGTGTACCCCAACGTGGGCATGCCCCATGTGTTGATGGAATTACAAGGGCTCTCAGCTTGCTCTGACGAGACTGGCTCTCCAGCAGCGAAAGCTGAGCAGTGCAAGACAGTCAGTGTCGCTTCAGCCGGCGTGATGTCTGCGGAGCAGTTTGATGGCGCCATGTATGATTTGGTGAATTTCCTTGCCTACACCGCGGAGCCTTATAAAACAGACCGGATCCGGATTGGAACCTACGTATTATTGTTCCTAGTGGTGTTCTTTATCTTCGCCTGGTTGCTGAATCGGGAATATTGGAAAGACGTCCACTGAGCACGAACTCAGCCGTGGGGGCAACCACTGCCCCCTATTGAGTGGTACACTTCGCCACCTTTTGATCAGTTGAAACCCTATGTCAGATGATGCTTCTGGGATCGTTTCAAAACGATCCTCCATGACCCTGTTCTCAGACAACACCAGTCATTACAGTCACAGAGTCAGGTTGGTGCTCGCCGAAAAGGGAGTCACCGTTGAACTGGTCGAATCCGAGTCCGGAGCGGTGCCCGCCGAATTAGGAGATCTGAACCCCTACAACTCTATGCCGACACTCGTCGATCGCGAGTTGGTGCTCTACGAGTCCAAGGTTATGATGGAGTATCTCGATGAGAGATTTCCCCATCCGCCGCTACTGCCTGTCTATCCCGTGGCGCGAGCTGAGAGCCGCCTATTTGTCTATCGAATAGAGCGTGACTGGTCCGCACTGGTCGATGCGATTCAGTCGTCGCGCAGTGATAACGTCGTTAAAAAGTCAACGAAGGAATTGAAAGAAAGCCTCATGGCCGTCGCGCCGATCTTCGCAGAGAAGCCGTTTTTCATGAGTGAAGAATTTTCTTTGGTTGACTGTTGCGTGGCGCCGATTCTCTGGCGTCTGCCATCCCTAGGCGTCGACATCCGGGCGAGTAAACAATCTAAGCCTCTTTTCGATTATATGGACCGCCTGTTTAGCCGCGAGGCCTTTCAGGAGAGCTTGTCTATACAAGAGCGGGAAATGCGCCTCTGACGGTGCCGTTCCCACTTGAATTCCAGCCGCCCCTACATCATCCGCGCCATCTACGAATGGATAGTGGACAACGGATGTACCCCGCATCTACTTGTCGACGTTGAAATCGAGGGTGTGGACGTGCCCCAAGCGTATGTCAGCGACGGGCAAATTGTTCTGAACATTTCCCCGACGGCGGTGGTCGGCCTGGACATGGGTAATGAGACGGTGGCGTTCAACGGGCGTTTTGGCGGCGTTGCAACTGACATTACTGTACCTGTCAGAGCGATCCTCGGCATTTACGCAAGGGAAAACGGCCAAGGCATGGTGTTCGATACCGCCGAGGAACCCGATGTCCCCCCCGACCCTCCGGCGGGCAAGGGGCGACCGAGTCTAAAGGTCGTTAAATAGCAGGAGCTGGGATCAGCTCGAACAATTGCACCACGCGCTCTGCGCCGCTGACCTCCGCGGCTTCCAGTGCGACCCGATCCGCCTCTTCTGGTGTCAAAAGCCCCATTAGGTAAACCACGCTGTTTTCCGTGACGACCTTAACTCGTCTGCCGGGTGTGTCTGAGCTTGCCAGCAATTTTGATTTCACTTGAGTCGTAATCCAGGTGTCATTGGTGCGCGTTCCTGCACTGGAAGCGGGACCAATCTCTAGCTCGTTATAAATTCTGCGCACATCTTCAATCTTGCGCACCACGTCAGTAGCAAGCGACTTCAATTCTTCCGATGGCACTTGCCCTACAAGCAGCACAAAGCCGTTAAAGGATACAGCGCTGATGTGTGCCTCGTCGTAGCCCTCATCAGCCGCATTAATATTGACCTCGGCCTTGGTTTCGATGCTTTCGTCGGTCATCTGTTGGCCGAACGTGCGCTCTCCCGGGTCCTCTTCGATGGGGCCGGCGCCGGCGCTCGACATGATCGCGCCACAGCCTGTCATAGTCGTCGACAACACAATGGCCATTGCAAGGTGAGTCATTCTCGCCACAGTTTAGTTCTCCATGGGTCCAAAGGTGTGGATATCAATGAGGCGCGCCAAACAGACCGCCAGTATTTGGTTCAGTGTCACACGAGTTTCCAGGTTGTCGTCGTTTGTGCTGACGCAGAGGCCCGGACCCAGGTTTCCCATCCAGATCAATTGCATCTGCCTCTGCTCAACCGCGTGATTTAACTGTGAAATACCCTGCTCACTCAACGATGCAGCAAATACGATCGCCACATCACCTGCTTGGCCCAGCGCTTGAATTTGCTGGCTAGCCCAGACGGTCCCGGTCTCTACAGACTCGATATGGTGTTCCGCCAGTTCAATAACCGGCAGGCTGGGTCGTTCACGCAAGAGTCCGCGATGAAGCAAGCTGGCAAAGGTACTTGCACTGGCGCAGTCAACGCCTAGTCCCACGCTGAACAATTTCTTGTCATTTAAAATAGCCTCGGAAGCCGATACGACCGCCTCGCTCAATGAGTCTGCAATACCATCCACCGCCATGCTCGCGGTGTTCAAGTGGCGCTGGAAAAATTCCGATATGAGGGGGTAAAAATCCACTGTGTGATCGCTGTGATACACCTGGCGTGCTATTCAAATGCAGCGCGAATCCAAACCGGTTCCCACCGCGTGACGCCTCCATCATAAGCGATCACGTCGAAGCGGCAAGGGTGATTCTTCCACGACGGATATCGTTGCAAAAAAGTCGCGGCGCTCTGCCGTAGCTTGCGTTGTTTCACCGGCGTCACGCTACCCAGCGCGTTTCCGTGTCGGGAACGAGCCCGATAGCGCACCTCGACAAATACCAAGTGATGCGCCTCTTGCATCACCAGGTCAATTTCCCCGCGCGGTACCCGAAAGTTGCGCGCCACAAAAGTGAGCCCTTGCTGAGACAGAAAAGCCTCGGCGCGTCGTTCCCAGAGCAGACCTGTCTTCCGCACAGAGTCCTCGCTCATACATTAATTTGTGTATCAGGGTAGCGGCTCGCGTCGAACGTGCGCGCGATCAAAAGTGGCCAAATCCAATGCTCTCTCGATCGTTCCGTCAGTGTTGCGCCGCAGCAGGCCGGTTTGACCCTGGACGACCCAGTGTTCAGTGGCGCTTATTTGATTCCAGTGTTGCGCCAGTGTCAGCGCATCACCACCCAAGGCGCGCAAACGACCGAGGCGATCAGCGGTATTGGGCGGCAACATGGCAGGCGTTTCAACAAAGAGCACGCCGTTCAGATCCCGATTTCGGGTGTTGTCCAGTCCATCGTTGATCGCCGATGTGGCGTACACGGGGACACTGCCCGTCATGTGGAATACCAGCAGAGGGCGCCACGTTCTCGCTGTGGCCGCATCAGGCGCGAGCATAAAGATACATCCGAAGTCGCTGCGGCCCCGGCCTCGCGCGTCGACGGGTAAATCGAACGCGTTTTCGATGGCACGAATCCGCTGATCGCTGGAGCCTGAACCCAGCAATTTTCCCAGAGCAGCATTGGTTTCGGCGGGGTCGTCAACCAGCAGGGTGCCTCTAAGCTGCCCGCCCCAGGCGAGCCAGCGATCCTCAAATGCCCCGAGTAATCGCCGCCCTCGAATACTGTCCTGACCCATGACCATAGCGTTCCTGCAGCCCTTGCCGAAGGCAATGTCCGCAATTTGCCGCGATTCGTCTTCTGGCGCGAGACTGAGGCTCATCCAGTTTCTTGGGCGGGCTGTGCGCGGCGTATCCGGCTGGTTAAGCGCGATAACGGGTATCCGTCTCGAGCGAAGCTGTTGCAGGTTGGCCACTGAGGCCTTGGTCAAAGGGCCGATAATGACATTGGCTCCGGTGTTCGCGGCGTCTTCATAGGCGACGCGAATATCGGCGTATTGACTCACATCGACTGTGCTCAGTGAGGGACGATCGCTGGGGTCCGGGTATAGCCGATACAGTTGGTCCATGGCGCCAGCAACAACGGCCTCTCCGGCGGTTGCCAGATTCCCATCAAGCGGCAGCAGTAATGCGACTCGCTCGATTTCTCGCGCGTCGGACCATTCCATGAGGTGTGCAGGCATGGGCAAACGCGCCGACTCTAAGCCCGCGCTTGTGCGCCAGGTTGCAAAGGACTGCTGGCCTGATCGATAGGCAATCAGCATTTCAAGCCAGCTTTGCCACTCGGGGTCACTGCTACTTGCGCGCTGTTGCCGCAGTGTCCCAAGGTCAACGCGCAGTAAATAGCCAAACAGCCTGTCACTTTCGGCACTGCTACTGGTATCGCGGCGCGATCCGATGCCGCGCGAAGAGGACTGCTCCCGCTTTGCTCGCTGGAACAGGAGCTCAGCGGCTAACAGCCATTCCTCAGCCAGCACTGCGTGGAGCTCCCGCTCCCGCAAGACGAAGTCTCGGGCGAGCGTGTTGTCACGTGCCAGCGTATCGAGAAGCAGATCAGTCCGTTCTAGGTCGCCTTCCAACCAGGCCAGGCGGCTGTCGATGGCCACCAGTGTCGAGGCATCGGTGTCATCCAACGACAACAGATTCCGCTCATGTCGAGCGACCAGCAGGGAGGTGGATTTGGCGAGGGAGGTAATTTGCTCTACCCGGTCTGTGTCTAGCTGCTCACCCTCTAGGGGCATGGGCCCTAGCTCAACGACGGGGGACGAGGTCTCAGGTTGGGGTGTCTCGGGAGGCGCGCCCGCGCAGCCCCCTATCAGGATCAAGCACGCCAGCAGCAGCATCCTGCCGGTCAGTCCTGCCCATAGCGCGGGCACTGTTAGCCGTGACGGTGCGCGGGGCTGCTGACTCAGCCGACACATGGGGTGACCTATTGCCTTCATCGCGGCAGTATAGCCGCAACCGGGTCGGCTGGGCCCAAGATGGAGCAAAGGTGGTGTCAGCGGGTCTTTACATAGTGGCTACACCTATCGGTAACCTCGGGGATATGACCCAGCGGGCGGTAGATACTTTGATGGCGGTAGATTTGATTGCTGCGGAAGATACCCGGCATTCGGTCAGGCTACTGCAGCACTTTGATATCCGAACCCCGCTGGTCAGCTATCACGACCATAGCGATGCGATGGTGCTGGATGGCTTGCTGACTCGCCTCGGCAATGGCGAAAAGATCGCCCTGATTTCGGACGCTGGCACGCCGCTTGTGTCTGATCCCGGCTACCGGTTGGTAGTGGCGTGCCAGGACGCGGGCTTTCCGGTAGTACCTATTCCGGGCGCTAGCGCGACAATTGCGGCGCTCAGTGCGGCGGGCTTGCCAACCGATCACTTCTATTTTGAAGGTTTTCTGCCGACCAAAGCTGGACAGCGTCGTCGTCGATTGCAGGATTTGCGCACGATGGAGGCAACGCTGGTTTTTTTTGAATCGCCACGCCGCCTGCCAGAGTCGCTGGAGATGATGTGTGCCGAGTTGGGAGATCGACAGGCGGCCCTCTGTCGAGAGCTGACCAAAAGCTTTGAGACGATTCGTCGCGACGGCCTCTCTGCGCTTGCAGAGTTTGTGCGCTCGGATCCGAACCAGCAAAAGGGCGAGTCAGTGGTGTTGGTTGCCGGGTTCGACCCTGACGAATCTGAGGTAGCACCCGAGGCGTGGGCGTGGTTAGAGAGACTGGCTGATGAGCTGCCCCCGAGGAGGGCGGCGGCGGTAGTGTCTGACATGACAGGGGTGCCATCCAAGTTGCTCTATCAGTGGTTGCTGAATCAAAAAACCGATTCATAAGGTTGCGGGTTGGGGGGCTTACCGGTAGCCTCGCGGTCGAGTTGGTCAGACGATCGCTGCCGCATTGCGGCAGAGGAAAGTCCGGGCTCCATTGGGTCAGAGCGCCAGGTAACGCCTGGGGGGCGTGAGCCCACGGAAAGTGCAGCAGAAAGGAAACCGCCTGCTTTGCAGGTAAGGGTGAAAAGGTGCGGTAAGAGCGCACCGCGCGGTTGGTAACAACCGTGGCGATGGTAAACCCCGCTCGGAGCAAGACCAAATAGGAATCCTATGCCGTGACCCTCGGCGGATTCGGGTAGGTCGCTTCAGGCGAACGGTGACGTTCGTCGCAGATGAATGGTCGTCCACGACAGAACCCGGCTTATCGACCGACTCGTTATACCCCCCTCCATGAGGGGGGGTTCCACTTCCTCAGTCACTGTCTAAGGCATCAGTCATCCCTATCGATCGATCGGTGCTGACGCATGGATTCCTGCTCTCCGCTAGCCGCGCTTTGTGGGCCTGTAGGTCACCACCCGAGCTGCTTCAGGTTGGTTTGATAGAACAAATAACGATTTACATTATTTTCTTATTCTATAAATGCATATCACCTCATGCGAAACCTCGTTTGCGAGGTTAAAAAGCTGTTTTGTTGCGTTTTTCCGAATACGATTCTCTCCCGAAAAAGAAGCCATCGCAGGCTCGTAAGACACTGAAAAGCCACGATTTTTTATTTTTTCTGCGTTGACCACCCCTCTGGCCGGGCGTATAGTGGTGAATAGTGGCGCAAAGTGGGAAAAATAAGCACTTTGTGGAGATCAGCGGAAGTCAGTGGGTAGGGCGACATGTTTCGTGGGGTTCAGCACATCAGCTTGGATGCGAAGGGCCGTATGGCGGTGCCTTCACGTCAGCGTGAGCTCCTTTCTGTTATCGGAGAGGGGCATATCGTGCTGACAGTCGATACCCAGACCCCGTGTCTTGCCCTTTATCCGCTACCCGAGTGGGAGCGCATTGAGAGGGACGTGCAGGCGTTACCGGCCCTGAATCCGGCAGTGAAACGATTTCAAAGATTGGTGCTGGGCTATGCCACTGATCTGCAGCTGGACGGTAGCGGGCGCGTTCTGGTGCCGCCTGCCCTGCGTGACTACGCCCAGCTGGAAAAGCGCGCCGTGTTGGTGGGACAGGGCAATAAATTGGAGCTGTGGTCCGAGGATCTTTGGCAGAAGGAGTGTGCCGCTGCCCTAGCGACCGACTCTGCCGAAGAGCTACCGGCAGAGCTCATGCAGCTCAATCTTTGATGAGCCGGGTTCATCAGCCGGTTCTGCTAGGGGAGGCGATTGCAGCATTGATGGTTTCGACGGATGGCACATACGTGGATGGCACGTTTGGCCGAGGCGGGCACAGCGCTCGTATCCTCGAAGCTCTGTCTCCCCGAGGATCTTTGTTGGCCTTGGATCAGGACCCCGAAGCCGCAGCAGTGGCGGAGCAGTTTGTGCTGCAGGACGCCCGCTTTGCTTTTCAAGCCGTTAATTTTTGTGCGCTGGCAGACTGCGTCGCCCCCGCCAGCCTTCAGGGCGTGTTGCTTGACCTGGGCGTCTCCTCGCCGCAGCTTGATGACCCCGAGCGGGGCTTCAGTTTCTCTCATGACGGACCGCTGGATATGCGGATGAATCCCAACGCGGGAGAGTCTGCTGCGACCTGGCTGGCCCATGTAGATGAAGCTGAGCTTGCTGGAGTATTGAAGGAGTTCGGTGAGGAGCGGTTCGCTCGCCGCATCGCCGCTGCAATCGTTGCGGCAAGAAATGAGGCGCCGATTGAGCGCACCGGCCAGCTGGCAGAAATCGTCTCGGCGGCTAACCCCAAGTGGGAGCAGCACAAGCATCCCGCAACCCGCAGCTTTCAAGCAATCAGGCTTCAGGTGAATGGTGAGTTGGATGCGTTGCGATCAGTCTTGAGTGCGAGTGTGACCGCACTGGCGCCCGGTGGTCGGCTGGTCGTGATCAGCTTTCATTCGCTAGAGGATCGAATCGTCAAGCGGTTTATCCGCGACGCCGCGAGGGGGCAATACGTGCCTCCTGGCGTACCGATTCGGCACGAGGCGCAGCGAGGTGCCCTGCGTCCAATCGGCAAGGCAGTGATGCCCTCGGAAGAGGAAATCGCCCAAAACCCCCGGTCGCGCTCCGCAGTCATGCGAATAGCGGAGCGGTTGGCATGACAATCATCGCAATTGCTGGGAGGCGCGGACCGTTAGCGATGAAAGGTGCGGTGACGTCTTCAATGTTGATGTTAGCGATCCTCAGTGTGGCGCTTGTGGGCTCGTCATTGGGTGTCGTGGCCTGCACGCATCATGTGCGCGAGGGCTACGCGCGCTTGCAGCATCTCGAACTCGAGCGATGGGAGCTACAAGAGCAATACACCCAGCTGTTACTGGAGATCAATACCTGGGCGGCGCCACATCGCATCAATCAAATTGCCTCGGAGTCCTTGTCCATGCAGGTGCCGGATCTGAGCCTGTCGCAGGTCGTCCCGGAGTGAGCCGCAGTCAATCCAGACATGCATTGCCGCGCTGGCGCTTTCATGTTGTCTGCGCAGCGCTGCTGCTGCTTGCCATGGTTTTAGTGGGGCGTTTGGTGATGTTGCAGGTCACCGATGGCGGGCAGGGTGCGGTCTTTCTTCGTGAGCAGGGGGCTTTGCGGACAGTCCGCTCGGCAGAAATCCCTGTTTATCGGGGGCTGATTACCGATAGAAATGGCACGCCACTGGCGGTCAGCTCACCCGTGGTCTCGCTGTGGGCGAACCCTCAGCACCTTAAAGACAGTCCTCGGCTCGGCGAGTTGGCCGACATGCTGAAGTTGGACGAGCAAGGGTTGCGCGACAAGCTGGCATTTTATGGTGATAAGCAGTTTATGTATCTCGCCCGTCACCAGACTCCAGACTTTGCCAGAGCGATCTTGCGAGAACAATTTCCCGGTGTGCGCGGAGAGCGCGAGTATCGCCGCTATTACCCCGCTGGAGAAGTCACGGCGCAGGTGCTGGGTTTAACCAATGTCGATGGGCGAGGTATCGCCGGTATCGAGATGGCATTTGAGGACTGGCTGAAAGGGGTGCCGGGGAAAAAGCGCTTCATCAAGGATCTGCATGGAGATGCCGTCAGGGATTTCGGTGTCATTGACGAACCGCGTCCGGGTAAGCCACTGGCCCTGAGTCTTGATCTCCGCCTTCAGTACGCCCAGCACCGGGAGCTGCAGCGCGCGATGAAGGAAACCGGGGCTGCAGCGGGGTCGGCCGTTACCGTTGATGCATGGACCGGCGAAGTGCTTGCGGTCAGCAACTACCCGGTCTTCAACCCCAACAGTCGGGGTGCCTTGGACTTTGGTGGCGCGCGTAATCGAGCCCTTACCGACGCTTATGAACCCGGATCCACCATCAAGACGCTGACACTGGTCGCTGCGCTGGAGACTGGACAGTTTCATATTGACAGCGTGATCGATACGGCGCCGGGACGTATTCGCGTCGGCTCTAAAATGCTCCATGACCCCCGGAACTACGGCGAGATATCGGTCTCAAACGTGATCGAGAAATCGAGTCAGGTCGGGGTCACTAAGCTGGCGCAAACAGTCGGCCACGAGGCCATTCTTGATGTGTTGGCACGATTCGGTTTGGGCGAGTCGACCGGGACCGGTTTTCCGGGTGAGCGCGCTGGTCAGCTTCCGGATATGACGCGCTGGAGCGAGATCGAAAAAGTGACGTTGGCTTTTGGCTATGGCCTGACCGCGACACCGATACAACTGGCTCGAGCCTATGCCGTCATCGCCAATGGCGGCATTCGCCGGCCGCTGACATTGCTCAAGCAGGAGCCCGACCAGCCCGTTCCGGGCGAGCGCGTGCTGGATCCCAGTATCGCAGACGATGTGTTGCGAGTGCTTGACCGAGTCACCGAGCCAGGCGGCACAGCGACGCTGGCCCGAGTGCCCGGTTTTTCGGTCGGCGGTAAGACCGGCACGGTGCATAAGGTTGGCAGCGGGGGTTATCTTGACGATCAGTACATCGCGCTATTTGTTGGCATCGCGCCAATCAGCGCGCCGCGCTATGTCACCGCAATATTGATTGACCAGCCACGGGGCGACCATTACGGAGGCGGTCTGGCGGCGGCGCCGGTTTATTCCCGTATCACCGAGGAAGTCCTGCGGATTCGCAATGCGCAGCCCGAGCAAACTGAATTGGGTGCCTTGCTAGTCACGGCGGGAGGTGGTTCGTGAGCATGAGTCTGCGAGCCTTGCTGGATGACGCCACCGTGCCTGATGTCATCTTGACGGATTTGGTACTGGATAGCCGCGATGCAAAGCCGGGGAGTGCGTTTGTTGCCGTGCCGGGTACCGCTCAGGATGGCAGGCAGTTCATCGCATCTGCCATCGATAAAGGCGCCACAGCGGTGCTCGCCGAGGCCGGTCCCGAGGTGCTCGATTCAGACAAGCGAGTCATTGCCGTTCCCGGGCTCAAATCTCGGCTTGGGGTCATAGCAGACCGTTTCTATGGCTCGCCCTCTAAAGACCTCACGCTCATTGCGGTCACTGGAACCAACGGCAAGACCTCAGTGGTCGATCTGACAGCGCAGATGCTGCGCAAGACGTCGGGCAAAACCGGTTCCATCGGGACGCTCGGCATGCGAACTGATCAGCAGCCATTGGAGGCGCGCAACACCACTCCCGACTGCTTTGTGCTGCAGCGCCAACTTCGGGATTGGCGGGAGCAGGGTGTTCGCTACGTGACGCTGGAGGCTTCGAGTCATGCCCTCGATCAGGGGCGGCTCCGGAGTTTGCATATTGACGTGGCGGTTTTCACGAATCTGTCACGTGATCACCTGGATTACCACCGCTCGATGGCGCGTTACCGCGAGGCCAAATTGCGCCTGTTTGAAGAATTCGAACCCGCGGTGCGCATCTTCAATGCGGACGACCCGAGTGTCGCAGGTCAGAGCGCCGTATCGCGCGACGGTGGCATCGGGATATCGGCCAACAGCCAGGGTGCTCAGGTGTGCTTCATCGTGCGACGGATCGCACCGCTCGCCCTACATGTCCAAACGCCGTGGGGTGAGGGTGACATCAACACAACGCTGTTGGGCCGGTTCAATGCCTTTAACCTGACGGCTGCACTGACCGCCGTTCTGTCGCTGGGCGTGCCCATCACAGAGGCTTTGGCAGCTGCTGAATCGGTGCAGGCCGTTCGCGGGCGATTGCAGTCGGTGGACGTCGAGACCGATATCAATGTGCTGATCGACTACGCGCACACACCGGATGCACTGGAACGCGCGTTGGAGTCGTTGCTGGAATCTGATCGCTCCGGCCAGATCTGGGTGCTGTTCGGGTGCGGTGGTGATCGCGACCGAGGTAAGCGTGCAGAGATGGGTGCCGTGGCCTGTCGTCTGGCCGATCACGTTGTTGTGACCAGTGATAATCCGCGATCCGAGTCACCCGAGGCCATTATTGAAGACATTCTTCAGGGGTGTGTCGATCAATCGCCGCACGTCGAGGTGGACAGGGCGCGGGCCATTGCCCTAGTGGTATCCCGGGCGAAAGCCGGTGATACGGTGCTGATCGCAGGCAAGGGCCACGAGGTCTATCAGGAAGTCGACGGTGTTCGCTTGTCCTTCGACGATGCGCATCATGCCGCAGAGCAGCTGATGTTGCGGAGTGCTGCTTGATGAGCGCCCTGGCCCTGCAAGCGCTTGCCGACGAAACAGATGGGCAGCTGATTGGAGAGTCCGTACCCCTGCGCAATTTGGTGATAGACAGCCGGCGCGTCGGTGAGGGAGATCTATTTGCCGCGCTCCGAGGGCAGCAGGTCGACGGGCATGACTTTGCGCACAACGCGTTGCAGGCAGGCGCTTCAGCTCTGTTGACCGAGCGGCGGCTCGACGGATTGTCTCCCCAGTTGGTGGTGTCCAACGTCACGACCGCTTCGGGGCGCTTTGGGTATCTGAAGCGACAGTTGTTCACCGGTGTGGTCATTGCGGTGACAGGGAGCGCTGGTAAAACCACGAGCAAAAATCTGATGGCTGCGGCCTTATCGCCTATGGGGTCGGTACATGCCACGTCAGGCAATCAGAACAACGAGTTGGGTGTGCCTATGACGCTCGCCGCACTCTCCGCCGCTCATCAATTTGGTGTCATCGAGATGGGCGCTGGGCAGCCCGGAGATATTCGCTATCTCTGTGACATCGCCCGACCCAACGTCGCAGTCTGTCTCAATGCCTCAGCCGCGCATCTTGCCAACTACGACAGTGTCGCCGCTATTGCGAACACCAAGGGTGAAATCTTTGAGGGGCTGGGCGCTGAAGGTTTGGCCATCATGAATGCCGATCAGCCGTGGCTTTCTGATTGGCGTGAACAAGCCGGGGCAGCGAGGCAAGCGACGTTTGGTCTATCGCAGGGTGCAGATTACTCCGCGCGCAACATCCGCCATGGTGGAATTGAAGGCACTCATTTCGAGCTGCAGGGGCCCGACTGCCGCGAGTCAGTCTCACTGCAGCTGGCGGGCGAGCAACACGTCAGTAATGCCTTGGCGGCGCTAACGGTGGCTATCGAATTGGGCGTGACACCCTGTCAGGCTGCGGCGGCGGTTGCATCAGTCACGCCTGCAGCAGGTCGTGGTGCCCTAGCTCTCCGGCCGGGCGGGGGACGGGTGGTAGACGACAGCTACAACGCGAATCCTGCTGCTGTCAGAGCAGCCATTGATGTTTTGGCCCGAGAGCCAGGTCACCGGCTCATGGTCTTGGGCCCCATGATGGAGTTGGGTGTTGACAGTGCGGACTACCATCGCGAGATCGGTGCTTACGCGAAATCAGCGGGTCTTGATCAGCTACTCACTGTCGGTGAAGAGGCAGCGCCGTCGGCGGAAGGTTACGGTTCCGGGGCACTACATTTCAGCGATCAGCATGCCCTGTGCGCTGGCTTTCCTGCTTTACCCGCTGAACACACCATCTGGGTGAAAGGCTCGCGAGCAGCGGGTCTTGAGGCCACCGTGGCTTGGCTTCTGGCGTCGGAGGAGTTGCCGCCATGTTGATGTGGCTCAGTGAGCAGTTGATTGCCATTGATCCCGGCTTTGCTGTTTTTCAGTATCTGACATTGCGGGGGATTCTGGCTGCCGGCACCGCTCTGGTGATATCCATGATGGTAGGCCCGTTCGTCATCGCTAGGCTCAACCAGCTCCAGATTGGACAGACCATTCGCGAGGAGGGTCCGCGTTCTCATCTTGAAAAAGCGGGGACGCCGACAATGGGGGGCGCCCTAATTTTGGTGACCGTGCTTGGGTCGACACTGCTATGGGCGGATCTGGAAAGTCGCTACGTTTGGGTGGCGTTAGTCACCACGGTGGCGTTCGGCGCCATTGGCTGGGTAGATGATTTCCGCAAGGTGGTGCGTAAGGATACTCGCGGTTTGCCAGCGCGTTGGAAGTATTTCTGGCAGTCCCTCTGCACGTTTGGCATCACCCTGTACCTATTCGACAGCGCGCTGATTCCTGAGGAAACCACGCTTTACGTGCCGTTTTTCAAAGATGTGGCCTGGGCAATGGGGTGGTTGTTCGTGCCCTTCAGCTATTTCGTCGTGGTGGGGTCAAGCAATGCAGTCAACCTGACTGACGGGCTCGATGGATTGGCCATTATGCCTACGGTGATGGTAGCGACGGGTTTAGGTGTGATTGCTTATTTGGCAGGGCACGTCGAGTTCGCAGACTATCTGAACATTGCCTACCTGCCCGGCACCGGCGAGCTGATGGTGTTCTGTGGCGCTATAGCGGGCGCCGGCCTTGGATTTCTCTGGTTTAACACCTATCCGGCCATGATTTTTATGGGCGACGTGGGTGCACTGGCGCTGGGTGCGGCGCTGGGTGTGGTCGCAGTGATGACCCGTCATGAGATTGTGCTGTTCATTATGGGCGGCATTTTTGTGCTCGAGACGGTATCGGTCATTATTCAAGTGGGGTCTTACAAGCTGACCGGCAAGCGCGTGTTCCGCATGGCGCCGATTCACCACCACTTTGAGTTGAAAGGCTGGCCTGAGCCCCGGGTCATTGTCCGTTTTTGGATTATTACCGTGATGCTGGTCCTGTTCGGCCTGGCGACGCTGAAGTTGCGGTGATGGCATGACGGCGAACCCCTCCACGATTGCCACCTCTGAGAATCGCCTTGTGTTTGGTCTGGGTGAAACGGGCCGATCCGTTGTCCGGTGGTGGCGCCAGCAAGGCGTTGTATTTGACGCGCTGGATACCCGCGAAGAAATGGCCGATGACCCCGCCGTGCGGGCCGAGATTGGCTCAAGCAGAGCGGTGTTTGGTGAGCCCGACGCAAGCCTCGTTGAGGACTGTTCAGAAATGATTGTCAGTCCGGGAGTGGCATTGGACCACCCGTTGATTGCCCGAGCCGCGGAGCGGGGTTGCCGGATCCGCGGCGACATCGACCTGTTTATGGAGGCCGCGACTGCGCCCGTCGTTGGCATCACCGGCTCAAACGGCAAGTCCACGGTGACATCGCTTTTGGGAGCGATGATCGATGCTTGCGGTACCACCGTTTCTATCGGCGGTAATTTGGGTCGCCCAGCTCTTGATTTGCTGGCTGATGCCCCCGACCTGTTTGTACTCGAGCTCTCGAGTTTTCAGCTGGAGAGGGCCGAACCGCTGGGGCTGCAATTGGCGACGGTGCTTAACGTCTCAGCAGATCATCTCGATCGGTACAGCTCGATGGCGGAGTATCACCAGGCCAAGCACGCCATTTTCAAGCAGGCCCGACACGTTGTCGCCAATCGCGACGACCCGCTGACTGTTCCGCTTCTGCCAGACAGCGTACCGGTGACATGGTGGCGGCTTGGAGAGCCTGATCTGAATGAGTTTGGTCTGCGTGAGATCGACGGCACTGGATGGCTATGCCAGGGACTGAATCCTCTGATGCGCGTTGATGAGATCCGCATTCCGGGTACCCATAATCAAGCCAATGTGCTCGCTGCATTGGCAATGGGATCTGCGCTGGGCATGCCCATGGCGGGTTTGTTAGAGGGCGCGAAGCGCTTTGCAGGATTAGCGCACCGATGTCAGTCGGTAGGCCAAATCAACGGCGTACGATTCATTAACGACAGCAAAGGCACTAACGTCGGCGCGACGGTGGCGGCATTACAAGGACTGTCCGGATCAGGCCGCATTTGGCTGATTCTGGGGGGGCAGGGCAAGGGGCAGTCGTTCACGCCATTGCGCGAGCTGGTAGCGTTGCACTGCGCTGGCCTCATCTTGTTGGGCGAGGCTGCTGCCGAGATTGCAGAGCAGCTTGGAGACGTCGCGTCGATCGCGATGGCGAACAGTCTAGAGGCGGCGGTACGACAGGCTGCTGCGCAAGCGAAAGCCGGCGATACGGTGCTGCTCTCTCCCGCCTGCGCCAGCCTCGATATGTTCTCGAGTTATCAAGAGCGCGGCGACCGCTTCCAGGACGCGGTAAAGGCGTTGGAGGTGGCGGCATGAGTCAACTAAGCCGCATGGCCGTCTACCGAGGAGATCCTGTGTTACTGATAGCGAGCGTCGCACTGATCAGCATCGGGCTGATTGCGATTGCCTCGGCCTCGATTGAATACAGCGACTTTCACTTTGGTAACCCGTGGCATCATACCGAGCGTCACATCACTTATCTGATCATGGGCATCATTGCAGGTGGTCTCGCCTTCATGGTGCCTACTGATCTCTGGCTGCGGCTTTCGCCGTGGTGCCTGTTCACCGCCTTTGCTCTGTTGATTCTCGTTCTGATGCCAGGCATCGGCCGCGAGGTGAATGGTGCGCAAAGATGGCTGCCGTTGGGCCCCGTGACTTTGCAACCTTCCGAGTTCGCGAAGCTGGCGCTGTTGCTCTACGCCGCGGGCTACTTGGTAAGGCAGGAGGACGCTGTCCGATACCATTGGAGCGGCCTCGCGCGCCTCATCGCGATTCTCGCCGTTGTCGCGCTGTTGCTTCTTTTAGAACCGGATTTTGGCACCACCGTGATTGCGATCGGCATGGTGGTCGGCATGATGTTTTTGGCCGGCGCCAAATTGCTCTACGTCGCGCTGATGTTGCTAGCGGTTGCCGTCGCATTGGCGGTCATGGTGGTCAGCGCTCCCTATCGGTTGCAACGACTCACCGCCTACCAGGACCCCTGGTCAGACCCCTTCGGGTCTGGCTTTCAACTGATTCAATCCCTGATCGCCTTCGGTCAGGGTGAGTGGCTGGGTGTCGGCTTGGGTAACAGCGTACAGAAGCTCTTCTATTTGCCAGAGGCGCACACGGATTTTGTCTTCTCTATCTGGGCAGAGGAAACAGGGCTGGTCGGCGCTACCGCCTTGGTTGCCTTGTTTGCCCTGCTGATCACCCGAATCCTTCAGACAGGGTGGCAGACCGCAGTGCGCGGCCATCATTTTGAGGCCTATGTGTGCTTCGGCGTGGCCCTGATGTTCGCAGGGCAGGTATTCGTCAACATGGGGGCCAGCTCAGGACTCCTCCCGACGAAAGGACTGACGTTGCCTTTTGTGAGCTACGGAGGCTCGAGCCTGATTGTCAGCTGCGTCCTGCTCGGTATTGTGCTGCGGATTGATCAGTCGCTCCGTGGCAACGTGCCAGACGTAACGCAATCCTTGAAGGCGGACAGCCGATGACTGTCACGCCGGCCAGTGGATCAAGAGCGCTGATCGCCGCGGCGGGGACGGGAGGGCACGTCTACCCGGCGCTGGCAGTGGCTGGGCTATTGGTTGAGCATGGCTGGTCGGTTGATTGGGTGGGCACTGATCGTGGCATCGAGCAGCGACTGGTGCCGGATGCCGGGATCCCTTTGCATCATCTGACGGTATCGGGGCTGCGCGGTAAGAGCCTGACTGCCCGGGCCGCAGGATTGCTCAGGCTTTTCGTGGCGCTTGTGCAGTCGTTATCCATCATGCGCAAAGTGCGGCCAGATGTGGTGCTGGGAATGGGCGGTTATGCCGCGGGGCCAACCGGCCTCGCTGCCTGGCTGACCCGACGCCCGTTGGTGATTCACGAACAGAACGCAGTGGCCGGAACAACCAATAGATGGTTGGCGCCAATGGCAGAGTCAGTGTTGTGTGGCTTGCCAGGGAAATTCGCCGCCCATCGCCATGCCCCGGTGGTAGGTAATCCCATTCGCAACACCCTGAGTCTGGTCGGGCGCGACGAATTGGCGCATTTGGCATGTTTTTCACCCGAAAGACCACTACGGGTGCTTGTGCTGGGCGGCAGTCTTGGCGCAGCCCCTCTGAATGCCTTGATGCCACTCACCATGAACCATTTGATCGAGTCGGGTTTTGGGCAGTCTTTGTCACTGTGGCAACAGTGTGGCGAGCGCAATCGATCAGAGGCAGATGCTGCTTGGCAACAGAGTAATTTTGCAGCTGTGCAATGTGACGATTTTATCGACGATATGGCCGGCGCATATCGCTGGTCAGACGTCGTCATTGCCCGAGCAGGTGCGCTGACGGTTTCTGAGTTGGCAGCGACCGGCACTGCGTCAATCCTGATCCCGTTACCGCATGCGATTGACGATCATCAGACCGCAAACGCGAGAGTGCTCTCTGAGGCTGGCGCTGCAGTGTTGATGCCGCAGGTAGAGGCGACCCCCGAGCGGCTTGCCGAGCACTTGATTGAGTGGATCGCCACACCGTCGCGATTGGCAGAGATGGCGGCGTCCGCAAGTACTGCTGTTGCTGTAGGCGCAGCAGATCGGGTCAAAGCAGAACTTGAGCGGGTGGTACATGGTCGGGCTTGATCCGCAACGGGTCGCGCCAGCCGGCATGGGTCTGACCCGGTGCATCTTCATGGTCGGGATTGGTGGCGCCGGTATGAGTGGCATTGCCGAGGTTCTGATGGGCTTGGGGTACACCGTTATAGGTTCAGACCAGTCCGAATCCCCCGTCATTGATCGCCTGCGCTCTCTGGGCGCGACCGTCTACATAGGCCATCGCCAGGAGCAGATTAGCGAGGCTGATGTGCTGGTGGTATCGGCGGCCGTTCCGGCAGATAACCCTGAACGCCTTGCCGCCAAGGCGTTGCGTATTCCTGTGGTACCCCGTGCTGAGATGCTCGCGGAGCTCATGCGCTACCGCTTTGGCATTGCGATAGCCGGCACCCACGGCAAGACCACTACCACGAGCATGATCGCGGCCATTCTCGGTGAGGCGGGTGAGGATCCGACCTTTGTGATCGGCGGCTTACTGAATCAAGCCGGAGCGAACGCCGGCCTGGGAGAAGGTCAGTACTTAGTGGTGGAAGCCGATGAGAGCGATGCCTCTTTTCTTCATCTGCAGCCGATGATGGCCTTGGTGACCAATGTCGAAGCAGATCATATGGAGCACTATGAAGGCGATCTGGCGCGTTACCAGCAGGCCTTCGACGGGTTCCTGCATAACCTGCCTTTCTACGGTTCAGCGGTCATGTGCCTGGACGATGTCGGCGTCCGGCAATTGTTACCGGACTTGTCCCGCAGGGTGGTGACTTATGGTGCTCACCCTGACGCCGATTACCGCCTGCAGCAGTATGAGGGTGATGGCCTGAACGCCCACTTCGAACTGATGCGACCAGACAGTGCAGACCCTTTGTCGCTGACCATTGGTATGCCCGGATTCCATAACGCGCAGAACGCCGCGGGTGCCGCGGCACTGTGTTGCGAGTTGCAGATACCGGACGACGCGATTGTTCGCGGGTTGGCAGAATTTGCCGGCGTCGGTCGACGCTTTTCCGATCTAGGAGTGTTGCCTTGGTCTGACGGCAGTGCACGATTAATTGATGACTATGGCCATCATCCGACGGAGGTCGCGGTCACGCTGGAAGCGACTCGCAACGCCTTCGCTGGCCAGCGCGTTGTCATGGTTTATCAGCCCCATCGCTTCACGCGCACCCGAGATCACTTTGATGCTTTTGCCAAGGTGCTGTCCGAGGCACCTGTCTTGATTCTGCTCGAGGTGTATGCCGCGGGAGAGGATCCGATCGAGGGGGCAGATGCCGGTGCATTGGCTGCGGCGATTCGGATCCGGGGTGTGACGGATCCGATCGTGGTGTCTGATCAGCGTCAGCTGCCGGCAGCCTTGCTGAGCGTTCTCCAAGACGGCGACATTCTGCTCATGCAAGGAGCAGGGGACATTGGCCGCTTGGCGGCTGAGTTGGCCAGCAGTCCGACACTGGAAGGCTTGCTGTGAGTGCGCGTCGCTTCGAGGGCAAGACGCTGGCGGTGATGCTGGGTGGCACTGCGGCTGAGCGCAGTATCTCGCTGGAGAGCGGCGAGAATATTGCGCGAGCACTCGAGCAAGCTGGCGCTGCAGTGTTGCGGGTGGATCCCGCAGAGGCAGATTGGCCGGAGAGACTCAAAGACGTCGCCTTTGTGTTTAATCTGTTGCACGGCCCCGGCGGCGAGGACGGAACGGTTCAAGGGCTCTTTAAGCTCATGAAGTTGCCTTACAGCGGTTGTGGTGTGCTTGCCTCCGCTCTCACCATGGACAAAATCCGCACCAAGTTACTTTGGCAGGGCGCAGGTCTTGCGACGCCGGCCTGGCGCGAACTCGAAGCGACGGCCGATTGGCAGTCGGTGATCGACGATCTTGGTGCAGTCTTCGTCAAGCCGGCTCTTGAGGGTTCCTCTCTGGGCATGAGCAAGGCTGAGACGGCGGATGAATTGGCGGCATCTTTTGAGCATGCCGCGAGTTTCGGTGCGCCGGTTATGGCCGAGCAATTCATCCCCGGCGCCGAATACACCGTGGCCATCCTTGGTGAGCGAGCGTTACCCAGTATCCGCATTGATGTTGCCAGCGATTTCTATGACTTCGACGCGAAGTACCACTCAGATGAGACCCGCTTTAGCTGTCCATCCGACCTGACCGCAGAGGCTGAAGCTGATCTTGCTCAGTGTGCGCTGCAGGCCTTTCGTGCAGTGGACGGCGCTGTTTGGGGCCGCGTTGACGTGATCCGAGATGAGGCGGGGCAGTGGCAGCTACTTGAGGTCAACACCATTCCCGGTATGACCTCTCACAGCCTCGTGCCGCTGGCCGCTAAAGTCGCCGGGCTGAGCCTCATCGACCTGTTGGGTGAGATCTATGACTTGAGCATGGAGGTGCGTCATGCCCGGGCCTAAGCCGGTTGTCATTCGTCGAGCGGCCAAATCCAAGCCGGTTCGCAAGATGCCTTCCTTCCCACCGATTTCACACCTGCGGCGCTGGTTTAATCGTGCCGTGTTGACCTCGGGCGCTTTGCTGCTGTGCGGGGGCATCTATGAGGGGACAGAGCGTCTCGGTGCCCAGCAGGTCGAACGCCTCACCATCGTTGGCGACGTCCGGCACATTGATACCGATGCGCTGCAGACCCGACTGGCGCCGCGCGTCGCAGATGGCTTTCTTGCGGCGGACTTAATGGCCCTGCGACAGGAGCTGGAGTCTTTGCCTTGGGTGTATCGAGTGAATACACGTCGTCGTTGGCCGGCGGAAATTGAGGTCAGCCTGATTGAGCAACGCCCGCTGGCGCGGTGGGGCGAGCGGGGCTATCTCAATCACGAGGGGCAGTATTTCTCTGCAGACCCTGACCCGCTTTATGACGACCTGCCGTGGCTGAAAGGCCCCGAGGGGAGCGAGACCTCGCTGATGCGGCGGTATCAGACGCTGGCTGGATTACTGGCGCCGACGGGATTAGCGATCAGGGAGCTGTCACTCGATCCATTGGGGCAGATTGCGATGCGCTTCGACACGGGACTGACGTTGTTGCTGGGAGCCAAGGACATGTCTCACCGCATCGCCCGATTTATCAAGTTGTGGGATGAGGAGTTACCGGTCGAGGCAGTCGCCAAAGTGGATTTGCGATACGAGCACGGGGCTGCAGTGACATTGAGTGAAAACGGGCTGGCCATGCAGGCCGCTCAGAAGAGGGGGGAAGGGTGATGGCCCAAGCAGACGCCAAACAGATGATTGTCGGACTCGATATCGGTACGTCAAAGGTTGTTGCGGTGGTGGGCGAGATCGATGCCGACGGAGGACTGGAAGTGATAGGCATTGGCTCTCACCCCTCAAGAGGGATGAAGAAAGGTGTCGTGGTCAATATCGAGTCAACGGTCAACGCGATTCAACGTGCCGTTGAAGAGGCTGAACTCATGGCCGGGTGTCAGATCCACTCGGTTTATGTTGGCATCGCAGGTAGCCATATCCGCTCCGTGAACTCCCACGGAATCGTAGCCATTCGTGACCAGGAGGTCTTTCAGCAAGACGTGGATCGGGTGATCGACGCGGCGCAGGCGGTGGCCATTCCCGCCGACCAAAAGGTGCTGCACGTGTTGCCTCAGGAATATGTGATTGACAACCAGTCGGGGATTCGCGAACCGCTCGGCATGTCTGGGGTGCGCCTCGAGGCAAAGGTGCATCTTGTCACCTGCGCGGTGAATGCCGCTCAGAACATTGAGAAGTGTGTCGAGCGATGCGGTCTGTCGGTCGACGGCATTATTCTCGAACAGCTTGCATCGAGTTATTCGGTGATCACCGAGGACGAGCGCGATCTAGGCGTCTGCCTGGTAGACATCGGTGGTGGCACCTCGGATATCGCGATTTTCACTGATGGATCGATTCGCCACACCGGCGTCATCCCGATTGCCGGCGATCAGGTCACCAACGACATTGCCATGGCGCTGCGCACGCCCACCCAGCACGCTGAGGAAATCAAGATTCGCTACGCCTGCGCGCTGACCCAACTCGCCGGTCCAGATGAAACTATCAAGGTCCCCAGCGTCGGTGATCGACCGCCTAGAGACCTTTCCCGTCAATCGCTGGCCGAAGTGGTGGAGCCGCGTTACGACGAGTTGTTTACCCTGATTCAGGCCGAATTGCGCCGTTCTGGATACGAAGAATTGATTCCTGCCGGGGTCGTGCTCACCGGCGGCACCTCCAAGATTGAGGGCGCCGTCGAGCTGGCAGAGGAGATATTTCACATGCCCGTCAGGGTAGGTGCACCGCAATACGCGAGAGGGTTACACGACATCATTCGCAATCCCATCTTCGCCACGGCGGTCGGGCTCCTTCTATACGGCGCTGAAGAAACCCAAGAGGGATCGCGTGACCGCTCGGACAGCGATGCAGGAGGGCCGGGTTTTGCCGCACGGGTCAAGGAATGGTTCGCGCGACATTTTTGAAAGTTTGCAGATGAGAGTTTTTGGCAGAGTCCTGAGGTTTGGGGCTTCTTTTAAAAAAGGGGAGAAACACAATGTTTGAACTAGTAGACAGTGCACCACAAAGTGCCGTGATCAAAGTGATCGGGGTCGGTGGCGGCGGCGGAAACGCTGTTCGGCACATGATCGATCATCACGTCGACGGCGTTGACTTCATCTGTGCCAACACCGATGCGCAGGCGCTTTCTGATATCAGTTCTAAAACGGTGCTGCAGTTAGGTGCCAGCATTACCAAGGGACTCGGCGCCGGTGCTAATCCCGAAGTGGGCCGCGCGGCCGCGCTCGAGGATAAGGACCGTATTGCCGATGCACTGCACGGCGCGGATATGGTTTTTGTGACCGCGGGAATGGGTGGCGGTACCGGCACCGGAGCGGCGCCAATCGTGGCTCAAGTCGCCCGCGAGCTGGGCATTCTCACCGTGGCAGTAGTAACCCGACCCTTCAGTTTTGAGGGTAAAAAGCGTCTCTCCTCGGCGGAGGAGGGTCTCAAGGAGATCGCTCAGCACTGTGACTCTTTGATCACGATTCCGAATGAAAAGCTCCTCGAGGTGCTGGGTTCAAACACCACGCTCCTCGACGCGTTCAAGGAAGCAAACGATGTCTTGCTGGGCGCCGTACAGGGTATCGCTGACTTGATCATTCGGCCCGGACTCGTCAACGTGGATTTCGCCGATGTGCGCACCGTCATGTCTGAGATGGGTTCCGCCATGATGGGGACCGGCACAGCCAGTGGCGAAGGTCGCGCTCGCGACGCGGCTGAGCGTGCGATCAACAGTCCGCTGCTTGACGACATTGATCTCAGTGGCGCCCGAGGCATTCTCGTGAACATCACGGCAGGTTTGGATCTCTCTCTGGGTGAGTTTTCAGAGGTTGGTGCGACCATCGAAGACATTGCCTCAGACGATGCAACCGTCGTCGTGGGTACCGTAATCGATCCTGAGATGACAGACACTCTGAAAGTGACTGTCGTTGCCACCGGGTTGCGCAGTGCCGAATCACGGCCGGCGCTCACTGCGGTAGCGCCCACCGCACCCGCGCGGCCCGCAGCCACTGGGGGGGATTATGACGACTATGATCTGCCACCCGGAAAGCGGCACCCGGCGACCGCTGCGGTGGATGGTCAGGCTGCATTGAAGATGGATGACGCCCTGGACGAGCAGCTGTTTGACGTGCCCGCGTTCCTGAGGCGGCAGGCTGACTGACGGTATCGAGGCCTCGATTTGGCCTATTTCAAGCCGCGGTAAAGGCTAGAAAGGTGTGAATAGTCGGGGCAGGAGAGCTGGATTGCGGTAGCGCGCCCTAGTAATGTTTCGCCTCAATAAGAGGGGAAAACCATGCTTCGGCAGCGCACTCTGCAAGAGTCGATCCAATCGACTGGCGTAGGGCTTCATTCAGGCAACAAGGTCGTCATTGTGCTCAGTCCGGCGCCAGTGGACACAGGCATCGTGTTTCGTCGCACCGACCTAAGTCCAGTCCGGGACATCCCCGCCCGGGCGGACTGGGTCGATGAGACCGATCTCTCCACCAGTCTCGGCAGTGGGGACGCTCAGGTCACCACGGTCGAGCATCTGTTATCCGCCCTTTGCGGGCTGGGTATCGATAATCTTTACATCGATATTGACGCCGCTGAGGTGCCCATCATGGATGGCTCGGCCGGGCCCTTTGTCTATCTATTGCAGTCAGCCGGTGTTCGCGAACAGTCGGCGGCCAAACGGTTTATTCGGGTGACCGACGAGATTACGGTCAGTGACGGCGACAAGTCGGCGACGCTCAGACCTTACGACGGCTTCCGGGTGACCTTCGCGATTGATTTTGACCATCCGGTGTTTCGCGAGCAAAGCGGCCGCGCCACGGTTGATATCAGCAGCGAGGCGTTTGTCCGAGAAATCAGCCGCGCTCGCACATTTGGTTTTGTTCACGAGTTCGAGTACATGCGCTCACGTGGGTTGGCGCGCGGCGGCAGCGTAGATAACGCGATTGTGATCGACGACTACCGAATTCTGAATGAGGGTGGCCTGCGCTATGACGACGAATTTGTGAAGCATAAAATGCTCGATGCAATGGGCGATCTGTATTTGGCGGGGCACCAGCTGTTGGCCGAGTACGAGGGCATCAAATCAGGCCATGCGCTCAATAACCGCTTGGTCCGTGAGCTTTTTGATTCACCGCAGAGCTGGGAATGGGCAACGTTTGATAATGCCTCCGAGGCTCCGTTGGACTGGACGCTACCGCAGGATCTGCAATTAGCCTGACAGATGCCTTATTAGCGGTAAAAACGACCTTTGGCCGCCCCTACCGGTTTCCCTGAACCAACGAAAATGGCATAGTGCCGGCTCCAATTTCCACGACTTTTGACCTTGAAACTGATTCTTCTTAACCGCCATGCGGCGTCGCGCACCCTCGAGCTGGGGAAGTGGTCTTGGGCGCTGTTGTCAGCGTGCTTTATCGGCGTGCCGCTAGGGCTGGTGAGCGTCAGTTACCAGCATGGGTTTGGCGAGGGGGTCGCATCTGAGCAGGCGACGCGTATTTCAGCGCAGGAGCAGCAGGCGATTGAGCGTGCGGAGACCCTTGCGCAGTTGAGCGTCGAGGCGCAGTCGCGCTTAGCGGCCATGACCAGGCGCTTGGCAGGCCTGCAGGCGCATGTGATCCGACTCGACGCCTTGGGAAGTCATCTGACCAAAATGGCCGGGCTGGAGTCGGGAGAATTCGATTTTTCGGGCCCCCCCGCACTGGGTGGACCCGCGATGCGGTTGCCGGGAGCCAGGTTACCGAGCGCGACCGAGGTGGAATCACAATTCAGCGTATTAGATGCCGTGTTTGCCCGCCGCGAGGCCCAGTTTGACGTGCTGGTGGGACTGCTCTCTGCCGAGCAGCTGCGAACCGAGGCGACACCGGCGGGGCGACCGATCCGCTCAGGATGGCAGTCCTCACCCTATGGCCAGCGTATTGACCCGATTACGGGTGAGCGAGCCTGGCATGATGGGGCCGATTTTGCGGGTCGAGAAGGCTCCGATATTTTGGCTGTGGCCAGCGGGGTCGTTAGTTGGAGCGGCTATCGGGCAGGTTACGGCACGATGGTGGAGGTGTCTCATGGCGACGGTCTGAGCACCCGCTACGCCCACAATCAAGAGAATCTGGTCGAGATCGGTGATCTGGTGCGTCGCGGCGACGTCATCGCCCTGATGGGAAGTACAGGCCGATCGACCGGCCCCCATGTTCATTTTGAGGTCTTCAAGAACGGCCGGGCAGTTGATCCCGCCTCGTACGTTCGCCGCACGCATCGCTGACAAGGAACCGCCGGCGCCATTGCGCC
>Ga0181607_10000180_pt1 | contig 50249 bp, 45 predicted proteins | sample 041ome_9_FD_132420 | JGI IMG/M metagenome (GOLD analysis project Ga0181607, IMG submission 132420) | Coastal salt marsh microbial communities from the Groves Creek Marsh, Skidaway Island, Georgia - 041413US metaG (megahit assembly) | ecosystem: Environmental > Aquatic > Marine > Intertidal zone...
CACGCTGTTCGATTAAACCGGCGATCACATCATCAAGACGTTCAAGGTTGGTCTCGGCACTGCGCAATCGCAATTCAGCTTCATGGCGGCGCGCATGCAGGCCGCGTATATTGGCGGCTTCCTCTAGCAATGCCCGCCGGTCAACCGGCTTGGCGCCCACTATGGCCCCGATTCGGCCTTGGCTTACAATGCCGGATGAGCGCGCCCCGCTCGACACATCTGCAAACAACAATTGCACATCACGAGCGCGGGCTGGTTTTGCGTTCACATAATAGCTGCTGCCTTTGCCGCGTTCTATTTTGCGGGTGATCTCAATATCATCACTATTGTTAAATTCGGCTGGTGCCCGGCGTTTACGGTTATCAAGTTGAAGCGAGATTTCTGCCAAATTTCTGGCGGGGCGCTGTTCGGTGCCGGCAAAAATCACATCATCCATTTCGCCGCCACGCATTTGCCGCGCCGAACTTTCGCCCATGACCCATCGCAGACCTTCGACAATGTTTGATTTGCCACAGCCATTTGGGCCAACAATGCCTGTCAAACCGCTTTCAATATCAATCTCTGCCGCTTCAGCAAAGGATTTGAAACCGGCCATTTTCAGGCTACGAAAGATCACGACATTAACTCTTGCAGGATAATCAGATTAGGTGCCGGTGGCGTTTATTTTGGCGGCAAATTCGTCATAGGATAAACTGCCAGAAATGACGGTATCATTATTGATTACAAAGCTTGGGGTGGCCTTTATATCCCAGTCTTGTAACGCTGCCTGCCGCATTTCAACAATGCTTTCAAGAAGTGGCCGGTTGCGCATGGTCGCGTCGAATTCGGCGCTGCTCATGCCGGCCAGCCGCCCCAGTTTTTTTAGCGCATCAATCGGGTCTTGGGCGCTCGCCCAATTTTCCTGTTTTTGTAACAGCATACCGACCATTGGATAATATTTTTCTGCCGATAATGTGCGCGCCATAGCATGTGCCCGCAGCGCCAACCCATCGAGTGGGAAGGCGCGCATTTCAAAGCGCACCATGCCAGTGTCAATCAGCCGTTCTTTAATTTCCGGGAAAGTTTTATTGTGAAAGCTTGCGCAATGGCTACAAGTCATCGAGAAAAATTCGATAATTTGAATAGGGGCGTCTGCCCGGCCAAGATAGCGCGGTGCCTTCACATGCGTGATCATGTCCGTAGTTGCCAGCGCGCCCCGCGGCACTAGCGCAGCGGCGATGCCACCGGCCAAAATTTGGCGGCGTGATAGACGGCCATTGGTGTGATTTTTTTCTGTCATAAAGATAGCATAATCCAACGGCAAATGCGGGGCAATGAACTATCTGCTCGCGGCCACAATTATTTTGCCGCGGGCGGGCTGCCCAAGCGCCGTAAAGCGGCCCGTAATTCGGGTGATTTCACATCTTTCAATTTGTCATCAAGCGTCCAGATATCGGTGTCGTCAACTGGTTGAGATGAAGCTGGGGATAGGGCTGGGGATGTGGCGGGGTTGGTCGGTGGGTGTGGGTCAGAAAATGTTTGCACAAGGCTGATCCGGCTGATCGCCTGATAGCCAAAATTGGCATTCACGCGATCAATAATAACGGCTGACAAAGCTTGCGCCTCGGGCCCTCGGCCAGAGGCAATTTGCAAGCGCAAGGTACCGTCGGTGCGGCTGTTGCGGGGAAATGAAATATCGGCTGGCCGACACCATGTGGCGATATCGCCGACAATATCGTGCCAGTGCGATATGATCCGGCCAATGGAAAACCCCCGTTCGCGGGCGCTCGGTGCGATCATCGGATCAACCATTGTTGACAGGCGCTTCATGCGGTTATTGCGCAATTTTGGTGGTTTGTTCATATGCCATGAGCCTTTGTCGTGTGTCGTGCTTGACCCGGTCATAGGACATTGTAGCATGGGATGGCTGGCCACCGCCAGCACCGCAAACCAAACCGCCAAAAAACCGAAAGACCCGAAAAATCAGCACCCATGCAGCAGACCGCAAAAAACAATGTTGATACCCTGCCGCTGCCAGCAGCGAGGTTTCCCTATGAAAACTTGTTTGCGTGGTACGACCGGCATGGGCGCCAGTTACCGTGGCGGCGGCGCTGGCCAGAATTGGCGCCAGCCTATCATGTGTGGCTGTCAGAAATTATGCTTCAGCAAACTGTGGTGGCGACAGTCATACCGTATTTTGTTGATTTTACGCGGCGCTGGCCGTCGATAGCTGAACTGGCGGCGGCGCGACTTGACGACGTGTTGGCCGCTTGGGCCGGGCTTGGCTATTACGCACGTGCGCGCAATCTCCATAAAGCTGCCAAGCTTGTGACCAGCGCCTATGACGGGCAGTTCCCCAGCGACCAAAAAGCCCTGTTGGCACTGCCGGGTGTTGGCCCCTACACAGCTGGTGCCATTTCGGTGATTGCATTTGGCCAACCGGGGGTTGTTGTGGATGGCAATATAGAGCGCGTGATGAGCCGGTTTTTTGCCATCAAGACGCCGCTGCCAGCCGCAAAACCAGAGATTGCGGCGGTTTATGCCCATAGCTGTCCAGGCGCGCGCCCATCTGATTTTCCGCAAGCTATGATGGATTTTGCGAATGCCGTTTGCACAGCAAAGGTGCCCGCTTGTTCGGCGTGCCCGCTGGCGGCGTCTTGCCAAGGGTTTGCGGCAGGCCTTGCCAGCCAACTGCCGATGAAGGCGCCAAAACCGACAAAGCCTACACGGCGCGGGGTTGCGTTTGTGGCTATTGGCTGCGACGGCGAGGTGTTTTTGGAACGCCGCCCCGATAAAGGCCTGCTCGGTGGGATGCTGGCATTTCCCTCATCGGGATGGACGCAGGTTGCCGACCCGCAAAATGATGCAGCCTCGCAGCGACAGGCACCGTTTGCCGCAGACTGGCAAAAGCTTGAGCCGCCAGTGCATCATGTGTTCACGCATTTTACCTTAGAGATGACGGTGTTTGTCGCCCATATGGCTGTCCCCTTGCCGCACCATAATTCGGGCGCTTGGCAGCAGCCGCAACCGGCAGATCTGCCCAGCTTAATGCGGAAAATATGGTCAGCAGCAAAGGCTTTTCAACCCGCCAGATAATAGCCAAAACCGGCGGCGGCGTGTCGATTAGTGGTTGAAATGCCGCATGCCGGTAAAGACCATGGCGATGCCGGCGGCGTCAGCGGCCGCGATAACTTCGGCATCACGCATTGACCCGCCGGGCTGAATGACGGCGCTGGCGCCCGCGGTGATTAACGCTTCCAGCCCATCGGCAAATGGGAAAAACGCATCCGAAGCGGCAACCGCCCCGCTGGTGCGCGGTGTGTCCCAGCCATTATGTGCGGCGGTATCAGCCGCCTTTTGAACAGCGATACGAGCGGCGTCGACGCGGCTCATCTGGCCGGCTCCAATGCCAACTGTGCTGTGATCTTTGGCAAACACAATAGCGTTTGATTTGACGTGCTTTGTGACTTTCCAAGCAAATAGCAAATCGTCAAGCTGGGCGTCACTAGGGGCGATTTTTGTCACAATTTTAAGATCGGCTTTGGTAATCATGCCAGCGTCTCGCGATTGCGCTAAAAAGCCGCCTGCAACAGATTTATATTTTACATAATCATCAGCGCTATCTGGCATTGCGCCGGTCAATAATAGCCGCAAATTTGGCTTTGCTGCCATGATGGTGATGGCGTCATCGCTGGCGTCTGGGGCAATGACAACTTCGGTAAACAAGGAGGCAACAGCGCTGGCGGTGGCGGCATCTAGGGGGCGGTTCATCGCAACAATGCCACCAAAAGCGCTGACTGGATCAGCCGCGAGCGCGGTTTCCCATGCTGCCAGAAGATCAGTGCCAATGGCAACGCCGCACGGGTTGGCATGTTTGATGATGGCAATTGCCGGATCGCTGAATTCAGCCACCAATTCAAAGGCCGCGTCAGTGTCATTGATATTGTTATAGGACAACGGCTTGCCTTGGATCTGGCGAGCGCTTGTGACGCCCGGTCGCGGTGTGCCGGTTTTATAAAGTGCGGCGATCTGGTGGGGATTTTCACCATAACGCAAGGCCGCGGTCTTGACGCCGGCGAGCGTTGTCATTTCAGGCAGGCTGTGGCCGAGGCTTTTTGCCATCCAGCCAGAAATGGCACTGTCATAGGCGGCGGTGCGGGCAAATGTTTTGGCAGCCAGCCGCCGTCTTAATTCACGGCTAGTACCGCCAGAGTTTGCCAATGATTCGGTAAATTCACCGTAGTCGGCAGGGTCACATAAGACCGTTAAAAAATCATGGTTTTTGGCGGCGGCGCGCAGCATAGCAGGCCCACCAATGTCAATTTTTTCAACAAGCGTGTCACGATCATCAGTTTGCGCAAGTGTGGCTTCGAACGGATAGAGATTAACCACAAGCAGGTCGATCCCCTCAATATCTTCGCGTTGCATGGCAGCAACATGATCATCAAGATCGCGTCGTGCCAACAAGCCACCATGAATTTTTGGATGCAATGTTTTGACTCGCCCGCCCATAATTTCAGGGAAGCCGGTAACGCTGGCCACATCAATAACATCTATGCCAGCGCCGCGCAGCGTGCTGGCGGTGCCGCCTGTTGACAAAATATCGATGTCGTTTGCAGCAAGCGCGCGGGCAAGATCAAGCAGCCCGGTCTTGTCAGAAACAGACAATAAGGCGCGGCGAATAGGAAGCGTATCTGGTGAAGCCATGAGGTGTAATCCACTATTTGATGGGGCGGTCACTGCGGACCGCCTTTATGACCGAGCTGGCCCGGAAAGGCAATTCCCCACCAGCAAAAGGTTTGCAGCCACCGCGCCCTATGCTGTGGTGATGAGCGCTGATGCCGTGCCAAGGCCGGCTGCCAGAGCCAAAATCGAAAAAAGGCTTGCCTTAAAATGCACAGCCACAGCACCACAAATGCCAGCGATTGCGATCATAGTGTAGTTAATCGCTGTCAGGGTGGGAATCAAAACCTGCACCGGGCCAAGGCTGAATAGCGCAAGATCATCAAAAACACTATTGATGATAAACCATACAAACAAATTGGCGATCACCCCAACAACAGCTGCCATAATGCTGGACAAGGCGCCTTGCAACCGGGGCTGGTGGGTTAGCCAGTCAATATAGCGCGCGCCAACAAAAATCCATAGAAAACAGGGGGCAAAGGTCGCCCATAGGGCTATCACTGCGCCGGCAATGCCATAGGCCAGCCCACCGCTTTTAAAGGCCGCAACAAAGCCCACAAATTCGGTCACAAGAATCAGCGGGCCGGGGGTTGTCTCGGCAAGTCCAAGCCCATCCATCATGGTGCTGGCGGGTAACCAGCCAAGCTGCCCGACAACATCCTGCGCCATGTAGGCAAGCACCGCATAAGCCCCGCCGAATGTCACAACCGCCAACTTGCTAAAGAAAAAACCAATAGCAGTAAGTTGCTGATTACCAATGATAAACGCAACAAACAGCAATGGTGCCCACCACAATAATCCCCACTGGACTGCGGTTGTTAGGCTGGGGCGCCAGTCCGGGAATGGTATAACTGACTTATGGTCATTTGTGGTTTTGCTGGTCAGGAACCCATAAAGCGCGGCGCTACCAATAATTATCGGAAAAGGCACATTGAGCGCAAAAATGCTGACAAAGCCAGCCACGCCAATAACCCAGTCTGCGGTTACGCGCAGGGCTCGTTTTGTCAGTTTAAGTAGGGCTTGCAAAACGATGATGATAATGCCCGCTTGCAGGCCCATAAACAGTGCCCCAACCCATGCTAGTGCTCCGAAATATACATAGCCCATGGCCAAGCCCAGCATCACCAACGCGCCCGGCAAAACAAATAACCCACCGGCCACCAACCCGCCGCGCATCCCATGCAACCGCCAGCCAGAATAGGTGGCCAATTGCATCGCTTCAGGCCCCGGAAGCAACATACAAAAGCTGAGCGCATTGGCAAATTGCTGGTCACTTAACCAGCCTTTATGGGTGACGATTTCGCGGTGCATGAGGGCAATTTGTGCGGCTGGTCCACCAAATGACAACATGCCAATTTTGGCCCATGTGCGGCTGCTGTCGGCCAAACTCACCGGGCTGGCCAAATTCACCGGGCTGGCCGGTTGCGGTGTGGGGGCCACGGTTACTGATGATCGCTGGGGGGTACGGGTCATGTTGGGCTACTAAATACGATAACGGCGATGCAACCTATCATGTGGCAGGCCCGGAAATCTAGTCGGAATCGCTACGGCTAAACGCCCATTTCACCTCGGCATGGCCGGTGGAGCGCAAGTCAGCAAGCGCTAACTGCACCACAATTTGCTGGCAATTCATCCTGTTGCTGCCTTCAAAAAACAACGAATTATCAAGCGTTGTGGCCGCGTTGGAGCGGAAGCTCCAGCCGGAGCGGTTGCCCCTGATTTTCAACAGCACACGCTGGTCACGAAGCATCGCCGCGCTCACTTTTGGGTGGAGGTGAAAACGCACAATTGCCAGCCGCGGAATTTCGCCGGGGGCGCCGGTATATTCCAAACTGTCGGCGCCGCGCAGATTGCCGCCGCCGGTCGCTAAAAACAGTTTTCGGTGATGCAGAATACCATGCGAGATTTCATAGCCGTCATGGCTTGCCACCGCCAGTAAGCCGCCGTCTGCTGGGCCGACTTCGGCATTGCTAATTTTGGCAAGCCGATTAGCAGTCGGGCTTGATGAATTTGCCCCGTCAATGGTAAGGGTCGAATGGGCTTTGGTCGAACATAATAACCGTTGCAAATTCGCGTCAGGCGATGTTTGTCCGGGGTTGATCACCAATAAATTATTGCCAACGGCAAATTCAAAACCAAGGGTGCCGAGGCCAGTCACTGCGGCGCCAACTTCTGGCGTTCCTGAATCCATAATGATCGTTGACCTGCCCGACGAAAACCGCACAAACCCGCTATATGGCGCTTGTTGCAGTACCTTGCCGCGCTGTCCGGCACGCGCCAAGGTTTCTTCAATGGTTTCAACAGTCATGCCGCCAGCCCCATTAAAACGCGCAAACTGTCCATCAGCATGGCGCCACATGCGGCATATCGACCCCATTTTGGCAATTTTTTGATCGAGCTGTGTGATTATGTCGAGACCGGTGGGCGACACCACATTACGTATTTCAATAAGATCACGCATCAACCGCAGATGGGTGTCCGGCATGCGGCTTTTATGGCCCCCATCTTGCCGGATAACCTGATCAATAAGAGGCAAGGTGAGATCAAGTAAGGCGGCAAGGTCCTGTGACGTTGCGCCGAGCGCTGACTCGGCCACAAACAATCCCTTTAGCGCAGCTATTTGTGCGGTTTGATCAGTTAAGCGCCGCCAATCGCGGGCAAGGCAACGCGCTTGAAACCCGATAGAACCGACAAGCTTTAGCTGAAAATCTTCAGACGCAGATGGTCCATACCAATCATAACAAAAAATCAAATTAGCCAGCCGGCGTGCCATAATATCAGGCTGCCAACGATGCAGGTGCCATTGCGTATTTTGTTGGATCCAGCTGTTGATCAAATGGCGGGCACGGCTACGCGCTTGGCTGCCACCAAAGGCGCGTAAATCACGTAGCCATTCGAAATTATCAAACCCCCGACTGTCATTGCGCCAGTTCGTGCTGCTGGTCATTATGCGGGACCCGGCGCTGGCTGATCCCCGCCAATTATCTTGTGCGGCGTGCGGCAATTGGGTGTCGCGGCGGCTGCCGAGTGACCATTTGAACAGGCTTGTTTGGCGGAACAATTGTTCAAATTTTCCGATCCGCCACGCCATCTGTTGTGCTGTCACTTGTGCCATTAAGCCCAGTGTTGCCTTTTGCCGTTAAACAAGATAGCTCAATTCCTATGGTACAGACATTAACCGCGCGATGAAAAACCCATCAACACCGCCAATGTCGCTATAATTATTTGGTAAAATACGTAAACAACCATTTTCGGTAATGGAGCGGGCAAAAATACCAGCTTCAGACGCGGTAATCGGGACAATCGCAAAGCGCCCATCAGCGGCCTCAAGAATGGCGCTGATGATGTCCTCGCCTTCTTCGGGCTGTAACGAGCAGGTCGCATAAACTAATTGCCCGCCGGGTTTGAGCCATCCAAGCGCAGTGGTCGCCAATTCCCATTGAATGGTCTGCAATTGCGTTATGTCTTCACTCTCGCGGCGCCCCAAAATATCTGGGCGGCGGCGAATGGTGCCGGTGGCTGAACAGGGCGCATCAAGCAAAATGGCGTCAACCGGCGCCTCTGGCACATACTCACGGCCATCAGACAACGCCAGATTTGCCGGCATTTTTAGCCGTTTTAAATTGCGCCGCAGCCGGTCGAGCCGCTTGCGGCTACTGTCAATGGCGGTGACGGTGGCGCCGGCGGCGATCAGTTGAGCTGTCTTGCCGCCCGGCGCCGCGCATAGATCAATGACAGTTTTGTTTTCAAGCGAGCCAAATAAACGGGCTGGCACTGCCGCCGCCGCATCTTGTACCCACCAGGCGCCATCGGCAAAACCATCAAGCTGCGCAGGGTCGCCATCAAAAGCACGCCGAATAGTGTTGCCCTCAAGCGCAGTGCCGGCCAGTGTTTCGGCCCATAAAGCGGTATCTTTTGTGACTGAAATATCAAGCGGTGGCGGTTGCATCGCCATTGCCGCAATGCTGTTGGTGGCATCGTCACCCCAATAATGTTGCCAACTGCGCCGCAACCATTCGGGAAGGTTGTCATAATCATTGGTGGCGGCAAGCAGGCTTTCACCGTCACGCGTTAAGCGCCGCATCACGGCATTGGCGAGACCGCAGAGGCGCTCAAACCCAGACTGCCGCATAAGCTCTACCGTGCTGTCAACAGCGGCATGCGCGCCGGTTTTCAGAAATAATAGCTGGGCGGCACCCATGGCGAGGATAATGTTGGCGCTGGCTTGCGCGCCAAACGGCCGACGTGTCATCAAGGGCGATAAGATCTTCTCTAGCTGGCCGCGTCGGCGCAAACATGTTGTTGCCAAAAGCTGAACAAAACGACGATCGCGCCCCTCTAATGTTGGCAAGCCGGTGTGCGCGGCAAGAGCTTTGTCAAGCTGTTCGCCCCCTTCAACCAGTGACAAGATGTCAAAAACAATTTTGCGGGCTGTTAAGGTGGTGGTCTCAGTTGGCTTTTGTGTAGGTTTGCCAGTGGGTTTGCCAGTGGGTTTGCCAACGGACTTATTGGCGGGTTTTGTGGCAGATTTAAACACTGGCTTGGTGGCGCTGTCGCCGGCGCGTGGCCGGTCGATGCGGCGTGCCGATTTAGTATCTGTTTTAGCACCTCGCTTGGTGGCTGGCTTAGCACTTGATTTAGTCCCTGATTTTGCAAGATGCAAAATCGGTTTATCCAATTGTGTTACGCCGCCTTTATTATCGGAATTGTCGGCCATGGGGGGTGTCCAGTCCAAATAAGGTTCTTGATCGAGAGGTGTTTACCAGCAAAATGCCATGTTGCCTTGTTTTTTTGTTCATCAAGGGGCATATACGCAATTATGGACAGTGACAAGAAAAAGCCATCTTTAAACACGCCGGTTATGACGCCAGCAGACTTGCCAGCGGCCGCATCAGCAGTCGCACCGACACTGGCGCCGGTCGCACGCCCGGAACAGTTCCCGCCGGAGCGCAACGGTCCGAAAGGGCCGGAACCAACCCGCTATGGTGATTGGGAACAAAACGGGCGCTGTACTGATTTTTAGACATCAATGCCGTTTCGGTGGCAGACCGCCGCTAGATTTTGCGGCACAACAATGGCCTGAAATGGGTTTGGTATGACAAGAATAAAAGCCGGTATTTTGGTAAGTGCGGCGCTGCGCTGTGCTAACAATGCGATGATCGATTGCGTTCTCGAACATCGTGGTGATGCTGATGCTGGGGCCATTTTTGTTCATATTGACACGCTGGATGGCCGCCACCAAATCATCGCCCGCAGCCTTGATAGCGATGGCGAATATAAATGGCGGGTGATCACCAGCACCGAATGGATCAACCATGACGAAGCCCAGCAGCGGCTGGCACGTGAACTGCAGCTTGACCCAGATGCGTTTATTGTGGCGGTGTCAGACCGAGACGCACGAAACCCATTTTTGATGCTGTAACCTTGGCTTTTGATGCGCTGCAGGATATAAAGGCAAGCTGGGGGCGTTGGCTATGCCGAAACCGCGTAAAGTAAGGACAGCAAAAGGCTATGACCCAAACAAAAGGCGACACCTTGGACCGCCGCCTATGCGTGGCCCCGATGATGGATTGGACAGATCGTCATTGTCGTTATTTTCTGCGTCAGGTGGCGCCAGACGCATTGTTATTTACCGAAATGGTCACTGCCGAAGCCCTTATCCATGGTGATTTGGAACGTTTGCTTGGGCATCATGGTGAAGAAGCGCCGCTGGTTCTGCAACTTGGCGGCAGCCAACCAGAACGGCTGGCGCTGGCGGTGGCACGGGCGGTGCCATGGGGGTTTGCTGAACTTAATTTGAATGTGGGGTGTCCTTCAGATCGGGTGCAGTCTGGAAAGTTTGGCGCTTGTTTGATGGCCGAGCCAGATTTGGTGGCCGAATGCTGTCAGGCAATGATGGCTGAGACAAGCTTGCCGGTTACCGTGAAATGCCGCATTGGTATTGATGACATGGACGAAGAAACCGGACTTGATAGATTTATCGATACCGTCGCAGCCGCAGGCGTTAAGGTTTTCTATTTGCATGCCCGTAAAGCGTGGCTAAACGGCCTCAGCCCAAAAGAAAACCGAATGATACCACCGCTCAATTATGACCGTGTGCGGCGGTTGGCACAGCGCCGCCAAGATATATCGGTGATTCTGAATGGTGGGTTGGATGATGCTGCGACAGCCTGCGCTGAAATGGCCGGGTTTGCCGGGGTGATGATTGGCCGTGCGGCCTATCGCACCCCGTATGTTTTGGCCGAAATGGCAGATAGGATATTTGGCACGCCGCTGCCGCATCGCCGCGCGGTAGCCGATGCGATGGCTGCTTATGCCGACCATATGACCAAAGCCGGGGTGCCATTGCACAGCATCACCCGTCATATGTTGGGCCTGTATGCAGGCCAGTCAGGTGCCAGACAATGGCGTCGCCAGCTTGGCGAAACCGCGCGCCTTGCCCCTGATGCTAAAACGTTTATCGAGGCCACCGCCGCGCAGTGCGAAATGCAGGCGGCGCGGCGCGCCGCCTAATGGTCAGGATAACAATCCCGCTGACCAGCAAGTAATTTTTGTGAATGCAGTGTTTTTCTTTGAAAGAGTGGATAACATGACATCTCCGACACCTCCGCCCGAATCGGCGCCAAAATCAGCATCCGATAAAGACCAGCCAGACCATAATGGTCGCCGCATGCTGCTCGATTTCGGGCCGCTATTGCTGTTTTTTGCGGTTAATTATTTCTACAATGATTTGATGTTGAGCGTAAAAGTATTGGTGGTGGCGACACTGGTGTCGCTGGCATTAAGCTGGCACAGCGAGCGGCGGGTGTCGATGATGGCGGCGGTGGGCTGTGCGGCGTTGGTGTTTTTTGCCGGTTTGACGCTGTATTTTGACAATGAGCTTTTCATCAAGATCAAGCCGACCGTGGTGACCTTGCTGTTTGCGGCGATCATCGCTGGTGGCCGGCTGTTGGGGCGCAATCCCTTGGCGGCTATCATCGGAAAACAGATAAGCCTAACGCCACAAGGTTGGCGCGCTATCAGCTGGCTTTGGGTGGCTATGTTCGCAACATCTGCGGCGGCTAACGAGGTTGCGTGGCGGGTATTGATTACAAATGATTGGATTACATTTAAAGTGTTTGGCCTGACCGGTATTTCATTTTTGTTCTTTATGCTAAGCGTCCCCATTTTGCAAAAACACCAGCGCGAAAATTAGGCGTTTTGTGGCGCGCTAGTGGTGAAAATGACCAAAATCGGATCTTTTGTCGGTCCAAGCATAGATTCAGTCGTCCTGACCTTACTGTAATGGCGGTAGTTTCTACAAAAATCGAAACTCATGGGCTGTTGCAACAGCGCTGAACGGAGAATGACCATTATGGCTGATGAAGATGAAATTATCCTTGCGGATCTGGATGATGACGAACTTGTCCAGCAAATGCATGACGATCTTTATGACGGGATGCAAGATGAAATCGTAGAAGGGGTGCAAATCCTTCTGGATCGCAAATGGACGCCTTACGATGTGCTCACCAAGGCGCTGGTTGAAGGCATGACAATTGTGGGGATCGATTTCCGCGATGGCATTCTGTTTGTGCCTGAAGTGCTGATGGCGGCTAATGCCATGAAAGCCGGCATGGTTGTTTTGCGGCCATTGCTGGCCGAAACCGGGGCGCCACGGGTTGGCACCATGGTTATCGGTACGGTAAAAGGTGATATTCACGATATCGGCAAAAATCTTGTGTCAATGATGCTCGAGGGCGCCGGTTTTGATGTGATTGACCTTGGTATCAACAACCCAGTTGAAAACTATCTTGATGCGCTTGAAGAACATAAGCCTGATATTTTAGGGATGTCCGCGTTGCTGACCACGACCATGCCTTATATGAAAGTGGTGGTTGATGCGATGGTCGAAAAAGGCATCCGCGATGATTATATCGTGCTGGTCGGTGGGGCGCCGCTTAACGAAGCTTTTGCCGAGTCTGTTGGGGCTGATGCCTATTGCCGTGATGCTGCGGTGGCTGTTGAAACCGCCAGAGAGATGATAAAGGCCAGACGGGAACGTGGCCAAGCCGCGGGCTAACGCCCAAACTCTGGCCGCCGCGCCACGAATGTGTATTATCGCATGCGGCGCGTTGGCGCGGGAATTGCTGGTGATTATCAACCAGCTTCCGGCCGGCTCTATGACGCTGACCTGTTTGCCGGCCGCATGGCATAATCACCCAGAAAAAATTGTTCCCGGTTTGAAAACCAAAATTAATGCGGCCTGCCGGGCTGGCCAGACACCCGTTGTTGTGTATGGCGATTGCGGGACTGGCGGTCAACTTGATAGTTTTTTGGCGGCAGAAGGCGTGCCGCGCATTCCGGGCCCGCATTGTTATCAAAGTTTTATGGGCGAAGCCGCATTCGACATTGCCATGGAACAGGAACTAGGCACGTTTTTTCTGACCGATTATATGGTGCGTCATTTTGAACGTATCGTGATGAAAGGGATGGGGCTGCGTAATCATCCACAATTGCGCGATATGTATTTTGCCCATTATAAACGGGCGCTATACATTGCCCAGACTGATGACGCTGGCCTACAAGAAAAAGCCCGGGCAGCCGCTGTAAAACTTGGGCTTGCCTACGAATATCGCTATACTGGCTATGGCAATTATACAGGGTTTTTACATCACCTAGCCGCCAGCGACAGCGTGACCGCGCCAAGTGGCGCTGGTCGGTGATTGTGTATTTCATATTTGGGAGTGAGGCCTGATGGCACAGTTAATTACATTATATTGGCGTGATATTCCGGCGCAGGTTATTGCTGAAACCGGGCGCGGCCGCAACCGGGCGCAAGCCAAGATCGAGCTGCCACGCCGGTTCGCTATCGCCATTGATGCCGCCGCGATGAAGGATGGCGCCGACTCCACAGATGATTACTTGGCAGAGTGGCGGCGCTCTGAGCCCGCAAGCTGTGGTGATGATCTTGATGCCGAAGCCAAAAAATACGCAGCTGAGCTTGACGCCGATTACCCGGCGGAGCGCGTCCGCAAGCTTGTTGAAAATGGCGGGTTTGATCGCGACTAGCCTGGTCTGTGTCATCACAAAAATTTGGCAATGTCGTAATCGAGAGATAGTGGGGCGGTGACAAGCCATCTTCAGCTGTAGCAAAGGGTCATTCTCCGCCTCAAATTCGAACCGGGTTCGATGGCAATTTCGGGGTAAATTCGATGGGTAATGTTATTGTTCCGATGACGCGTAAAGAGGATGGAATGCAAGCAACGATTGAACAAATCCAAAAGGCGGCAGCACAATGGTCAATTGAGGTCACGCCTGCCGGGGCAACAAAAATCGATAGTTTTGCGGCTTGCTTGGCGCCGGGTACCACCGTAAATGTGACGTTTTTGCCGGGTAGCGACCCCATGGATACTGTTGCTGTTGCCGAACGTCTGCATAATGACGGGATGAATGCGGTGCCGCATTTGGCCGCACGGTCGTTGCTTGACGCAGATCAATTAGACGCCCTGTTGGCAGCGTATACCAGCCGCGCCGGCGTCAAAGAGGTTTTGGTTATCGGCGGTGGTGTTGATAATCCGGTTGGCGCATTTGCGGATTCAATGCAGGTTCTTGAAACCGGTTTAATCCAACGCCATGGCATTCAAAATATCGGGGTCGCCGGGCATCCAGAAGGCAGCCCCGACATCACCCAAGATGAGATTGCCGAAGCCTTGGCCGCCAAAAACGCGCTTGCCGTGCGTGACGGGCTGAATATGTATATCGAAACCCAATTCTGTTTTGAGGCGGCAATTGTGCTGGAATGGGAACGTGCCGTGCGTGCCGCTGGCAATGCGTTGCCAATCCGCATTGGCATTCCGGGGCCGGCAACAATTAAAACGCTGTTTCGCTTTGCACAAATTTCTGGCATTGGCCCGTCAATGCGGTTTATTTCTAAACAAGCCCGTAATGTGGCGAAATTAATGACGGTTCAGTCACCGCATCTGCTGCTTGCTGATTTAGCGGCTGGTATGGCGGCTGACTCTGACTGTCTTATCCAGCATTTCCATTTTTATCCGTTTGGTGGCTTTGCCAAAACGGCGGCCTATGCCAATGCGGTTGCCAATGGCGATATTCGGCTTTTGCCGAAAGGCGGATTTAGTGTTATCGACAATGCGGCTTAGATTTACACTCAGGAGCATATAAATGACTCGTACGTTACTGTCTTCAGACAAGCAGGAAATTGTCATTGGATTTGATTCACCATTTTGCGTGATTGGTGAACGTATTAATCCGACCGGGCGTAAATTATTGGCAGCTGAAATGGCCGCTGGCGACTATTCCCGGGTTATTTCGGATGCGGTAGCACAGGTCGAGGCCGGTGCCACAATGCTTGATGTCAATGCTGGCATTCCGATGGCGGATGAGCCCGCTATTTTGGCCGAAGCGATTAAGCTTGTACAGGATGCTGTTGATGTGCCTTTGGCAATTGACAGTTCGATTGTTGCAGCGCTTGAATCGGGGCTGTCTGTATACAAGGGGAAAGCGCTGGTAAATTCAGTCACCGGTGAAGAAGAACGGCTGGAAGTCGTTTTGCCGTTGGTCAAAAAATATAACGCCGCGGTTGTTGCCATCTCGAATGATGAAACCGGCATTTCAGAAGACCCGAATGTGCGTTATGAGGTGGCCAAAAAGATTGTTGAACGCGCTGCTGATTATGGCATTCCCCGTGAGGATGTTATCGTTGACCCGCTTATTATGCCGGTTGGCGCCATTAATTTGGCGGGGCGTTCGGCGCTTGATCTGATTATTCGTCTTCGTAACGAATTGAAGGTAAATACAACCTGCGGTGCCTCAAACATTTCCTTTGGCCTGCCAAATCGGCACGGTATGAACGCCGCCTTTTTGTCGATGGCGGCAGGAGCTGGCATGACATCAGCCATTATGAACCCATTGCATGACGAAGAAATGACCGGCATCATGGGCGCCAATGTGATGAATGGCAATGATCCTGAATGCCGTCGTTGGATTAGCCGCTTTCGTGAACCGGATGCGGCTGGCGAAGGCGGGCGTATGCGCCGGCAAACCCGTCGTCGTCGCAACGCGTAGGCAACTAACGGTCTGGAGCGGCCATGGCTGAGGAAAAACCTGAAACACCCGTATCTACTGAAAAAGACGTAAAAATCATATTCACACCATCGGGCAGACAGGGCCGGGTGCCGCTGAGCACGTCGGTTTTGGCGGCGGCGCGCCAGCTTGGCGTTGATATCGATTCGGTTTGTGGTGGCCGGGCTATGTGTGGCCGCTGTCAGGTCAATGTGGGGCAAGGCGAATTTGCCAAGCATGGTATCCGGTCCGGCGATGATAGCCTTGGTGTTGTGACCGCTGTTGAAACCCGCTATGCCGAAAAACGCGGGCTGGCGGCGGGGCGGCGGTTGTCTTGTCAGGCAAAATTATGCGCTGATGCGGTGATTGACGTGCCGCCTGAAAGCCAAGTCCATAATCAGCTGGTGCGAAAAGAAGCCGATGGCCGGCAAATCGAAATGGACCCGATTGTTCGGCTCTGTTTTGTTGAAGTGCGCGAGCCTGATATGCATGAGCCATCTGGTGACTTGCGTCGGTTGATCGAGGCGATAGAAACACAATGGCCGGACCGTGTGCGTGGTTCTCTCACTTGTGATCTGCATGTGATCCAAAATTTGCAGCCGGTTTTGCGGGCCGGCAAATGGCATGTCACTGTGGCGCTGCGCAATGGCAAAGATATTATTGCTGTGTGGCCCGGCTTGAAAGAACGCATTGCGGGCGTGGCCATTGATGTGGGGTCAACAACAATGTCAGCCCATTTATGCGATATGGTAACCGGCACTGTATTGGCATCAACTGGCGCTATGAACCCGCAAATTCGGTTTGGTGAAGACCTGATGAGCCGGGTGTCTTATGGCATTATGAATCCGGGGGGCGCAGCAGAAATGACACTTGCCGTCATCGCTGGTTTGCAAAGCCTTATTGATGGCGCGGCAAAGCAGGCGGGTTTGGCGGCTGATGATGTTGTCGAGATTGTCCTTGTTGGCAATCCGGTCATGCATCATTTGTTGCTTGGCATTGATCCAGTCGAGCTTGGCGGGGCGCCGTTTGCGCTGGCTGTTGATCAGGCGTTGGACGTGCGTGCCAGTGATATTGGCATTGCCGCCAACAAGGGCGCGCGGGTATATGTTTTGCCTTGTATCGCCGGGCATGTTGGCGCCGATGCCGCCGCCGTCGTATTGGCCGAAGCTCCACAAAAATCTGATGAGATGATGTTGATCGTCGATGTGGGCACAAATGCTGAAATTGTGGTTGGTAACAAACATCGGTTATTAGCGGCATCATCACCCACCGGGCCAGCCTTTGAAGGGGCGCAAATCTCGTCAGGCCAGCGCGCTGCGCCCGGTGCTATTGAGCGCATTCGCATTGACAAAGATACGCTAGAGCCGCGGTTTCGGGTGATCGGCGTTGATATGTGGTCAGATGAGGATGGCTTTGAGGCTGCGATTGCCAAAACCGGCATAACCGGCATTTGCGGATCTGGCATTATCGAAGTTCTTGGTGAAATGTACCTGGCTGAGGTGATCACTGCCGACGGCGTGATTGACGGCAGCAAAGCCGCATCTAGTGCGCGTATCGTGGCCGATGGACGGACTTTTTCCTACCGTATTTCAGACACCGTAAGCGTCACCCAAAATGACGTGCGGGCAATTCAGCTTGCCAAAGCGGCGCTCTATGCTGGTTTCCGGCTTTTGATGGATAAGATTGATATCAATGCGGTCGATCGGGTGGTTTTGGCGGGGGCGTTTGGCACCCATATAGACCCAAAATATGCAATGATATTGGGGATGATTCCCGATTGTCTTTTGGATCACGTGCGGGCTGCTGGCAATGCGGCCGGCGCCGGGGCGCGTATGGCCTTGCTGAACCAGCAGGCGCGGCACGATATCGAAACCGTGGTCAGAAAAATCGAAAAAATCGAAACCGCCGTTGAACCATCATTTCAAGATCATTTTGTCAAAGCCATGGCGATCCCACACAAAAGCGATCCCTATGCCAAATTGGCCGCCGCAGTGGCGTTGCCGGAACGTATTTTAACCGCAGAAGATGCCCCGGCTTTGTCTGGTGGGCGACGACGTGGCGGGCGGCGGCGCTAGACATAATTTGGCGTTAGGGTTGGCTTTGTTTTGAGGCCTCTGCATCGCCTAGCTGCCGGGCGGCGTTTTGGGCGCGGCGCCAGCTTGCAAAAAATAGCCATATAAGAGCGGCAAATGTTATGCCGTAACTTGGCCATATAAAACCGCCATACCCGCCCATGTCGAAAAACGCCATCATCTGCTCATGCCTCGGGGCGCAGCCGCAGCGCCGCCAGGCGCCGTTCGGCAAGCAACGCCCGCATGCGCAGGATAACAACAATGATAAAATAGCCGTGGGCCCCGACAAGCATAAGGATAAGCGGTATCAGCATGCTGCTATCTATCGCTGGACCGCCGCTACGCAACAGGCTAGCCGGTTGGTGCAATGTGTTCCACCAATCAACCGAAAATTTTACAATCGGTACATTGACGACCCCGACCATAGCTAGTAGGGCGGCAGGCCGGCTGCCGCGTTCTGGCCGGTCAAACCCATTGGCCAGCGCCATCACCCCAAGATAGAAGAAAAATAGGATCAGCATCGATGTCAGTCGGGCGTCCCACACCCACCATGCGCCCCACATAGGCTTGCCCCATAAGGCGCCGGTGATCAATGTAAGAAGGGCAAAAACTGCGCCCACCGGGGCGATCGCCCGCGCTGCAATATCCGCCAGAGGGTGCCGCCACACAATATAAAACAACCCACACAGCCCTAGCCCAACATAGCCAAATAACGCCAGCCACGCTGCTGGTACGTGAATATAAATAATCCGAACAGTGTCACCTTGCTGGTAATCAGCTGGCGAGGCCACCAGTCCAAGATAGAGCCCGGCCACCAGGCTGACCACGGTCAGCACCGCGATTGGGGCAAATAGCCGCCCAGACAGCCGCAAAAACCGCGATGGATTGGCAAGATAATCAAACATAGGCATCAGCTATAACGGGTTTTGCCAACCGAGAAAAGCGCTGGTCGTCAGATAAAAACCTATTCTGCCGATAAATCTGCATTTATATGCCGCTCTCAGTTTCGCCGATCTGCAAGGCGCCTGCCGCCACCAGTGGGGCAAGGGCCAGCAACAGTGCCAGCATCGCGCCAAGCAACATTAAATGGGGACTGACAATGCCGTCGTCATGGGTTGCGGCCAGCGCCCCAAAAATCAGCACAGGCACCGCTAGCGGTAGCACCAAAATAGCCATCAGGGCACCGCTGCGGCGCGCCCCTTCGGCAAGCGAAGCACCAATAACTCCCAAAAGTGTTAGCGCCATGCTACCGGTCAGCAATGCCACCAAAAGGGCAGGCAATTGCGCCATCGGAATGTTTAGCATCATCGCCAGAATAGGGGTAGTGGCCAATAACGGCACGCCCGCTGTTAGCCAATGCGATACCGCCTTTGCCAGTGCATAGCCGCCAAGCCCAAGCGCGCTTAGGCCAATCTGGTCGAGCCAGCCATCCCGGACATCTTGCGCAAACAGCCGGTCAAATCCGGCAAGGCTGGCAACCAGCGCCGCAATCCAGATCATTGGAATGCCAAGCGTTTGCAAAATCGCGGTTTTTGGGCCAATGGCCAACGGAAATAGAGCAATAATGATTATAAAAAACCCCAGCATAACAACGATATCCTGACGGTTTTGCCAAGCGATTTTAAGGTCTCGGGTGATCTGTGTAAGAAAGGGGCGCATCAGTGTGGCCCTAACTGTAAATTTAGCGGGTTGACAGTTACCTGCAGGGCAACATGGGTGGCAGCGATGACGCTGCCGCCACTCGCCAGATGCGCTGCAATAGATGTTTCAAGGCGTCCTTTACCGTCTGTATCAAGCCCGGTGTTGGGCTCGTCAAGCAGCCATAGGCTTTTGGGCGGCGCTAGCAACAGCCTTGCCAGTGCCAACCGGCGGCGCTGGCCGCGAGATAATAATTGCACCGGAAGATCGGCAAAGCTATCGGCGTCAAAGCCGGCCAGTGCCGCATCTAATGTATCTGGGCTGGCAAACTGGTCATTGATGCCAGCCCAACTTTGTAAATTTTGGCGACCGGTAAGGGCGCCTGCCAGCCCGTCAGCATGGCCAACATATACCGCTGGCATGGGGCAGAAAATGTCGCCTGATTCGGCTGGTAAGCGGCCGGCTATGGTGCGCAGCAAAGTCGATTTTCCAGCGCCGTTTGCGCCGGTAAGCAGGCATAAGGTGCCGGCAGGCTGGTGGTAATCCAGCTTATTTATGACCAGCCGCTGGCCACGCATCACCGACAGGCCGCTTATCGTTAGGCAGATGTCGGTTGCGGTGCTGGCATCGGGCGCTGGCTGGCGCGCGGGAAACCGGGTCATGGCAGAATCCGGGTCATGGCAGAAACATTGTAAATCCTGTTGTCATATATGATTGTTTACCCGCGCAACCACCATGCGGTCTAGTGTCTTTGATATATATTGCTGTTGGTTTTACAGTTTTCGGCCGGGCGCGGCAAATACCCACTGGATAAAATCCATGGTTTTTACTATCATAGGGTTCGACCGCTTGGAGGCACCCCTCGGGCTGGCCGTTTCATATAGTTGAATGATCGAAGGGAGATCGCTATGTCACAGACATTGCGCGAGGCGTGCCGTGCGAGCCTTGAAGCCGCTGGCAAAACCTATCATTATTATTCCTTGGCAGAGTTAGCCAAGACCTATCCGTCGGTGCAGAAGCTGCCCTTTTCGCTAAAAGTATTACTTGAAAATCTGCTGCGCAATCAAGATGGCAGTTCGGTTACTGCCACTGACATCGAGACGCTGGCAAATTGGGCGGACAGTGGCCATCAGAGTGAGATCGCGTTTCGGCCGTCGCGAATTCTTCTGCAAGATTTTACCGGCGTGCCAGCCGTTGTTGACCTCGCTGCGATGCGCGATGCGATGCAGGCCATTGGCGGTAACCCCGAAAAAATTAACCCGCTGTCACCAGTTGACTTGGTCATCGATCATTCCGTCATGGTTGACCATGCTGGGGGGGCTGATGCAGCTGCGAAAAATGTGGCGTTAGAATTTGCCCGCAATCAGGAACGCTATGAATTTTTGCGCTGGGGCGCGACCGCATTTGATAATTTCCGTGTGGTGCCGCCGGGCACTGGCATCTGCCATCAGGTCAATCTTGAATATTTGGCGCAGACTGTGTGGACGCGTGAAGAAGATGGCGCCACCATTGCCTATCCAGATTCGGTGGTTGGCGCCGATAGTCACACCACCATGGTCAATGGTTTGGCGGTATTAGGCTGGGGTGTTGGCGGTATTGAAGCTGAAGCCGCTATGCTTGGTCAGCCAATTTCAATGCTGGTACCGGATGTGATTGGTTTCCGGCTTGACGGGGCGTTGCCGGAAGGGGCGACCGCAACTGACCTTGTGCTGATGATTGTCGAAGCGCTTCGCAAACGCGGCGTTGTTGGTAAATTTGTAGAATTTTTTGGCCCGGGTCTAGATCAGCTGTCATTGGCTGATCGTGCGACAGTTGCCAATATGGCGCCTGAATATGGCGCCACCTGCGGGTTTTTCCCGATTGATGACGAGGCCTTAAATTATCTTCGTTTGACCGGCCGTGACGATGCGCGTGTCGCCCTTGTTGAGGCCTATGCCAAGGCACAAGGCATGTGGCGTGACAGCGCTGCCGCCGATCCGCAATTTACCGACACCATGTCATTAAACCTTGGTGATGTTGTGCCGTCACTGGCTGGGCCAAAACGCCCGCAAGACCGGGTTGCGCTGCCGGATGTCGCAGCATCTTTTGCGGCGACACTGAAAACCAGCACCAGCCGCACCGCACCAAAATCTGTGCCTGTGGCCGGCGCAAATTACGAGCTTGCCGATGGTGATGTGGTGATTGCGGCGATTACTTCATGCACGAACACGTCGAACCCATCGGTTTTGGTGGCGGCGGGTTTGTTGGCCAAGGCCGCGCATGAAAAAGGTCTAAAAGTTCAACCATGGGTCAAAACCTCGTTGGCACCAGGTAGTCAGGTGGTATCAGCCTATCTTGATGAGGCTGGATTGACGTCGCATCTCGACGCGCTCGGCTTTCATACCGTTGGCTATGGCTGCACCACATGTATTGGTAACTCTGGCCCGCTTGACGCGGCGTTGGCTGATGCCATTGATGATGGCGAGCTTGTGGTTAGCGCGGTGTTATCAGGCAACCGCAATTTTGAAGGTCGAGTCAGCCCGCATGCCGCTGCCAACTATTTAGCTTCACCACCTTTGGTTGTGGCCTATGCGCTTGCCGGGTCGGTTACCAAGGTGTTGAGTGATGCGCCGCTTGGCACCGACCATGACGGCAATGATGTCTATCTGAAAGATATTTGGCCAAGCAATGCGGCAATTCGTGCGGTTGTTGATAAGGTTGTTTCGGCAGACATGTTCCGGGCGCGTTATGCTGATGTCTTCAAAGGCACCAAGGAATGGCAGGCTATTCATACATCTGGTGGGCTGACATATGATTGGAATGACGGCTCTACCTATGTGCAAAACCCGCCGTATTTTGACGGTATGACTCGTGAAGTCCCGGACACAGCCAGCAATATTGAAGGTGCGCGGGTTTTGGCGTTGCTTGGTGATTCCATTACCACTGACCATATTTCTCCGGCTGGCAGTATTGCCCGTGAAACGCCGGCAGCAAACTTCCTGACCGAACATCAGGTGCGGCCGGTTGATTTCAATTCATTTGGGTCACGGCGTGGCAACCATCAGGTGATGATGCGGGGCACATTCGCCAATATCCGGCTGAAAAATATGGCGGCAGAAGGCACCACTGGTGGGTTTGCTCGGCATGTGCCCTCTGGCGAGGTTGCACCGCTTTATGATGTGGCTATGCGCTATGCCGATGAAGGTACCCCGTTGATTATTGTTGGAGGCAAGGAATATGGTACCGGATCAAGCCGTGACTGGGCCGCTAAGGGCACCTGCCTTTTGGGGATCAAAGCGGTCATCGTTGAGAGTTTTGAGCGTATTCACCGCTCGAACTTGATCGGCATGGGGGTTCTGCCTTTGCAATTCCAAGACGGTGTCAGCCGTGAAACGCTTGGCATGACAGGTGATGAAATCATCAATTTGACCGGCTTATCTGACGGGGTGACACCCGGCATGACGGTAAAAGCTGAAATCAGTTTTGCCGATGGTCGTGTTGAAAGCATCGATCTGTTAGCACGGATCGACACTGACGGTGAGGCCAGCTATTTCAAGAATGGTGGCATTTTGCAATATGTGTTGCGCCAGCTAGCGGCCTAACAGCCTCTGGTATTTTGATAAAACCTGGCATTTTGCCAAACCAAAACCACCAGCGCCCCCTACTTTTTATCAGGTGGGGGGCTTTTTTATGCCGATAATTACATAACATCATCAATACGGGAGCGGATTTTGGCGATGCGGCTGGTCGCCATAGTGATGCATTTTCATGCTATGAGTTGAATTCTGTATCGGCTTATCTGCTGTTATTTCGTAAGTTTTTCCGTTTCATTGTATAGATAAGTTAGGTGTTCATATTTGACACGGAATTTTGTTCCATGATTTCTTAGCCCTCGCCCGTTATTTGTGCGAGCATCAAAATCAATACATATAATGCCCCTCTCAACTGCTTGAACAAACATGCTTATTACCGGCTCTCTGTAGAGATGAGCTGCCTCGTAACAAACGCTACCTAGTTTTTTTTTGCCGCTAACGACAATTAGTCGCCTAAATTTGGCTGCGAAAGCGTTTATCAGTCTATCATGTGTCCAATATGGCCAAACAATGTCCGCTACATCATTATGCCGAACTGTAATCCTATTACTTTCATTGGCGACATAAAGCCCTAGATGTGAATGACCTTGAAAAAGCGTATGTCGAAAGCTAGTCCGCCCCTTGTTATCAAGCCAGCCAAACTGTCTTACCATGTGGTGCATGTGCCCACGTGGTTCTCCTTCTAGATGAAATAATGTTAAGAGTGATGAGCCACTATGAAATTTGACTTCCCATTTTCCAGGATCGGGGGTGTCGCTATTTCCACCATCAATACCCAGCAACTCTTCAAGCATTTTGCCTGGGGCACCGGTTCCTCGATATCCATAGTAATTTGGTATTTTTATCCAGCCACGCTTAAGAACTTCGTTAAGCTTTTTAAAAAGGTCCGCATCTGATATTATTTTAGGATTCAAAGCATTCTACCGGTTGCTGTTGCAATGCGCTCCTTAGCCATGCTTACGTACTCAGCAGACTTTTCTATACCCACCCACTCTACGCCTATTTGTTCCGCAGCTATGGCTGTACTCCCGCTGCCTATAAACGGGTCTAAAACAGGGCCAAACCCAACTGAAGCAATGCACCTTGCGGCCAACTCTACAGGAAAGGGGGCTGGGTGGCGGTTGTTATTTTCTTGGTTGATGCGCCAAACACAGCCCTGCGCATTTGCCTTTGGTGCCAGTTTGAATTTCGGCTTGGTGATGAGATAAATAACTTCGTAATTTGGCAAAAAATAACCAGCATTAAAATTAATGCCGCCAGAACGATGCCAGATAATAATCTGGCGCACCGGAAACCCTTCAACAATGTCGTGCCGGTCTTGCGACAGTCCGTTTTGCACGCGCCATTTATGATTGTAAAAAATTGCACCATCAGGGCGTAATAGGCGCATCATTTCATGCAGGCATTGACGCTGCCATGCGGCGTAATCATCATTATGCATGCAATCGTCATGCTGGTCATAACCTTGCAGCAGAGCGGCCTTGTCCCACTTACCGCCGCGCCCGTCACGAAGGCCATTACCGCTGCTGTTGCGCAAATTATAGGGCGGCGAGGTGACGATGGCGCGAAAGGTTTCCGCAGAAAATGTCTGCATCAACTCAATGGCATCCCCATGAAAAAGAAAACCTGTCTTTTTGGTTTTTGATTTGGTTGGTTGTTTCGGAAGACAACCAAACGCTGCAGCTGGTGTGAGTTGGTTGCAATATGAAGCGAATTTCATGATCTCACCATTTTCAAATTTGGTCTTTTTCAATGCTGCGAATACGTTGTTGCCTCGGGCCGCGTTAAATATTCGTTAATGCCAGACCGTGATTGGCGAAAAATTTCTGGTGGCCCGGGTTTGTCGGTTCGCTAATGGTGGTGTTTAAGGGGGACGGAGTTTAAGGGGTGGACGGCTACAACGAAGCCTGCCTATAGTTGGGCGTCTTCTAGAAGGGCATCTTTTCCGGCCGGGCACCTTTCGGCCGCTCTATTGTAAATTGTCAGGTGTTATGTCGCGCGCTTCGTCCCAAAACCTCACACTCGTCTTGGGGCCAACCAACACCGGCAAGACGCATTTGGCGCTGGAGCGAATGATCGGATATCCAAGTGGTATGATCGGGTTTCCGTTGCGATTGCTGGCGCGTGAAAATTATGATCGTCTGGTGGCACGCCTTGGGCCTGATAAGGTGGGGTTGCTGACCGGCGAAGAGCGTATTTTGCCGGCCGGCGCCCGCTATTTGTGCTGCACTGTTGAATCAATGCCGATAGAAACCGGCAGGCCTGATGATTTGGCTGGCGGGCGGTTTGATTTTGTCGCCGTTGACGAGGTGCAATTGGCTGGCGATCGCGAACGTGGCCATATTTTTACCGACCGCATTTTGCATGCGCGTGGCGCCTTTGAAACGATGTTTATGGGGGCGGAAACAGCGGCGCCTTTGTTAAAGGCGCTATTACCAGATGCCCGCTTTGAATTTAGGCAGCGCCTATCGCGGCTCAGCTATGCGGGCCCAAAAAAGCTGACACGGTTGCCGCGCCGCAGTGCGGTAGTGGCCTTTAGCACATCTGATGTGTATCAGATTGCAGAATTTGTGCGCCGGCAGCGTGGCGGCGCGGCTGTGGTTATGGGACGGCTCAGCCCGCGTACACGTAATGCGCAGGTGGAACTCTATCAAAATGGTGATGTTGATTTTCTGATTGCAACAGACGCCATTGGCATGGGTCTTAATCTTGATTTGGGGCATGTGGCGCTGGCCGCTGATATGAAGTTTGATGGCCGCCATATGCGCAAATTATTTCCTGCAGAGCTGGCACAAATTGCCGGCCGTGCAGGGCGTCATGTCATGGATGGCAGCTTTGGTGTTACCGATGGGTGCCGGGTCTTGGAACCCGAAATCATTGATGCTATCGAACAGCACCGGTTTGCCCCGTTAAAGTCATTTTATTGGCGCAATCGTGGGTTGAATTTTCAGTCAGTTGAAACGCTTATCGAAAGCTTGGAAGCGCCGCCGCCCTTGCCGTTTTTGTTCCGTAAAGGTGATGCGCTTGACCACCAAGCATTGATCGCTTTGGCAGCACGGCCAGAGCTGCGGGCCGCGGTATCAGGCGCCGCTGATGTGCGGTTATTATGGGAGGTCGCATCGATTCCAGATTTTCGGCAAAGCCTGCATGAAAGTCATTATGAATTATTAGCTGGGCTGTATATGGCGCTGGCATCAAATGGGGTTTTGGCAAAAGATACGGTGGCGCGGGCGATCCAACAGCTTGATCGGGTGGATGGCGACCTCGACACTTTGATGACGCGGCTTGCCTATATCCGTACATGGACTTATATCACACATCGTTCCGACTGGACAGATGCGCCTCTAGAATGGCAAACTCAAGCGCGTATCATTGAAGATAAATTATCTGATTGTTTGCACGAAAGATTGTCCGAACGGTTTGTTGATAAGCGGGCTGCACATTTAAGTCGAAAGTTGAAGGAAACGAAAAATTTGATTGCTTCTGTAAAAGATGATGGGACCGTTCTTGTCGAAGGCGAAGAGGTTGGTCAACTCACTGGATTTGTTTTTCACCCAACATTGTCTGAAGGCGAAGAAAAGGCGACCATTTTGGCGGCGGCACGGCGCGGCCTTCCAGATGAAATTGAGCATCGTGTGCGCGCTTTTGTGGCCTCGGCAGATGCGGCTTTTCGGCTAGATGATAAAGGTGTTGTTTGGTGGCGCGAGGCGGCGGTTGCGCAGCTTGTTAAGGGCGATGCGCTCTATGTGCCGCGCGCTGAACTTACGCCTAGTGATTTGCTGTCGATTGACCAAATCCAACGCATGAATGGCCGCCTTGTCAGCGTCCTTGCCGGGCATATTGAACATCTGCTGGGCCGTTTGACGATTTTAGCCACCCCTGATGTGGCTTTGGATGCGACCCCTGTAGCAGACAAAACCGAAAAGGCTGTCGCCAAAAAAGCGGATATGGCGGCGTCTTCCGAAACCGCCACCCCTGATCCTGAAGCTGCGCCTGATCTTACGACTGTGGCGTCTGATAGTACGCCAGCTGCTGATCCACCAGCCGTGGAAGCGGCAGCATTAAGCGGGGCGGCAAAGGGCATTGCCTACATTGTGTTTGAGCGTTTAGGGTCGGTGCCGACCGCCGATGTCACGCATCTACTGCGCGCTATGCATGAAACCGATAAACCGCGTTTGGCTCGGTTGGGCCTGCGGTTTGGCGTTGAAACAATCTATATGCCAGAAATGCTAAAGCCTGCGCAGATTGCGTTGCGTGGTCTTTTATGGTCATTGCATGAAGGTGCTTTTTTTGACGGTGCACCGCCACCGGCCGGCCGGGTGGCGGTGGATGCGGTGGCAGATGTCCCAGACCTCTATTGGTTGGCTGTGGGATATCGGCGCCTTGGTCAGCGGGTGATGCGCGTTGACATGGTTGAACGGGTAGCGATGCTGGTGCGCACAGCGGCCCGCGAAGGCCACTTTAAGATTTCTGAAGATATGCTGTCACTTGCAGGCGCCACGCGTGAAGCGATGGGGCTTATGCTGCTTGACCTTGGCTGCAAAATGGTCGCAGAAGAGGCGGTTGAGGACCCAACAAAACCGCCAATCCAGATTTTTGAAAAACAACGCAAACCCCGCGCACCGCGTCATAAATCGTCTGGCCAACAGGCAGATAATGCGCCACGCGATGACAAAAGCGCCGGCAAAAAGCCATACCCGCAACATCGACGTAGGGATGCTAAAAAACCCGGCAATAAATTCGGTGATAAATCGTCTGGTAAATCTGGCGGTGGCGCGCGTTCACCATCCAAGCCGGGCACTGGCAAGCCAAATCCGGACTCACCGTTTGCTGTGCTGGCGGGGCTAAAACTCAAAGGGTGATTGTGGCATGAGCGCAAATGCCGATGCCGCTGGTCTGCGCCTTGACAAATGGTTGTGGTATGCCCGCTTTTTCAAAACCCGGGCTTTGGCAACAAAAGCCATATCAGGCGGGCGTTTTCGGCTTGATGGTGCGGTTATGTCAAAGCCGCATAGACGGGCAAAGCCCGGTCAGGTATTGACATTCACCCAGGGCAACCGGATACGGGTTGTACTGATTGCGGCACTTGGAACGCGGCGTGGCCCAGCGGCCGATGCTGTTTTGCTGTATGATGATTTGGCGCCAATAGTTCCAGAGGCTGACAAGCCGCGTGACAAGCCAGCGCCCATATTTGAAGACCGTGGGGCAGGTGGCGGCCGCCCGACAAAGCGACAGCGCCGCGAAACTGACAAATTAAAGGCCGGATTTTTAGAAGCTGAGGACTGATATGTTAACGCAAATTTCTAAATGGATGAAAGACCTTGCCACGCAAAATGCGGCGATCCCAGATGACGAAAAAAAACTAGCGCAGACCATTGCGACGCTTTTGGTTGAAGCGGCGATGGCTGATGGCGAGATTGATGAGGCTGAATATGCGCATATTCAGCATATGCTGGTGGCGCAACTTGATGTGGCCGAAGCTGAGGCAGCGGCACTGCTTGATGATTCGGTGGCGGCGCATGCTGACCGCATCGAAATACATAGTCTTGTGCGCGCAATCCGCAGCCAGACCGAAGCCGCTGACCGGTCAATCATTTTGGAAATGGTGTGGATGGTGGTTTTGGCAGATGGCCAGTTGGACCTGCATGAATCACAGTTGATGCGGCGCCTAGCGGGGTTGCTGTTTGTTGACGATGTTGAATCTGGATTGGCGGCGCAGCGGGCGCGGGCGCGGCTTGGTCTTGCCGCCTAACTGTTTATGCGATAAATAGAAGCCAAAGGCCCGGAAATGGGCGCCGCATTATGGCGAGGCAGTGGCCTGCCCAAACAATGGAGACCCGAACGCAGATGACTTATATCGTCAATGATAATTGCATCAATTGCAAATATACCGATTGCGTTGAAGTGTGCCCGGTGGATTGTTTCTATGAGGGCGAAAATATGCTTGTCATTCACCCGGATGAATGTATCGATTGCGGTGTTTGTGAACCAGAATGTCCGCCCGAAGCTATCTTGCCGGACTCTGAACCTGAAGCCGAGAAATGGCTGGAATTGAACCGTGAAATGTCAGAAATCTGGCCAAATATAGGTCAGAAAATTGATGCCATGCCAGAGGCTGATAAAATGCGGGACGAAACCGGGAAATATGAAAAATATTTCTCTAAAGCGCCCGGCGCTGGCGCCTAGCCTGTCACTGGTTGTTGGGCGGCGCTGGCACCTTTGGCTAGCGGATTGTTTTGCGGCGTAAAATCAGCTATACTCGTCCGCGTTAACTGAGCATCACATCAGGGCGCGATGCCACTTGCCTAGATAAATATTAGGCGGTGCTTGTCTTGCTCCTGTTTGATATTGTGAAAAATATCCGCGGCAACCATATGGCACAGACGGCAGGGCTGTGCTTGCATGATCTGTTGTCAGCACTAAGGGAATGAAAATGGCACGTAAAAGTGAAGGCGCGTTTGAAGACGGAGATTTTGTGGTTTATCCAACCCATGGCGTGGGGCGGATTTTAGGCACCGAAGAGCGTGAAGTCGCTGGCACAAAATTGGAAATGTTAGTGGTGCGATTTGAACAAGACCGCATGACATTGCGGGTGCCAATGGAAAAAGCCAAAAGCCTTGGCTTGCGTACATTAAGCTCAAAGCGTCAGATGGAACAAGCCATCACCACATTGCAAGGCAAGGCCAAGGTGCGCCGCACCATGTGGTCACGCCGTGCGCAAGAATATGAAACAAAAATTAAATCAGGTGACCCGGTGTCAATTGCCGAAGTTGTGCGCGATCTGCACCGGCGTGAGAACCAGTCAGAGCAATCCTATTCTGAGCGCCAGATGTATCAGGCAGCGCTCGAACGGTTGGCGCGGGAATTTGCCGCAATTGAAAAAATTGACCAAGACGTTGCGGCGTTGCGCCTTGAAGATTTGATGGATGCCGCCTAACGGGGTGACCGTCCAAAGAGGTGCTGCAGCACTGCCATGGTGAATGCTTTTATTCAAGAACGTGATCTGTTTCCGGCTGCCTTGCCGTTTGACACCGGGCGGATGGCGCGTGGCGCGCATGACATTTATTATGAGCAATGCGGTGCTGTTGATGGACGGCCGGTGCTGTTTCTGCATGGCGGGCCGGGGGCCGGCACATCGCCATCCCACCGGCGGTTGTTTAACCCAAAGCGGTTTCGGTGCGTGTTGTTCGACCAGCGCGGCTGCGGACAATCACGCCCTTTTGCATCGATTGACGACAACACCACAGAACTGTTGATCGGTGATATTGATGCCTTACGAAAACAGCTTGGCATCGACAAATTTATTTTGTTTGGGGGGTCCTGGGGCAGTACCCTGGCGTTGGCTTATGCGATTGCCTACCCTGAACATGTCGACAGTCTTATCTTGCGCGGCATTTTTTTAGGAAGCAGAGATGAGGTTTCGTGGTTTTTGCATGATATGGGCCGGTTTTTCCCGGAGGCCTATGCGCAATTTATCGCGCCTATCCCGGAGGCTGAACGCGGCGATATCTTAAATGCCTATTATAAGCGGCTTGTCAGTAGTGATCCGGCCATTTATCAGCCGGCTGCGGATTGCTGGGCATCTTTTGAAACATCTTGTTCAACTTTGCGCGCAGGTAGCCGTCATATGAGTGGTGCTGCCGCGTTGAGCATGGCGCGTATCGAAGCGCATTATTTTCAGAATGATTGCTTTATGCCAGATGCGCATATTCTGTCCAATATTGACCGGATAAAACAGCTGCCAGTGCACATCATTCAAGGCCGGCATGACGTCATATGCCCGCCTTTTAGCGCCTATAAATTGGCGTCTAAATGGGGCGCTAACGCCCGTCTGGAAATGATTGACGAAGCTGGTCACTCCACCTTTGAAAGTGGCATTGCCCACGCGTTATTGGCGGCTTTAGACAGCATCTAACCGTCGGTTCCCTAAGTTTTATTAAAGCGGTGTAAACTGTTCCGTACTGCAAGAGTGAAGATCTATAGCGGTCAACCTTGTTTTCTGTAATTTGCTCAGAGGGACGGTCTAAATGGCGATTTCAACTGAAGACAATATTGAACGCAATTTCAGGATTACCAATAACAATGCCATCGATATGCATGTTGGTAAACGGGTGCGATTGCGACGGACATTGCTTGGTATGAGCCAAGAACAGCTTGGGACAGAATTAAATATTACGTTTCAACAAGTCCAAAAATATGAGCGTGGGGCCAACCGGATCAGCGCCTCACGTTTGTGGGATATAAGTCAAATTTTAGATGTGCAAATAAGTTATTTTTTTGATGATATGTCGCAAGATACAATGAAAAGCTCGCCGCGTCGGGTCGGTCGTGGTGACAATAACGGTGATGTGCATAGCGAACAGCTGCGTGACCCAATGGCGCGCCGTGAAACCTTGGAATTGGTGCGCACCTATTATACCATCGAAAAGCCAATTGTGCGAAAACGCATTTCAGAAATGGTAAAATCCATTGCAACCTCGCTGTCAGGCGAATAACCTGTGGCCATCGTAATAGATGGGCTGTGCCTGCGCCCATCGTAATAGATGGGCTGTGGTGGTATGAACACGAAACCAAATGATGATGCAGAAACTGGTGTTGTGAGTTTTGAGGATGCTTTACGTGAGCTTGAGGGCATTGTCGCATCGCTGGAACGTGGCGAGGTGTCTTTGGAAGATGCCATCACCGCTTTTGAGCGGGGAACTGAATTAAAGACACTCTGTCAGGCGCGGCTTGAAGACGCCCGCATGAAGGTGGAAAAAATAAAAATACCTGAAGCTGGCACTGCGGCCCAAGATGCATCGCCGTTCGATGCTGATGAGGCTTGATCGCACGCAGATGGATGATTTTCTGGTTCAGCTGCGCCGCGATGCCGCCGATTGCGATGCATTCATCAAAGATGTATTAGCTGCCGAGACCGGCCCGGCATTGCCATTACATGATGCCATGGCCTATGCGGTGTTAAATGGTGGCAAGCGCATGCGGGCTGCCTTGGTATTTGGCGCTGCACGTATGGCGCTTGGCCAGCCTGCCGACACACCCCCGTCTGAAGCCATGTTGCGCACCGCTGCAGCTATAGAATGTCTACACGCCTATTCTTTGGTGCATGATGATTTGCCCGCTATGGATGATGCGGCAACCCGGCGGGGCCAGCCAAGCTGTCATATTGCCTTTGATGAGGCGACGGCCATATTGGCTGGCGATGCCTTGCAAACTATGGCCTTTGAAATCTTGGCTGATCAGCGCACTCATAAAGACCCGGCAGTGCGTGTGCAATTAATCACAACGCTAGCTGTGGCGGCCGGCGCGCATGGTATGGTCGGTGGCCAAATGCTTGATTTGCAAGCAGAAACAACGCCGTTTGACCTTGCCCAAACCCAGCAGATGCAAATAATGAAAACCGGAGCGTTAATGTCGTGCGCAGTGGTTTGCGGCGGTATCGTAGCGGCGGCATCCGCGCGCTTACTGGCGGCGCAAAAGGCCTATGCCGCGCATCTAGGGCTGGCGTTTCAGATTGCTGATGATTTGCTTGATTATACTGGTGATGCTGTGGCCATGGGCAAGCCTGCCGGCCAAGATGCCAGCCGCGGCAAAGCTGGATTTGTGACATTGATGGGTGCGGATGCGGCCGCCAAAGCCGCCTGCCGCATGATTGATGAGGCAAATACGAGTCTTGCGCCATGGCCGGACACGGCCTCATATTTGCAAGCGCTCGCAACATTCGCAATTACCCGCAATTCGTGATAAACAATAGTAATGGTGTGCAGTGTGCAGATTGCTGTTAGGGGAAACGGCTGGGGGCGAGGTGCGGCGCTGCCGATCTTGGCGTTTTTGGTTTTTTAGACATGGGACGAATGTTTTATGCGTACACCGTTGCTTGACCGGATCACAGCCATAGATGAATTGCGGCGCCTGCCCGAGGCGGATTTGCAGCATCTTGCCGATGAATTGCGCGCTGAAACCATCGCGGCGGTATCCAAAACTGGTGGGCATTTGGGCGCCGGTCTTGGTGTTGTAGAGTTAACCGTGGCGCTGCATTATGTTTTTGCCACGCCGCATGACCGCTTAATCTGGGATGTGGGGCACCAAGCCTATCCGCATAAGATTCTGACTGGAAGACGTGCCCAGATTGGCAGTTTGCGTCAAAAGGGTGGCTTGTCAGGCTTTACCAAACGCAGCGAGTCTGCCTTTGATCCCTTTGGTGCGGGGCATTCATCAACGTCAATTTCAGCAGGTTTGGGAATGGCGGTGGCGAGTCACATTACCGGCACCAAGCGTAATGTGATTGCGGTTATTGGTGACGGGTCGATGAGTGCTGGCATGGCCTATGAGGCGATGAATAATGCCGGGGCATCTGACAGTCGTTTGATTGTGATCTTAAATGACAATGATATGTCGATTTCAAAACCGGTTGGCGCCATGAGCAGTTATTTATCACAGCTGATCACCTCAGAGCCCTATCATTCAATTCGTGATCTGGTGCGCGAGGTTGCCAGCCGTTTCCCGGCCGAGTTAGAGCGCACCGCGCGTCGTGCCAAGGATGCCGCTCGTGATCTGATGGGAGGCAATTCTGTATTTAGTCAACTAGGCTTTACGCATATTGGGCCTATTGACGGGCATGATATGTCGCACCTTTTGCCGGTGCTAAAGAATTTGCGTGACACCCCGCAGCATGGGCCGGTGCTAGTGCATGTGGTCACTGAAAAAGGCCATGGGCACCCGTTTGCCGGACCATCAGCCGAAAAATATCACGCGGTGCCTAAATTTGATGTGGTGACTGGGGCCCAACAAAAGTCGGTTGGCAATGTGCCAAGCTATACGGCGGTTTTTGCGGCTAGTTTGATTGCGGCGGCTGAAGCGGATGACAAGATTGTTGCCATTACCGCGGCGATGCCGTCTGGTACTGGGTTGGATAAGGTCAAAGCAAAATTTCCAAGCCGGGTATTTGATGTGGGGATTGCCGAACAGCATGCGGTGACCTTTGCGGCCGGACTGGCCTGCGAGGGTATGAAGCCGTTTTGCGCTTTATATTCAACATTTTTACAGCGTGGTTATGACCAGCTTGTGCATGATGTTGCTGTGCAAAATCTGCCGGTTCGCTTTGCTATTGACCGAGCAGGTGTGGTCGGCGCTGACGGGGCAACGCATGCCGGTGTCTATGATATTGCGTTTTTGACATGTTTGCCGAATATGGTGGTGATGTGTCCATCTGATGAGGCCGAATTGGTGCATATGGTTGCCACTGCGGCGGCCTATGATGCTGGGCCGATTGCGGTGCGCTATCCGCGTGGTAATGGTGTTGGGATGGCGTTGCCTGAAACCGCTGCGATTCTGCCAGTTGGCAAGGGCCGCATCGTGCAAACTGGTGATGCCATTGCTGTTTTGTCGATCGGCACGCGGTTGGCTGCGTGTTTGGACGCGGCAGAAAAAATAGCGGCAGAGGGCGTTCACATCACGGTGGCAGACGCGCGCTTTGCTAAACCGCTGGATACGGATCTTTTGGACAATTTGGCCAGTAATCACAGCCATATTGTGGTTGTCGAAGAAGGCAGCCCGGGTGGCTTTGCGTCGCATGTCATTAGTCATCTTGCCAATCACGGGCATTTCGACAAAGGCTGCGTGGTGCGCAGTATAACATTGCCGGATGAATTTATTGACCATGACAGTCAGGATGGCCAGTTGGCGCATGCCGGACTTGATGCTGATGGCATTTTGGCCATGCTGCGATCGCTGGCCGGGGCACTGCCAAAAACGGCCAGTAAGGCACAAACAAAAGCGTAGCGCGGATGCCAAAGGCCTCTCATAAGCGGCGTGTAACTGAAACGCATAATGACCTGCGCCAGCGCCTCGATACGCTGCTGGTGGCGCGTGGTCTTGCCGCCTCGCGTGAGCGCGCCCGTGATTTGATTGCCGATGGGGCGGTGCATGTCGATGGGGTCGCGGTCCAAAAGCCTGCAAAATTATTGTCTGAAAGCTGTGTGATAGAGCTAACAGCGGCTGGCAACCCCTGGGTGAGCCGCGCTGGCTTAAAGCTGGCTGGCGCTTTAGAGCATTTTGCCGGGCTAGATGTGGCGGGTAGCCACGCCCTTGATATCGGCGCAAGCACCGGCGGGTTTACCGAGGTGTTATTGGCGCATGGTGCTGCCCATGTGGTGGCTGTTGATGTTGGTGTCGATCAATTGCATCAAAAATTAGCTGATGACCCGCGGGTCACCGTGCTGGATAATAGCAATGCGCGCTATTTGACGCCCGGCATGCTGCCCTATGCGCCGGATATGATTGTGTGTGATGCGTCATTTATTTCGTTGCGCAAAGTGCTGCCGGCGGCGCTTGGTTTGGCGTCAGCTGGCGCGGTTTTGGTGGCGTTGATAAAACCACAATTTGAAGTTGGCAAAGGTTTGGTTGGTAAAGGCGGCATTGTCCGCGACCCGGCGCTGCATCATCAGGTTGTAATCGACATCACTGCATGGCTGGCAGGTGACATGCGCTGGCAGGTAATAGGCACTATGCCCTCACCAATAAAGGGCCCTGATGGGAATAGTGAATTTTTGGTGCTTGCCAAAAAACCACATTGATATTGGCTAAAATTACCGAAGTTAGGATTGCTTTAGCAAGCCAGTTTGGGCGTGATGCCGCATCAGCATATCAACCAAAACAAGTGACATCATCGCCTCAGCGACCGGAACACCGCGAATGCCAACACATGGGTCATGCCGGCCTTTGGTGATCACATCGACATTCTGGCCGTCACGATCAATTGACTGGCGCGGTGTCAAAATTGACGAAGTTGGCTTGATCGCCACCCGCACCACAATCTGTTGTCCTGATGAAATACCGCCTAAAATACCGCCGGCTTGATTGCCGATAAATTGCGGTTTTTCGGGGGTGTTGCCAGCCCGCATTTCATCGCTGGCCAGATGTCCTTCAATGGCTGAAAGGGCAAAGCCACCGCCAATTTCAACGCCTTTGGTGGCATTTATGCTCATCATCGCACCGGCAAGCTCGCCGTCTAATTTTCCATAAATTGGTTGGCCAAGGCCGGCTGGAATGCCGTCGGCTACAATTTCTAAAATAGCGCCAGCTGATGACCCGGACTTGCGGACATCGTCAAGATAGTCTGCCCATTGCTTTGCGGCCTCGGCATCGGCACAGAAAAACGGGTTTTTGCTGCAGTTGTCCCAATCGATGTTATCGCGGTTGATCGCATGTGGGCCGATTTGTGTCACCATGCCGCGCACCTGATAATCGGCGCCTAGGGCTTGTTTCAGAACCAAATCGGCGATCGCACCGGCGGCCACGCGCACCGCGGTTTCGCGCGCCGATGAACGGCCGCCACCACGGTGGTCACGAATGCCATATTTGGCTTGATAGGTATAGTCGGCATGCCCAGGCCGATATTGCCGGGCAATGTCACCATAGTCTTTGGAGCGCTGATCTTTGTTGCGGATTAATAGCCCGATTGGCGTGCCGGTGGTTTTGCCCTCAAACACACCAGACAAAATTTCAACCTGATCATCTTCTTGACGTTGCGTCACAAATTTGCTGGTGCCTGGGCGTCGGCGGTCCAGATAGGGCTGTATCAAAGCCTCAGACAGTGTCACATTCGGCGGCACGCCATCTACAACACAGCCAATCGCAACGCCGTGGCTTTCGCCAAAGCTGGTAAAGCTGAACAGTTTGCCAAAACTATTGTCAGTCATCTTTGACAACAGAAATATCGGGCGCATCGACCGCCTTCATGCCAACAACATGATAGCCGCAATCGACATGATGGGTCTCGCCGGTAACGCCTGAAGACAAGTCGGACAACAAATACATGCCGGCGCCACCAACATCATCAAGCGTCACATTGCGCTTTAGCGGCGAATTATATTGGTTCCATTTCAAAATATAGCGAAAATTGCCAATGCCAGAGGCTGCCAGCGTCTTCATTGGACCAGCAGACAGCCCGTTGACGCGAATATTGCGGCCGCCAAGATCAACCGCTAGATAGCGAATTGATGCTTCGAGCGCGGCTTTTGCCACACCCATCACATTATAATGCGGCATAACCCGTTCAGCGCCATAATAGGTCAATGTCAACAACGACCCGCCATCATTCATCATCGCTGCGGCACGCCGCGCGACAGCGGTAAAGGAATAGACCGAAATATCCATTGTGCGCTGGAAATTCATGCGGCTGGTATCGACATAACCGCCTTTCAATTCTTCCTTGTCTGAATAGGCAATGGCATGAAGCACAAAATCCAGCTTGCCCCAAGTGTCTTGCAAGGTGGAAAAAACCGCATCCATGCTGGCCTCATCGGTCACATCACATGGCATAACAAGTTCGCTGCCAACCGATGCTGCCAAAGGGGTGACCCGCTTTTGCAAGGCATCACCTTGAAAAGTAAAGGCCAATTCAGCGCCTTGTTCGGCAAGTTTGGCAGCGATACCCCAAGCGATAGAGCGGTCGTTAGCGACCCCCATAATCAGTCCTCTTTTGCCGTGCATAACGCCGTTTGATGTTCCGGTTTGCGCCATCGATCCCATGCCCTTTTATTCAATTTGACAATGTCGTAATTTTTCATGTGGCGTCAGAGCCGCATAAATTTGATTGTGCTAAACATACACCTGATAGTCACAAAATCCAATAGCTAGCGGCAAACTGTTACGCGGCTCGCCGGCCCAAAAACGCTGTGCCAATATCGAGGTAATAGCAAAAGGAAAAAATCAGACATACACGCATTGCAGATAGCATAAAGAGCGCCTAAATTGTCACGTAGAAGCATAAAGCGATTGTATCGCCGGTGAACATGCGCGCACGTGTCTGGCGTCTTTATAATCTCAACCGTAGGATATCCCCATGGAAATAGCTGCTGGAACTGATCCGTTTTTGTTATTCCAAAGCTGGTTTGACGAGGCGGTTACTGCCGAAATTAACGATCCTGATGCGATTGCGCTGGCATCGGTTGACGCAAACGGAATGCCATCGGTGCGGATGGTGTTGTTGCGGCAATGGTCGGCCGATGGCTTTTTGTTTTTCACCAATTATGAAAGCCGCAAAGCTGAAGAATTATTGGCAACAGGTAAAGCTGCGTTTTGCCTGCATTGGAAAAGTCTGCGCAAGCAAATCCGGGTGACCGGCAGCATTGCCAAAGCCACCGCCGAACAGTCTGATGCTTATTTTCAGTCGCGCGGGCGTGGTAGCCAAATTGGGGCGTGGGCGTCGGCACAATCGCGCCCACTTGCTGGCCGCGATGATTTGTTGGCCAAGGTTGAAGGCTATGACGCCAAATTTCCTGATGCGGTGCCGCGACCACCACATTGGGGCGGCTTTTGTCTGCTGCCGCAAGAAATTGAATTTTGGGCTGATGGAGCGCATAGGTTGCATGATCGGTTCCGGTTTACCCGTGCCGCTGCTGGCTGGCATATCGCGCGCCTTAACCCCTAACCGCGGGTAAGCCCGGCTTTTTCGCTATTTTTGGGCCATATTCTGAAATCAGCGTCAAAAGCTGTTTTCAAAAGCCCAATTTTGTCAAAATACGGTCGTTTGCTAGACGCTTTTCTGCACCATTGTTGCGTAAAGTTTTATCTGTATTTTGGCAAAGAGGCGTCTTGGTACGCCGGGTTAATCGAGGAACTTCCGATGAAATCGCATGCGCGGGTTGTTGTTATTGGCGGTGGTGTTGTTGGTGTCAGCACTTTGTACCATCTGGCAAAAAAAGGCTGGGACGACGTTGTTCTGATCGAACGCAAAGAACTAACATCTGGGTCAACATGGCATGCTGCTGGTTTGCTGCCGTTGTTTAACATGTCTTACTCGGTTGGCCAAATTCATAAATATTCGGTCAAATTCTATCAGGAGTTGCAGGAAGAAACCGGAATGGATGTCGGGTTTCGGAATGTTTCGAATATCCGGCTTGCATCACAGCCCGACCGCATGGATGAATACCGGCAATATGCTGGTGTTGCCAGCACCATTGGTGTTGACGTGCAGATTTTGACACCTGAAGAGGTCAAGCAATATTGGCCAATGTGTAACACCGAAGGGTTGATTGGCGCGATCCGCCATCCGGGTGATGGCTATATTCAGCCCGCCGATTTGACCCAGGCGCTGGCCCGTGGCGCCCGTGATCGCGGCGCCGAGATTTATCGCAATACGGTTGTTACCGCGATTTCACGGACATCGTCTGGCGCATGGAAAGTCACAACTGATAAAGGTGAAATCACTTGCGAGCATATTGTGAGCGCTACCGGAAACTTTGCCCGTAAAACCGGCAAGATGGTCGGTTTGAATATTCCTGTTATCCCGGTTGAACATCAATATATTGTCACTGAAGCGCATCCTGATATCAAAGCGCGGCATGCGAATGGTGAACCGGAAATGGGCGTGCTGCGCGACTCTGATGGGCAATGGTACATGCGTGAAGAGGCTGGGGGCTTGATTTTGGGCCCCTATGAGAAGGGCGCCCCGGCCTGTTACATTGACGGGCCAAGCGATGAGTCAGAATATGAATTATTTCAGGAAGATTTAGAGCGTCTAGAGCCACATATCTTGTCGGCGATTGAACGCGTGCCAGCTTTTGGTGAAGTTGGTGTGAAAAAAGTTTATAATGGGGCGATTGCCTATACACCCGACGGCAACCCGATCATTGGCCCAGCATGGGATTTGCCAAATTTCTGGTTAAATGAGGGCCATAGTTTTGGCATTACGGCGGCTGGCGGTGCCGGCTGGCAGCTTGCCGAATGGATTGTTGAAGGCGCGCCGACCATCGATATGCTCGGCGTTGACCCGCGCCGCTATGGCAGCTATGCCACCGAGTCCTATTTGAAGGTGAAAAACGAAGAAGCCTATGAAAATGTGTTTATCACCCATTACCCTGATGAAGAACGTGAGGCGGCACGCCCACTGCGCACCGCGCCTTGTTATGACAGGCTGAAAGCCCTGGGGGCGGTGTTTGGCCAGAAATTTGGCTGGGAACGCGCAAACTGGTTTGCCCCAGACGGCGTGCCACAAGAAGATCATTGGTCATTCCGCCGGTCAAACTGGTTTCCGCATGTCGGTAATGAGGTGCGTAATGTGACTGAAAATGCTGGCCTGCTGGATATGTCAGCCTTTGCCAAGGCACGTATTTCTGGCACAGGGGCTGAGGCCTTCTTGGATCATTTGGTGGCCAATAAGCTGCCGAAAAAAGTTGGACGGGTGGCGCTGTGCCATGCATTGACTGACCGCGGCGGCGTGCATTCAGAATTTACCATTCAGCGTGAAAGCGATGATAGTTTCTATCTGGTGTCGGCTGGGGCGGCCCAACGGCTGGATCATGATTGGATCAAAAAGCATATGCCGGATGACGGATCGGTGCGGTTTGATAATCTGACCAATTCAATTGGTGTATTGGTTTTGGCTGGCCCCAAATCCCGCGATATCATGCAAAAGCTGACCCGGGCCGACCTTGGCAATGCCGCGTTTCCATGGCTGTCAAGCAAGCTTATCGACGTAAATCTGGCACCTGCCATGGCATTTCGTATGAATTTTGTTGGTGAATTGGGATGGGAACTTCATCACCCGATTGAATATCAGAACCATATTTTTGATGCGATTATGGCGGCTGGTGCCGAATTTGGGATCAAACCATTTGGCATTCGGGCGATGGATGCGATGCGCCTGGAAAAATCATATCGGCTTGTTGGCACCGAGTTATCGATCGAATATGCAGCGCTGGAAAGTGGTTTGCACCGCTTTGTGCATCTAAACAAAGGCGACTTTAAAGGCCAGCGCCAGCTCAGCGAATGGCAGGCGGCGGGCTTTGCCAACAGCATGGTGACACTCGAAGTGCATGACACCGTGGATGCTGATGCGATTGGTGGCAACCCGATCATGCTTCCAGATGGTCAGGTTATTGGCCGCGCGACAAGCGGCGGTTACGGGTTCCGGCTGGAAAAATCATTGGCGCTGGCGATGGTGCGCACTGATTTGGCCACGGTTGGCACTGAATTGATGATAGATATTCTGGACAAGCGGTTTCGGGCAACCATTTTGGAAGAATCGCCTTATGATTCAGAAAACCAGCGTTTGCGCGCTTAATATATCTGGCTTTTTTGAGTAGGACATGATGATGAGTGAAACTGCAACTGACCGGAAAAGCCGCCGCGGTGGCGGGCGTGATGCGCGCCGTCAGGCCCGTTCAACTGGCGCGGCAACAGCCGTCCCGTTCATTACCCGGCGATTAGAACCGTTTGATATTCTCAGTGATGAAAGCGCCGAGATTATTGAGAATAATGCCGAAACTATTTTAGAAGAGATCGGCATTGATTTTCGAGATGATGCCGAAGCGCTTGATATTTTGCGAGATGTTGGCTGTGATGTGCGTGGCGAACGTGTACATTTTCCGCGCGGCCTTGCTCGGCATTTATGCAGCACTGCGCCATCACAATACACCCAGCACGCGCGTAACCCAGCCAGAACCGTTGAAATTGGCGGCAAGAACACGGTATTTGCACCGGTTTATGGTCCGCCTTTTGTGCGCGATCTTAATAATGAACGCCGCTATGCGACAATGGAAGATTTTCGCAATTTTGTGAAAATTGTCTATATGCATCCGGGTTTACACCATTCTGGCGGCACAATTTGTGAACCGGTGGATTTGCCGGTAACAAAACGGCACCTTGAAATGGTCTATGCGCATCAGCGTTGGTCTGACAAACCCTATATGGGGTCAGTGACGGCGCCTAGCCGTGCGCAAGACACCGTGGATATGTCAAAGATTCTGTTTGGCGATGAGTTCGTTGATAATAACACCGTAATCAGCAGTTTGATCAACGCCAACTCGCCAATGACATGGGATGATACCATGCTTGGGGCGCTAAAAGTATATGCGCGCAACAATCAGGCTGTGGTTATTTCACCCTTTATTCTGGCTGGTGCGATGTCGCCGGTGTCGGTGGCCGGCACATTGGCACAAACCCTTGCCGAAGCGATGAGCGGCATTGCCTTTACCCAAGCCGTGCGGCCCGGGGCGCCGGTTATTTTTGGTAGCTTTGCGAGCTCTATGTCGATGCAGACTGGGGCGCCGACTTTTGGCACGCCGGAACCAGCAAAAGTCTTATATGGATGTGCCAAAATGGCGCGCCGGCTTGGCGTACCCTTTCGCTCTGGCGGGTCGCTGACCGGATCAAAAACTGCCGATGCACAAGCCGCCTATGAATCGGCCCATACACTAAACCCAACCATACTTGGCGGGGTTAATTTTGTGCTGCATGCGGCGGGCTGGATGGAAGGTGGGCTGGTGGCTGATTATGCCAAAATCATTTTGGATGCCGATCAGCTGACGATGGTGCCAAAACTGGTCAATGGTATCGATATGACGGAAAATGGGCAGGCTATGGATGCGCTGCGTGAAACTGGCCCGGGCCAGCATTTTCTGGGGTCGGCGCATACGCAGGCAAATTTTGAAGATGCTTTTTGGCGTTCTGAAATGGCCGATAACACAACCTTTGAGCAATGGTCATCAGAAGGCGGCGTAGAGAGTGCGGCGCGGGCCCGAAAGAGGTTTGCTGATATGCTGGACCGCTATGTGGCCCCGGATATTGATCCAGCCACCGATGAAGCATTGCGGGCATTCATTGCAAAGCGTATGGAAGAATTGCCGGATTCGGAATATTAGGATTTTTTGGCAGCGCCACGCATAAAAGCAACAGCGCAAAAATATATCTGTGCAAAAAAGACAGCGGCGCTTTTAAAAGAGGCCGCTGTTTTTTTATGGGTCTATTTTTTGAATGTCACACCAAATTCAAGCGCCGCATCAAAAAGCCACGCATGCATATAGGCGGCAAAGCTGGTCCGGCACAGAATGATAAATTCGTGATCTGACAACGCCAGCAAGGTAATGCCAGCGTGCGACAAAAGGCTTTGCGCACAATCGCCGGCGACAAATTGTTTTGGGTGCAGGTCAAGCGCGCACCCCTTGGCAAGCACTTGCCGGCTGGCTGGGCCCGACAGTTTAAAGGCTGTCAAGGCGTCGGATATATTGTTCACCGCATAATGACGGTTTTTCAGCGCGACATTCAGCGCGCCTAAAATATCATCATCTTTTCCCGCTTCGCATATAATCAAATACTCATCAGGGCTAAGCCATACAACACGGCGCTCGCCGGCCGCAGTAAACCGGTTCGCATCAGGCGGAAAAGCACATCCGGTGACTGATTTGACCGCCTTGGCGGCAGTTTTGTCGGCCCGCAAATTGAGTTTGCCAAGATGCGCCATTTCGGAAAACACAAAGCCCGGTTTGCCGCCGTTAGGATTGGCACTGGTTGCGGCTTTGGTGCCGTGCAGGGCGGCGCGGCCGGGCAAAAGTGGTGCGTTTTGTGACATATTAGCCATTGATGCGCTCTCCGTTGGGATCAAAAAATACCGTGTTGACCACTTCAGCTTCGATGACGGTGCCATCAAGCATCGGGAAAAATACCCGCTGACCTAACCGGCTATGGCCATTTTTTAATAGCCCCATCGCGATAGACCGATCCAGATTTGGGGAATAATAAGATGACGTCACCTGCCCAAGCATATCCATTGGTAAGGGCTGGTGCGGATCAAGCACGGCATGCGCCCCTTCGGGGATGACTTGGGTGGGGATGATGGTTTTGAGACCAACAAGTTGTTTGCGATCATCATTCGACATGGTGGCGCGTGCCAAGGCCCGCTTGCCAATGAAGTCAGACTTTGTTTTGGACACAATCCAGTCCATCCCAAGGTCGGTTGGGGTTACCGAGCCATCGGTTTCCTGACCAACGATGATAAAACCCTTTTCGGCCCGCAGCACATGCATCGCTTCGGTGCCATATGGGGTGATGCCATGCGCTTTGCCAACCGTCATAAGATGCGTCCATAAGGCCATGCCATGGCGGGCCGGAACATTGATTTCGTATGATAATTCGCCGGTAAAGGAAATCCGGAATATACGGGCTGGTAGCCCGCCGATATGACAATTCTGCATCGACATAAACGGAAAATTGGCAGCTGATAAATCAATGTCGATACCGGCATCTTGCAAAATTTTGTTGGCATTAGGCCCAGACAATGTGGCAACCGCCCATTGTTCGGTCACTGATGTCAAATAAACCTGCAAGTCTGGCCATTCGGTTTGCAGCCATTCTTCCAACCAATCAAGCACGCCAGCCGCGCCGCCGGTGGTTGTGGTCATATGAAAATGGTTTTTGCCCAACCGGGTGGTGACGCCATCATCCATCACCATGCCATCATCTTTTAACATCAACCCATAGCGACATCTGCCAATGGCAAGTTTGCTCCAGGCATTGGTGTAGATGCGGTCCAGGAATTCGGCGGCATCAGGCCCGCGAATATCAATTTTGCCAAGCGTTGACGCGTCAAGCAGGCCGGCCGTGGTCCGCGCCGCCAACACTTCACGATTGACTGCCTCGGCCATGGTTTCACCGTTTTGCGGATAATACCAAGCCCGCATCCATTGCCCGACATGTTCGAATGTGGCGCCGTTTTTGCGGTGCCATTCATCCATGCGTGTCAGTCTGACTGGGTCAAATAATGCACCAATATCACGCCCGGCAATAGCGCCAAGGTTTGACGGTGTATAAGGCATGCGGAATGTGGTGGTGCCAACATCGGGAATGTCATGTCCCAGCGCATCAGCAAGAATGGCCAAGGCGTTGATATTTGAGGTTTTGCCCTGATCTGTTCCCATGCCCGTGGTGGTGTAGCGTTTGAGGTGCTCAACCGATTGATAGCCTTCACGCGCTGCCAAGCCAATATCATTTGCGGTAACGTCATTCTGGAAATCGACAAAGGCTTTTGGGCCAGCCCCGCCGCTGTGGCCGTTTGGCAGTTTCCATGCGGCAAGCGGCGTCCAGCTTTGCTTGAGCATGTTCACTCTTGGGGTGTCGCTGATAGCTGTTTTGAAGCCAGCGGCGCTAGCGGCGCGGCTGCCGGCACGGCCGCCATCTTTCATCGCCATGGCCAAATCAAATACACCATTACCAGCCCCTGCATTAAAGCTGGCCTCATGCGTTGCCGATGGTGTGAAGCATAATTTTGTGTCGTCCCATTGCAGTTTGCCGCGGGCCTGCGAATGCAGGTGCACCGCTGGTGACAAGCCGCCCGACATGGCAATCAGATCGCAATCCCGGTGCATAATATCGCCGGTAATAGCTGTTGCCGTATCATCAATCGGCGCAATTTCCACACGTGCGACACGGCGGCTGCCATGCGCTATAATAATGGCGTGCCCGGCCAATATTTCGATACCGGCCTGTTCGGCGGCTCGCACGACCGCACCCTTTGGCGCGGCGCGCAAATCAACAATAGTGACTTGGGCGCCGGCATCATGCAATGCCAATGCAGTGTGGTAAGCATCATCGTTATTGGTGGTGACAAGGGCGCGTTGCCCGGGCAGCGTTGCGTAGCGGTTAATATAGCTGCGGACCGCACCAGCCAGCATCACGCCCGGCAAGTCATTGCCAGCAAAAACCAATGGGCGTTCATGGGCGCCTTGCGCCAGAACAACTTGTTTGGCGCGCACTTTCCACAGCCTTTGACGGGGCAAATGCGCTGGGCGTTCTGGCAAATGGTCGGTAACCCGTTCATTCAGCGTCAAATAATTCGAGTCCATATAGCCAAAAACTGTTGTGCGCGGCAGCAACGTGACTTCGGGCATGCTGGCAAGCTCATCGATGGTGCGGGCCACCCATGCCGGTGCCGGGGCGCCATCAATATCGATGGCGGTTTCGCTTAACAGCCATCCACCAAATTCATTTTGTTCATCGGCAACGATTACACGGGCACCGCTGCGACCGGCCTGCAACGCCGCCATCAGCCCGGCGGCGCCGCCGCCTGCCACTAACACATCACAATGCGCATGGGTCTTTTCATAACGGTCCGGGTCATTATGCTCATCGGCGGCTTTGCCAAGCCCAGCGGCGTGTCGGATCACATGTTCATAGCGCATCCACATTGCGGCCGGCCACATAAAGGTTTTGTAGTAAAACCCGGCGGGAAAGAAACGCGCCAGCACCGAATTAATAGCGCCAATATCGAATGATAATGAGGGCACCCGGTTTTGGCTTTCGGCATAAAGCCCGTCAAAAAGTTCAATTTGTGTGGCCCGCAGATTTGGCTCGGCATACGCGCCCTTGCCCAGCCGGATCAGTGCGTTTGGTTCTTCCGAGCCGGCTGATAAAATGCCGCGAGGGCGGTGATATTTAAAGGACCGCCCCACCAGATGCACCCCGTTGGCGAGCAGCGCTGATGCCAGCGTGTCGCCTTCAAAACCCTGATAGCGCTTGCCATCAAAATTGAAATGCACCGGCCGGTTTTGGTTTATACGGCTAGGGCGCCCAAGCCGTGCCAACTGGGTATTTGATTTGCCAATTTTAAGCATTATTTGGCTCCTCTGGCTTTGGCTTTGGCTTTGGTGGCTGATGCTGCTGGTTTTGCCGCCTGTTCAGCGGCGGTGTTACGACGCCAGCTTGCGTTGTAGGCGGCCTTAGCGGCTGCGGTTTTTGGCAGTTTGCCCATCGGGTAGATCTCAACAATATCATGGCTGACCGTATCACGCGCCATATTGAACCAGCGCCGACAGCCCGCATTATGCCGCCAGCGTTCTAAAAACAGACCCTTCGGGTTGTCGCGCATAAACAGATAATCGGCAAAGTCAGCATCGCTGATTTTATTTTCGGCCAACGGGCGCGCGATATGCGCTTCACCGCCACAAGAAAACTCGGTTTCATCACGTGCGCCACAAAACGGACACTCAATTAACATCATGGCAAACTCTCCTTCTTATGACCGTCTAGTGGGCAACGCCAGCGGCGCCATGCTCGTCAATCAGTAGCCCGGAACGGAAACGATCAAGTGCATAAGGTGCAGCAATTTTGTTTGGCCGGTCATTGGCGATCAAATCGGCAAATACATGGCCTGACCCGGGGGTAGCCTTAAAGCCACCAGTGCCCCAACCACAGTCAAAATACAGGCCCTCAATATCGGTCTTTGAGATAATCGGCGAGGCATCAGGGCAAGTGTCAACGATACCGCCCCAATGCCGCAACATGCGTAACCGTGACAATACCGGAAATAGTTCAACTGCGGCTGCCAGCATATGTTCGGGTACGGGAAACGACCCACGCTGGGCATATGAGTTGTATTTATCAACCCCGGCACCTAGCACCATTTCGCCTTTGTCTGACTGGCTGATATACATATGCACAGCGTTCGACATAATCACCGTATCAAGGATCGGCTTGATGGGTTCTGAAACCAAGGCCTGCAGCGGGCGGCTGGCAACCGGCAGGCGAATACCTGCCATCGCCGCAACAACGCTGGAATGGCCTGCCACCACGCAGCCCACTTTTTTGGTCTTGATAAAACCGCGGCTGGTCTCGACACCGACAATGCGGCGGCCTTGGCGGCGTAGCCCGGTAACTTCACATTTTTGGATAATGTCAACGCCCAGATCATCAGCAGCGCGCGCATAGCCCCATGCCACCGCGTCATGCCGGGCGGTACCGCCGCGACGCTGCAAAAACCCACCCATCACTGGATAACGGATTGACTGGTCAATATTGATGGTCGGCACGAATTTTTTAATCTCAGCGGGGCCAAGGATTTCTGAGTCAATGCCGTTAAGACGGATCGCATGGACCCGCCGTGACATTTCGCGCAATTCATGCTCGCTATGGGCAATGGTTAGCACGCCGCGCTGGCTGAACATCACATTGAAATTCAGATCTTGGCTCAAGCCTTCCCATAATTTCATCGAATGTTCGTAAATCGCGGCTGATTCGTCCCACAGATAATTTGACCGGATGATCGTTGTGTTGCGCCCGGTATTGCCGCCACCAAGCCAGCCTTTTTCAATCACCGCAATATTAGTCAGACCATGCACCGCTGCCAAATAATATGCCGTGGCCAGACCATGCCCACCACCACCAATGATGACCGCGTCATATTCGGCTTTGGGCTCTGCATCGCGCCATGCACGTTGCCAATCTTGATGATAATTCATCGCGTTTTTGGCGACCGCAAAAGCTGAATAACGTGGTTTGCCGCCGGGCAGCCCGCGTTGTCCTCTGTCTGGCTGGTTATCTGCCATGTCATACCCTCTTGATTTGCCGGTTTGCGGGTCAATAATTAGCTGGTCTGCACCCCGACCTGACGTCAAAAATTCACCGTCGACATGCTGCGCATACGTTGTCAAAAACCCTATCTTCGCAACGACCTTAGATTTGTCTCATTCGACATGTTGCGGTAATAGCCGGTTTGCACAAGCCGTGTCGATAATGCGCCGTGACTAACGCCAGCCTTTATAATCTTTATAGGGGCTTTGGTGCCAGTAAATAATGGTGCCAATAAATAATGGCGCTGTGGGGCGCGATGGCTTTTAGGTGACTTGACCGGTGTTGTTTAGTTGCGGCACATTACGGATATGCACCATTGTTTTGTTTGTAACGACTGTGGTCCGGCTATGGGGCCGACCATCGACGCGGCATAACGCCAAGGGAGACACAGTGATGGCTGTGATCAATTCAATAGCCGACCGACAAGATGAAATGCGCGGCTGGCGGCATCTTCTTCACCAGCATCCCGAAACCTCGTATGAAGAATTTTGGACCGCAGATTTTATCGCCGAAAAACTTCAATCATTCGGCATAGAAACACATCGCGGTATCGGCAAGACCGGTGTTGTTGGGGTGTTGCGTGGCACTGGAAATGCCACCACGGCGATTGGGCTTAGGGCGGATATGGACGCCTTGCCAATGCAAGAGATGAATACTTTTGCGCATGCCTCGCAAACCCCGGGGCGCATGCATGCATGCGGGCATGACGGGCACAGCACAATGCTGTTAGGCGCGGCCCAATATCTCGCTGAAACACGTAATTTCGACGGCACAGTCTATTTTGTTTTTCAGCCTGCCGAAGAAGGTGGCGGTGGCGGCGCAGCGATGATTGAAGATGGACTTTTTGAGCAATTTCATATGGATACTGTTTGGGGTATGCATAATTGGCCGGGCATGGATGTTGGCAAGGTTGGGGTGCATTACGGCGCCTGTATGGCGGCGGCTGATTTATTTGAAATTCACCTGGCCGGCAAGGGTGGTCATGCGGCGATGCCTGAGATGACGATTGACCCGGTGCCGTGCGGGGCGGCAATCGTGCAATCCCTGCAAACCATAGTTTCACGCCGGGTGCCGTCGATGCAGCCAGCCGTGGTGTCGGTGACTATTTTTGAAGCGGGGAGTGCGTTAAATGTGATCCCAGGCACCGCCCGACTAGGTGGCACGGCGCGGTCATTTTCGCCGGATATCAGGGCTCTTTTGGAAGAGGCTATTCGTGACGTGGCGGTGAATACTGCCAAGGCGTATGGCTGTGAAATTGATGTTTCATGGCAACCGGGTTATCCGCCAACGGTCAATCATGCCACCGAAGCGGCGCGTGCTGCGGCCATTGCCGGGGCTGTTGTTGGGTCTGAAAATATTATCATAAATCCTGAACCATCGATGGGCGCAGAAGATTTTGCTTATATGTTGCAAGAAAAGCCAGGCGCATATATCTGGCTGGGGGCTGGCCCGGCTAAAGACGGGGCAATGTTGCATAACGCCAAGTATGATTTTAATGATGATGTGTTGGCAACAGGTGCCAGCTATTGGGCACGGCTTGTTGAAAGTGAATTGCCAAAATAACCTGTCGCCCGGTTTTTCCGCCTAGGTTTTTCCGCCTAGGTTTTTCCGCCTAGGTTTTTTCGCCCAGATTTTTTAGCCCAGGTTTTTTGGTCTGGTCTGACTGCCGGCCTCACTGGGGGTGTTTTACCACACAGTATGACTAGGAGTGTCTTCGCACCATGTGCGGCTTGATCTTTTTATGTTTCTATACTAGAACAAAACAAGAACAAATAGCCATGATGATGATGCTGGAGATATCATATGTTAGTCACAAAACAGCAAGATATTGCGTCAAAAATTCCCTACAAAAACAACATTAACTGTCAGACTAAAAACAATTATTTAAAAAACCTGAAGGCGCATATCGCGGCGCTTGACGGACAGGTTTCGCGGCAATCTATGCCGCTTGGTATCGAATCCCTCGATTCGGCGCTGGCCGGTGGTCTGGCGCTTGGTCGGGTGCATATGTTGTGCGGCATGATGCAAGCGCATGCGGCTGTTAGTGGTTTTGTAAGTTGTATGCTTATGCGGTTGTTAGCGCATCTGTCTATTAACGGCAAAGCCGCTGACAAAGCCGCTG
>Ga0181607_10000181_pt1 | contig 50227 bp, 47 predicted proteins | sample 041ome_9_FD_132420 | JGI IMG/M metagenome (GOLD analysis project Ga0181607, IMG submission 132420) | Coastal salt marsh microbial communities from the Groves Creek Marsh, Skidaway Island, Georgia - 041413US metaG (megahit assembly) | ecosystem: Environmental > Aquatic > Marine > Intertidal zone...
CATTCCAGTTGGATGGCGCCGGCAGAAATTTTGGCTTTAGCGGCCAGTCAAGAAATTAGTCTGATGCCTCCCACCATGCGAATGATTGAATGTTTGGCGCAGTTCGGTTCCACAGCGGCAGTGATAGCGGCGGCTGAGGCAGACCTACCTGATGTCAGAGTGCCAATGAACGGTAGTTCTGCCGCGGACCCAGCAGACTTGATGGCAGGATCTCAGAGGACAGCGGAGCCCGGTTGGGTGCGCTTAAGACCCTTGAGTTAAGCTGGCGAAGAGAGCCTGGCTTAGCGGGTTGGCTTGAAGCGTGCGAACAGCCCACCCACGCCGCGTACCAGCCAGCGTGGCTGATGCTTTGCCCAAGTGACAGCAGCTTGATTGGCGACACCTGGAATGCGGATGACCTCATTGCCCATCAAGGCGTTGTAACCTTCACGGGCGACCATTTCGGTACTCGACAATAAAAACGGTGGAACGTCTTGCGCCATTAATTCCTCGACCAGTTCCGTTCGGGTCAGGCCCGGGCACAAAGCGGTGGCTGTCACGCCGGTGCCGCGAAGCTCCTCAGAAAGAGACTCAGTCAGGGATAAAACAAAGGCCTTGCTAGCGGCGTAAACCGCCATTGAGGGCACTGGCTGAAAGGCGGCGACGGACGCCACGTTGAGAATTTTGCCGGCACCACGCTGGACCATGGGTTGGCTATAATGCTGAGTGAGGCGGGCCAGGGCAGTGATATTCAGTCTGATGAGCTGGTCAATGTGAGCCGCGTCACTGGTATGAAAGCTACCGCTATGGGCGACCCCCGCATTGTTAACAAGAATATCTATGTGCTTGTCCAGTCGTGAAACGGCCGCGATCAGTGTGGCTGGCCCACTTTCAGTCGCCAAGTCGCTGATAACAATATCGACAGACACCTGTTGGCTAAGCTCTTGGGCCAAGGCCTCTAGTCTGTCACCGCGACGAGCAGTAATGATCAGGTCGTAGTCATGGCGGGCAAACTCTCGGGCTAAGGCTTCGCCAATGCCCGACGAGGCCCCAGTGATCAGTGCCGTACCCTTACGCATGATTATCGCCTGATTTTTTGGCTTGAGGAGCGGATGAATCGTCTGTCGTCTTACCCATCATTTTCTGAATCCACTGCTGATAAGCCATCATGGGTTGCATCGCGGTCGCGATCAGCTCTCCATATTGGCCACCGCCAGACTCCTTGAGATAGATCTGGGCATTCTGCAGAATTTGCTCTTGGAGCTTTTCGACATTCGGCAGACCGATGAATTGGCGCAGCTCTTCAGGCGTGATATCGATATCGACTGTAATCTTCATGATGTATGCCTCAGGCAAGGTTGCTGGCGTCTATCCTAGCGCAAAACGAAAGAAGGGCGTAAACGCCCTTCTTTCTTGCTGATCTAACCGGGTTGGCCGAACTCTGTGAGCTCAGCGCTCAGCGTTGTAAAGCAGATAAACAGCTTTGCTGAAAAATACGGCTTGCAAGATGAATCTCTCAATAGCTTGCGAGGCCGGCGCCTAATTTATTGCGCTTCAGCAGTAAACACTTTGCGAACGGCTTCGCCAGTTTCTTCAACGGCAGATTTCAGAATGCCAGCTTGTGATTGCGTAGATTCCTTGATGTTGCTCCAGAGGGTTGCGCCGTATTCACGCTGTAATTCGACAAAAGTAGTGACGTCACGAACTTCTGGAAGACGCTTGCCAAAGCTTGCGTTCAGCTCAAAGTATTTCTGCAGATTTTCCTGTTGTGTACGCACGATCTCTTGCATAGCATTTTGGTTGATTTCGAACAGGCTGCGACCGAAGTCGACTTGTTTTTGAATGATGTTCATGGGAATACCTCGGTGATATTTAATAGTTGTCTGGTTGGTTAATGGAGACCAGTTGACTTGGCCCAGCTTTGGTGCGATGCAACATTATATATTGCAACGCACCAAAATCAATCTTTTTTTTTATCCATTGTTCATTGGTTTTTAATCAATTGTCTTTGCCGAACTGATCGGTAGGCGGGCTTAAACGCTAGCAGGGGTCGCTTCGATCGTCTTGGCAGTGGTTTTAGCTTTAGCCTTAGTCTTGGCTTTAGGTTTAGCCTTGGCTTTGGGGGCTGCTTTAGTGACCGGCTTTTCTTTGCCCGTCTGAGTGGAGAAGGCTTGCTTGAGCGCTTCTCGGGTCTCTTCGATGGCGGTTCTGAATAGCTCGTTTTGATTTTCAAACGAGTGTTTTACGTTTGACCACAAGCTGGCACCGTACTCTCGCTGCAGCTCAACGAAGCCACTGACGTCTTTTACGGCAGGCAATTTTTCGCCAAAAGCGCGATTGGTTTCCAAATACTGCTCGATATTTTCTCTTTGCAATGCGGCAAACTCTTTCAGCGCATTGACGTTAATGTCATACAGCGATTTACCCAGTTCTGTCTGGCGCTCAATGATGTTCATGCTGACTCCTCGTGAAAAGTGTATAAGTTGGTGCGCTGCAACATTATATGCTGCGACGCACCAATTTCAACCCCCTTTGGCAAACTTTTTTGTTGAAGCCTTTAAGCGACCTTTGTAATTCGCGCAATCGTGTTCTCAGGCGCATTTTCGATCGTAGTCGGCTCTGCCGCCTGCTTGGGCTTCAGTGTCGAGATGTTGTAGGGAATAACGAGTTCCTTAAGCTCCACAAAAGCTGCCAGCATGTCGTCTCGTAAACGGTCTGCATCGGGTAAGGCTTCAGCACAGCCGGTAATTGCGAAGTACAATCCATCCACGTAGCTCTGTACCGTGATATTGACCCCGGCTCCGTGCGCAGGAATTGAAACGGGGTAATGTGTCAGTACCTTAGCGCCATTGGAATACAGCGTCTCTTTGGGGCCGGGCACGTTGGAAATAACCAGATTGACAGCCACTGGCGCGACGTCTCCGGCGCGAGAGGCTTCCAGAAGCTGGCTAGTGGCCCGCAACGCTGCGGGCAGACCGGGCAAAGCAACTTCTGCGTCAAAGCCTGCAGCCATATCGGCTGTGACCTCTTTTGCGACCTTGGCAGAGTCGCGGATCGCCAGTAGACGAATTCTCGGGTCAGCATATTCTGTTGCGAGGTTGACCTTCATCATGGTGACCTGGTTACCGAGCCTCGTGTCTCCGGGCTGCCGCAGCGATACTGGACAGCCGGCAATAAGACTGGTGACGGGCAGGGCATCCTGGCGCAGTAAGTAGCGTCGCAAGCCACCGGCGACAAGACTCATGAACACGTCGTTGATCTTGCAGTCGAGGTTTTTACCGATCGCCTTGATGTCATTAAGTGAGTACTCACCTGCGGCGTAAGTGCGCTGACGGCTAATGGCTCGATTGAAGGGCGTTCGAGGCGCGATTTCACCTAAGGCGCCGAACTGCTTTGAAGGGTCGGCGGCCCGCTGAGCGACTCGGATCATGGATTCTGCTGTGCCAAGGCTGCGAGTAGCGAGATCGAGCTGATATTTAAGCAGATTTTCAAAGGACCTAAGAAGCGTCTCACCAAGGTTCACAGAAGCAGGCTGGTCAAAAAACGCATCGGGTACGGCTTCTTGTCTGGGCACAGGCGTGGTATCCATCATACTTGTGATTGCGGTTTGTCCAGAAATGCCATCCAGGCAGGCGTGATGCACCTGGTTATAGTAAGCAATCGTGCCGTCCTCAAAACCGGTGATGACTTTGATCGCCCACAGAGGTCGGTTGCGATCCATCGGCTCAGCGTGCAATTCAGCAATTTTTGCCTCGAACTGGGCAAAGGTGCCAGGTGCTGGCAGGGCCACGGCGGTTACATGGTGATGGATATTAAAGCCGGCGTCTCGAACCCAGAAAGGGTGATCAAGCTGTCCCGGAACCTCCTGTAGCTTTCGAGTCAGGTAAGGAATCAGGTGCAAGCGGGTCATCAAGAGCGCTTTAAACTCACCGATAAAAGTCGGAATGTCTGTGCCATCGGGCAATCTCAGTTTTTGAATCGAGGCAATGTGATTCAACATACAGTCGGTCTCCGAGTACAAGAAGGCGGCATCAACCGCACCCAACTTTTCCATTTTTTCTATCTCCTATCGTTCATCTAAAATAATCACCATTGGCCGCTGTCGTGGAGCGCCAAAGGACTAGTGGATCAGCCAGCGGGGTTGCCCGTTAGCCGGTCCAAGTGCATGCTAGTAGCGCATGCCAAATAGGGCGGTAACCCAGATCAGGCTTTCTGCAACAGGTTTCTGCAGTGCTTGATCTGCAAAGCACGTACCAACTCAGCGCATCAACCCTAAATCTGAGTGATAGGCTGCCGCACCCTTAAAATAGGGGCTTATCAATCAATTGTGACGTTGAATTCGAGAGTAGAGGGCAGCGATTTCATGGGGCATTGCCAGGAAAATTGAGCCGTCTTGGTGCAGTGCGGGGCGCATTATAGGAGTCTCAGGAAGGGTGTCAATTAAAAAATGGTGCAATGCGTCAAAAAAATTAAAAAATTTGATTTAGACCAAATTTTGATCGACCAAGGGTCTTGTATCGTTTTTCTGTCGCTTTTTCTGTAGCTATTGATAACCGCACCAATCTTGGACAAACTCTGTTGATCCAACCGGTCAAGGCGCAGCGTGAGTCTGGGCACAGCAGGGTTTGCAGAGTCGGTAAGCGCAGCAAAAGGGGTAGAGGATTGTACGAAACACTGGAAGTCTCGCAGTATCAATCTCGTCCACCATCAGTTTTAAACGCCCTGACCGAAATTCCTCGAACACTGTTTGAAATGAACGCGTTGTTGCTGGCGATGCCCTTGCTGAGCCTAATGCCTCGCGGTGATCAGCATACGGTCATGGTTCTGCCAGGGTTTATGGCTGGCGATGAGTCGACGGCCGTTTTAAGGCGCTATTTGTCCAGTATGGGATACGAAGTGATGCCATGGTTACTGGGGCGCAATACCGGCCGATTAGATATTATGCAGCACCGACTGCAAGATCGGTTTGAAGCCGTCTTTGCGCAGAGCGCAGGCCCCGTCAGCCTCATAGGTCAAAGCCTTGGCGGCATTTATGCGCGCGAGCTCGGGCGGTTGTTTCCGAACAAGGTCAGGCAGGTGATTACCTTGGGCAGCCCATTTGGTGTGACCAATGGTCAGGGGACTAATCCGCTGGTACAGCGACTGTTTGAACAGCAAGCTGGCATGACAATTGAACAAATGCGAGAAGCGCTCAAAGCAATGGATCCCAATCAAACGCCACCCATTCCGCTGACGGCGATCTACAGTAAAGGCGATGGGATTGTTAACTGGCGAGTCTGCCGAGAAATGCAAGAGAATCATCGGACCGAGAATATTGAGGTCTGTGGCAGCCACTGTGGTATGGGTTTCAATCCGACTGTCTATCGGATCATCGCGAATCGGCTGGCACAATCCACCACGGGTTGGCAAAAATATCAGCCCTAATGTCATTGACCGGACAGAGTAACGCAGCCGTTCCAGGCCGCGACTCACCATTGATTAAACCAGAGGTGAAGGTATGCGGGAATTTAAGAAATATCCCAATCGCAGGTTGTATGACATACAACAAAGCAAGTATGTCACAGTAGAGGATATACGGCTGCTAGTGCTGAGGGGTGAAACTATCACCGTGAAGGATTCAAAGTCCGAGAAAGACCTGACGCGTACTGTGTTGCTGCAAATCATCGCTGAACAAGAGGATGAGGGCCATGAGCCGATTCTGACTAATCGCGTGCTGGAGCAGCTGATTCGGTTTTATGGCGCGCCTATGCAAAGTGTTGTCGGACGATATATTGAGCAAAGCATCATGACCTTCCTCGAATATCAGGAGCAATACCGACGCCGAGTGCAGGAAGTCACCGGTGGCGACCCGCTCGCCATGATGCGCAAGGCGCTGGAGCAGAATATGGAATTCTGGAACCGCTTCGCACCCAATCCCTTTGATCGAGACCGCAAAGACTAGGGCTCACATTATGCTGTTTGCCAGTCCCGCAGTAGAGGCATCAGCTCTTCATACCTGTCGATCACCAAAATTGCATCCGTGAGCTGTGACCGCTCGACGTATGGGCTATTGACGGCGATCACTGACATACCCGCTGCCAGGGCTGCAGCAATGCCATTGGGTGAGTCTTCAAACGCAAGGCACTGGCCGGGCTCGACGCCCAGTGCCTGGGCGCAAAGCAAGAAAATATCGGGGGCCGGTTTGCCCTTTTTGAGGGCCGGATGGTCGCCACAGATGACTTGATGAAATTGTTTGCCCCAAGTCTTGTTTGAAAGTTTGAGTTCGCACAGGTGCTGATGGGAGCTGGTCGCCAGCCCAAACCTGAGATCAGTTTGGGCCAAGGCATCGATAAAGGCGCCAGCGTCAGGCATTTCCGGCGCATCGGCAAATAAGCGGATTAAATACCCCTCGCGCTGGTGTAGATATTCGTCGACGGATAATGGTAACTGGCCATGGTCAATGGCCAGTTGCGCACTGCGTCGAGAGTCACCGCCCATGGACTTTTGTTTGAGTGCCAGGGTATAGGTCGCGCCATAGGGATCCATGACCTTCTGTGCCGCCATGGTGTACAAGGGTTCTGTGTCGAGCAGGGTGCCATCCAGATCAAATATCAGCGCTGCAGGGCGAGGAATGGAGTTCATGGTCGTGTACTTTGAAAGATTCGAGGGTCAGTTTACCCTGAACTAACGGCTAAGTATTTGAGATTCTGAGAGTCTTAAAGCGAGGTCTGCGCAGTCTTGGCTTTCGGGTCTATACCCCACACAGCAGGGTCAGGAGCTATTGCATGATCAGGAGCGAAAACTTGGCTGTGCCTTGGGTCAACTCCGCTGTTGGTTGACTTTTCGAGGCACAATAATGGCGCTAAGATGGCGTCTTTTTCCAAAGGACGAGAAATGATAGAGATCCGTCATCTGGTTAAACGCTTTGGTAATCTGCTGGCGGTTAACGACCTGTCTTTTTCCGTAGCGCCAGGAGAAGTACTGGGTTTCCTGGGCCCCAATGGCGCCGGAAAGTCGACAACCATGAAAATATTGACGGGATTTCTCAGGCCCAGTGCCGGACGCGTGTCGATATTTGGTTTCGATATAGAGCAAGATACCATCGCCGCCCAGCGTCAATTGGGCTACCTGCCAGAGGGGGCGCCCTGTTACGAGGAAATGACCCCTCGCACCTTTTTGCAGTTTGTTGCCGCAGCACGGGGGTTAAAGGGCGAGCATGCCAAGGCTCGGTTTCAGCAGGTTGTCGAAACTATGTCGCTACAAACGGTGCTTGATCAACGGATCGAGACCCTGTCAAAAGGCTTTAAGCGTCGAGTCGGTCTCGCTCAAGCCATTATCCACGATCCTCGGGTGCTCATTCTGGATGAACCCACCGATGGATTGGACCCGAATCAGAAACACCAGGTGCGGGAGATGATTCGTGGCTTGGCAAAGGACAAAATTGTCATTATCTCCACTCACATTTTAGAAGAGGTGACTGCGGTCTGTACGCGGGCCATAATTATCGCCCGTGGCCAAGTGGTTGCTGATTGTGAGCCGCAAGCGCTTGAGCAACAGTCAAAATATCATAATGCCCTGACCCTCGTCTTTGAGGAGTCGGTTGCGGCGCAAGATTATCAGAATCTGTTTGCCGAGCTCGAACCGGTCGCATCGGTTGTGGCCCTCGAGGGTGATAATCAGCTGACCCTGTTTCCCCGTCAGAAGGATCAATCCATGCTGTTGGACGTAAGCCAGCTAGTTCGAGATCGAAAGCTGCCGGTGACGGGCATCAGTCAGGAAAAAGGTAGGCTTGATGAGGTTTTTCGAGCGGTGACACAGGAGCAAGCGTCATGAATGGTATCAAGGTGATCGCTGAGCGAGAATTGCGCAGTTATTTTTCAACTCCGCTGGCCTACGTTTTTATTCTGATATTTCTGGTGCTCTCCGGCGTCTTTACCTTCTACATGGGTAATCTGTTTGAGCGAGCGCAGGCAGATCTCACACCTTTCTTCAATTTTCATCCCTGGCTTTATCTGTTTCTAGTGCCGGCGATCTCCATGCGGCTCTGGTCGGAAGAGCGTAAGTCCGGTTCCATTGAGCTGTTGCTAACGCTGCCGATCACGCGTTTTCAATCTGTGCTGGGCAAGTTCCTCGCAGCCTGGCTGTTTGCCGGCTTGGCGCTGTTCCTGACGTTTCCGACCTGGTTGACAGTCAACTATCTGGGTGACCCAGATAATGGCGTTATAGTCGCCAGCTATCTTGGCAGCTGGTTGATGGCCGGGGGTTTTTTGGCGATTGGATCCTGCATGTCGGCGGCGAGCAAAAGTCAGGTAATCGCCTTTATATTGACCGGTACTGTCTGTTTGTTATTCGTCTTGGCAGGGTTTCCGCTGGTGCTGAACGTGTTTAGAGATTGGCTGCCGATGCTGGTTGTCGACACAGTCGCCAGCTTGAGCTTTATGACGCATTTTGGTGCGATCGCCAAAGGTGTTCTGGGTCTGCAGGACCTGGTGTACTTCTTCTCCGTGATTCTGGTTTGGCTGATAGCCACCACCGTCGTCGTTGAAATGAAACAGGGGCAATAGGAAATACGATGAATAGAAACCGAGTTTCTGCGATTGCCTTGATCCTGCTGGCTGCAGCCTTTTTAGTATTCACCCTGTTGAATAATGTATGGCTCAGTGGAATCAGGCTCGACTTAACGGAAAACAAACTATTTACCCTGTCTGCCGGCACTCGAGAGATCACAGCGCAAATCGACGAGCCAATTAATCTGTATTTTTTCTTTTCTGAAAAAGCCAGTGAGGATCTGACGACCCTTCGGGCTTACGCGACCCGTGTTCGTGAATTATTGCAGGAATATGCCTTGCTGGCAGATGGCAAGATTAACCTGCAGCTGATTGATCCTCAGCCCTTCTCCGATGCCGAAGATCGTGCTGCCGCATTTGGACTTCAGAGTGTGCCGGTCAACAATGCCGGCGACGAGTTGTATTTTGGACTGGCTGGCAGTAACGCTCTGGATAACCTGCAAGTCATCAGTTTTTTTCAGCCAGACAAAGAGGCATTTCTCGAGTACGAAATCAGCAAGTTGATTCAAAATTTGCTGGTTCAAAAAAAACCAAAGGTAGGCTTGCTGTCATCGCTAAAGGTCCAGGGCGACATGGACATGAACACATTTCAAACAACCCCTCCCTGGGTAGTTGTCGATCAGATAGACCAGTCTGCTGAGCTTGAGGTAATTACGCCAGATGCCGAGATTCTGCCCACTGACCTGGATCTATTGATACTGATTCAACCAAGAGGTCTAACTGAAAGTTTATTGATCAGCATTGATCAGTTCGCGTTGGCCGGAGGCCGAATCCTGGTTTTCTTGGATCCCATGGCCGAGATGGATCAGTCTCGAGCAGCACCAATGCTGGACATGGTTGCTAATGATGCCGATTTCGACCTTCCACTTCTGGAAAGCTGGGGTATACAATTGCGCCGAGACCTTGTGCTGGGTGATGCTCAGCAGGCGCTCACAATCAGTGGTGCTAATGGCCAGCCCGTCAGGCATCTGGCAATCCTCGGATTGCAGACCAGTAACTTCAAGGTCGATGATGTGACGTTATCTTCGTTGGAAACGATCAACGTGAGCACGGCAGGGATTCTTGATGTCCTTGAACATCGAACCACCGAGGTGGACGTGCTGATGTCCTCTAGTGAATACGCCATGCCCATGGATCGCGTTCGGCTTCGAATGCTGAGTGATCCGAGTGAGTTATTGGCGGATTTCAAACCCACGGGATTGCTTTATCCGGTTGCTGTGCGTATCACTGGCCCTGCCGAGACCCATTATCCGGCAGAAGTGGGTGAGCGAGTCACTGTGTCAAACACGAAAAACCTGAACGTCATAGTCGTCGCCGATACCGATATCTTGTCTGATCGTCTCTGGGTGCAGTTGCAGGATTTCTTTGGCCAGAGAATTGTTAGTCCCTGGGCCAATAACGGTGATTTCGTCACCAATGCTGTTGATAACCTCACGGGCTCCTCGGCATTGATCAGTATTCGCAGCCGAGGCCGTTTCAGTCGTCCCTTTGAAGTTGTTCAGGACCTGCGAAGAGAAGCCGAAGCCAGCTATCTCAGTAGTGCTAACGATCTGCAAATGCAGCTTGCTGAAACCGAAGCCCAATTGGGTCAACTTGAAGCGAGTCGAGATGAGCAGAATCTGATCAGTCTGAGTCCTGAGCAGGAAGCAACGTTGGTCCAATTCCAGCAGGAAAAACTGCGAATTCGCAAAGCCCTGCGGGACGTACGCCATCAGCTCGATCAGGATATTGAAATGCTGGGCACTACCTTGAAGTTCGTGAATATAGTTCTTATGCCATTGTTGTTGACGCTGGGTCTCCTTGTGTTTAATTACTTGCGTCTTTACCAGTCCGCTAACAGGCGTGATCCATGACTGCAGAAGTCTCACATCAAAAGGTGGCTTTAGATGGGTAAGAGATTCACTGGCATGCTCGCGCTCGCCATTGTCTTGATGACGGGTCTTATCTACCTCGCCCTTGAAGATACGAAAACACAGCAGAGTCAGTTAGGGCGATTGGTTTTTCCTGAGCTCAAAGCCAATCTCGAGCAGATCGCCGAGATCCATATCAGTGCGGGGGCACAATCCGTCATTTTGGAAAAGCTCGAGGGTGGGTGGCGACTACGGAACCGCAGTGGCTATCCTGTTGACAGACTTCAACTGGCGCGATTATTGAGAGCGCTGGCCGAGATGGTCTACTTAGAAGAGAAAACCCGCAATCCTGAAAGGTTTGCCGAACTGGGTCTCGGTGACAGCGATGGCCAACAGGGCGCTGCGACGGGGATTGAATTACTCGCGCCGAATCAGCGTTGGGCTCTATTAGTTGGCGCAAAACCCAGTGGGCGAGAGGGGCAGTATATTCGCTTACCGGAGCTGAGTTCGACCTGGCTCATCGACCAAACGTTAGCCTTGCCGCAAGATCCAGTCAAATGGCTCGCGCCACTGATTATGAATGTTGATTCGGCACGGGTGAGACAGGTGATCCTCAATCAACCCGAAGGGAGTCGTGTTGTCATCGACAATAGAAGTGCGGTCCAGGATGGGATTGAAAGTGCTACCATCACTAATCTTCCTGTTGGCGCCTCATTGATTTATTCGGGTGTTGCAGACGAGGTCACTCGGGCGCTCGTGAACCTGCGTCTGCAAGACGTACAAGCCGCCGAAAACATTGACTGGCAGGGCGCGATAGTTGCTCAATACGAACTGGTTGATGGCAAGACCTTGTGGATCAAGGGGGTTGTTGTCGACGGCGAGTCTTGGATCTCTGTAGCTCTCGTTCCGGCGTTTTCACAACAAGAACGTTCGGCCTATGATCTGAGTAATAATGTAGAGAATTGGGCTTATAAGATTAGTCAGTATGACTATCAAGTGCTGTCTCGCGGACTCAAGGATTTTGTAGACAGCGAAAGTTAAGTATAGTCGTCGATTCAGTCACAGGGTGTTTGTCATGAGTTCTAATTCGCCGCAAGTCATCTCTTTTGAAAATATCGAATTGGAAAGACTTGAGCATGTGACCTTCGTTAAGCTCAACCGACCTGCTGCTCTGAATGCCTTGAATACTGGTTTAATGCGTGACATTGAGCAGGTCAGTCGAGGGTTCATGGATGACGAGCAAACCCGAGTTGTTGTTTTTGTCGGGAATGGTAAGCACTTTAGTGCCGGTGCGGACCTCAAGGAATCACGCGTTGAACCGAACCAATCCATGGTCATGCGCCGCCGCCACCACGGTTTAGGTGCGAGAATGATTCGAGCGATTATTGAGATCCCGCAGGTGACCATAGCCGCAGTGCAGGGCGCAGCCTTGGGTGGTGGGGTCTGTATTCCGACGGCTTGCGATTTTAGAATAGGCGCCGAAGATTGTTTTTGCGGCTATCCTGAAGTTAACCTCGGCATCAATCTGGCATGGCACGCGCTGCCACTGTGTGTCCGCCTGGTGGGTCCGGCCAGGGCCAAGCGGATGATTATGCTCGGTGAGCGCGAGAATGCAAAAACTCTGCTTGAGTGGGGTTTTCTTGATCAAGTGGTCCCGGCCAAAGACCTGTTGTCGACGGCCCTTGCCATGGCGAACAAGTATGCCGGCCAGCCACCAGTCGCCGTACAGATGATCAAGCAGAGTATCAATGCGGTGAGTGCCTCAATGGATGATGCGCTGATGCATATGGATGCGGATCAAAACATTCTGACGACCCTAACGAAAGACAGGGCGGAAGGGATATCTGCCTTCTTTGCGCGGCGCCCAGCGAACTTCAAGGGCGACTAAAAGTGGGCTAAGGCCGCTGAGCAATCTCGCCGCTGAATCCGGGAAAGGGGTTAGTCGGAAGCAATGATCGCGATGACCTGGTCCTCGCTGACGCTATCTTCTTCTTTTACTAACAGCTCTACCAAGGTGCCAGCGCAGGGTGCTTCTACCGGGATTTCCATTTTCATGGACTCGAGGATCATGATCACGTCTTCGGCTTCAACTCGGTCACCAATGTTTTTTTCAATTTTCCAGACGTTTCCCGTGACCTCGGCTTCTATCGGCAGATTTGACATAATATTCTGGTCCTAATCAATAATGGATTGGTAAGCGAGTACTCGCATTTCCCGTCGAATCGGATATGCCGAAGAGGGCATCAACTGGGTCAGAAAAATCACCAGCATATCTTCCTCGGGATCGATAAAGAAGTAAGTGCTGGCAGCGCCGCCCCAGGCGAACTCACCTTTCGAGCCGAGAATCTGCGCTGTTGGGGGATCTATCATGACGGAAAATCCGAGCCCAAAGCCAATACCCTCGTAAGTACTTTCGCTGAAGACCGATTGGCCCATGCTGGCCAAGTCGCCATTGTGGGGCATGTGGTTGCTGGTCATGAGTTCTACAGTCTTGCGCCCAAGAATGCGCGTGCCTTCATACTCGCCCCCATTCAACAACATGCTGGCAAACTTGTAGTAATCGTGCACTGTCGAGACGAGTCCACCACCCCCGGAGAATAAACCGGGGCTGCGACGATAATGGCTGGATTCTGCTGCATCAAACAGGTGCAGGGCATTGTTTTGAGTTCGCTGATAATTGGCGGCGAAACGATGAATCTTCTCGTCAGGTACGAAAAATCCTGTGTCCTGCATGCCTAATGGCTCAAATATCTGTTCACTTAAAAACTCGTCAAATGGCGTATTTGCAATTTTTTCGACGAGATAACCGCAGACATCGGTTGCGACACTGTAGCTCCAGCGAGTGCCCGGAGAAAACAGCAGTGGGATGTTAGCCAGTTTCGTGATCATCTCTTCCAGATCTTTTGACTGCTCTACGCCTTGGTCCCGATACATCGCATCGACTGCCGTCGACTGCATAAATCCGTAGGTTAAGCCTGAGGTATGGGTCAACAGGTCCCGAATGGTCATTTCGCGTTCGGGTACTGTATGATTACCGTCAGCGCTGAAGACCTTAAGATCTTTAAAGCTGGGAATAAAACGGGACACAGGATTGTCCAGTTGAAATCGCCCGTCTTCATACAACATCATCAAAGCCACGCTGGTGACCGGTTTTGACATGGAATAGATACGAAAGATCGTATCCTCTTCCATGTCTTTGTCGGCCTCTAGGTCCATTTTTCCCTGGCAGGTCAAGTGCGCAATTTCTCCCCTTCTTGCCACCAGCGAAATGGTGCCTGCAAGGCGGCCGCGCTTGATGTAGTCACGGGTCAAATGATCTATCTTGTACAGTCGTGCAGCAGAGAGACCAACGTCTTCCGGTGTCATTGAGGTCAGCCTATTGATCAAACATGATAATATGCCGCGCTTCCTGACCGCTTTTAAGCGCGTTGAGTGCATCGTTAACCTGGGCCAGCTTGATATGTTTTGAGATCATCTGGTCGAGATGCAGCTTGCCATTGAGGTAAAACTCAACGAAACGGGGCATATCTATGCGGAATCGATTCGAGCCCATGTTCGAACCCTGAATCTTTTTCTCAGCCAGAAAGTCGACACCGTGCAACTCTACCATTGTGCCCACTGGGATCATGCCGATGATAGTCGCAGTTCCGCCAGCACCCAGCATTTTGAAAGCCTGCTCAGCAGTTGCTTTTAAGCCGATCGCCTCAAAGGTATAGTCGCAGCCGCCACGGGTTAGCTCAAGCACCTCGCCAACGGCGTCACATTGACTGGCATTGATGACATGGGTGGCGCCCATGACCTTGGCCAGCTCCAATTTTGACTCAACCCGGTCAATGGCGATAATGACGCCTGCGCCGGCAATTGCTGCGCCGTTGATGGCGGCCAGACCTACGCCGCCACAACCGATGACAGCGACGGTTGAGCCTGGCTCGACTCCGGCGGTATGGAAAACCGCGCCAACGCCAGTCGTGGTTGAACAGCCGATCAAGGCGGCTCGGTCGAAAGGCATGTCATCGCGCACCTTGACCAGCGCATGTTCGTGGATCAGCATCATTTCGGCAAAGGAGGACAGGTTGAGGAACTGATGGATGGGCTGGCTATTGGAAATCAGCCGGCTTTCCTCGTCGGCCTTGCGAGAGACTTCCGGGCTCTGACAGAGTGACAGGCGGCCGGTCAGGCATTTGTCACAATGCCCGCAGAACGCCGATAGACAGGTGATCACATGATCACCCTTCTTGACGTAGGTTACGTCTGACCCGACTTCCTCAACGATACCGGCGCTTTCGTGGCCCAGTATGGTGGGCAGCCGATAGGGGTAGGAGCCATCCATGAAGTGCAGATCACTATGGCACACGCCCGCCGCAACAGTACGAACCAGAACTTCACGGGGCCCAGGCTTGGAGACCTGTACTTCTTCAATTTCCAGGGGTCGGTTGGTTTCTCGTAAAACCGCAGCTTTCATGACTATTCCTTCAAAAAATGGTGAATGGGACACGTGTTCGACTAAAACTAGCATGATTGCTAAGCCAATTGCTATGCATGACGAGTGGCAAAATGCAGGTAGAATAGCCCCATGTCAGAGATATCCCGCTATCGCACGCTTGTGGCCTTCGGTTCCAACTTGGGGAATCGCGAGCGTGCGATCGATTCAGCCCTGATTGGGCTGAGGCGCCTCAGTGTGGGGTATTTCGCGTGTTCTTCCTGGTGGTCCTCTGAGCCAGCGCAAATGGCGGCAGATGCCGGACCATTTATCAATGGTGCTGTGGCGTTCGATACCGAGCTTGCACCCTTGGATCTGTTGCAGGCTCTTCAGGCTCTTGAGCGCTCCGCGGGTCGACCGAAGGTGCACGGCGTCAACGAGAGCCGAGTATTGGATCTGGATATCATTTGGTATGACGATCGAACCATCAGTCTGCCATCGCTGGTGGTACCCCACCCGAGAGCGCTTGAGCGCCTGTTTGTGCTAATGCCTGTCTGGGAACTAATGCCCGATCTGAGATTGCCCGGCCAAACTGAATCCTTGGCTGCACTGATTGCGCTGGCGCCTGAGATGGGATTGAGTCGATGGTCAAGGCAGAGCGATTAGGCTGCACTGGCGTTCAGTAGCAATGAGGGGTTTGTCGGTGCAGCCAGTGAAAACCAGCCGGGCAAAAGCCGCCAGAGAACGGCTGAGAGCCTGGATTGGATTAATCGGGTTTTTTCGGTCGATTTTTCGGGTTCAGGGCTGAAACCGGAAAGTGGGCGATATTGCCCGACTTGGCTTCACTGATTTTTCCGGCCCCTTCCTTGGCCACCTCGTCGATTCGAACAATTGAATGCATCGGCACGTAGGTTCGAGAAACGCCATCGAACTCAGCTTTGAGCTTCTCCTCGCTGGGGTCGACAACCAACTTTGACTTCTCGCCGAATACCAGCTCCTCTATTTCGATAAAGCCATAAAGGTCGCTTTGATAGATCTGGCGGGCATAAACTTCAAAGATTTCGCCCTGATTGTAGAAGATGATCTTGAAGATGGGTTCGTTCGACATCGTGTCTAAATACTCTCTGGTGTAGCGGCAGTTTTGGTGCTAGTGGACCGAAAGTCAACTGGCAAACTAATATGGTCTTCGAATTATCGAATTCAAGGGCATCCGGAGTTTAAATTTCAGGTTCTATCGTCCTCAACAAGTGTCTATAATGGGGCCCCGCTTTTTCCGGCGTGATGCGCGCCAAGGCAACGAAGCTTCAGTGAGTAAAGTATTTATCAAGACCCACGGCTGTCAGATGAATGAGTATGACTCATCCAGAATGCTGGATTTGTTAAAGGAAACTCATGGGTATGAAGTCACCGAGTCGGAAGCAGAGGCTGACCTGTTGTTGCTGAATACTTGCTCGATTCGAGAGAAAGCCCAGGAAAAAGTTTTTCATCAGCTTGGTCGTTGGCGCAAGCTGAAGCTCAAAAATCCTGACCTGAAAATCGGAGTCGGTGGATGTGTTGCGAGCCAGGAAGGTGCGGCGATCAGCAGACGTGCGCCCTATGTCGACATGATTTTTGGCCCGCAGACACTGCACCGGTTGCCCGAATTGCTCGATGGTATAGCCGGTTCCAGTTCGGCTGTGATCGATATCAGTTTTCCGGAAATAGAAAAATTCGATCGTTTGCCAGAGCCGTCGGTCGATGGTCCCACTGCCTTTGTTTCAATTATGGAAGGCTGCAGCAAGTACTGCTCATTTTGCGTGGTGCCCTATACCCGTGGCGAAGAGGTCAGCCGACCGCTGGTTGATGTATTGCAGGAAATCATCCAGCTGGCTGACAAGGGTGTGCGTGAAGTCAACCTGTTGGGCCAGAACGTTAACGCCTATCGCGCCGAGCTGGAAGACGGTAGTCAGGCTGACCTGGCTTACCTTATCAGCCTGGTAGCTGAAATCGAAGGTATTGACCGCATCCGTTATACCACATCGCATCCGGTAGAATTTTCCGATAGTTTGATCGATGTCTATGCAGAGGTACCGGAACTGGTCAGCCATCTGCATTTGCCCGTTCAAAGCGGGTCTGACCGAATATTGGCGCGCATGAAGCGCGGCCATACGGTGCTGGAATATAAATCCAAGATCAGGCGGCTGCGAAAAATCAGGCCTGATCTCAGCATGTCATCGGACTTTATCATAGGCTTTCCTGGCGAGACGGACGCGGACTTTCAAGCGACGATGGATTTGATTGAGGAAATTGGCTTTGACCAATCTTTCAGCTTCATCTATAGCGCTCGACCCGGCACGCCTGCCGCCGACCTACCTGACGCAACACCCATGGAAGTGAAGAAGACGAGACTGAAAATACTCCAGGATAAAATCAATCAGCAGTCCATGCGCATCAGTCGTAGCATGGTTGGCAGTCACCAGACGATTCTGGTCACGGGACTTTCTCGAAAGGATCCTGGGCAGTACCAGGGACGTACCGAAAATAACCGAGTCGTTAACTTTGCTGCCGACTCCCGGAACCTGACCGGGCAGCTGGTTACGGTCGAGATTACTCAGGCCCTGCCGAACTCTTTGCGCGCGATTCTCATCTAGCGCTGCGGCCTGCCGGCCGTCGATGATGATCCGATTCTTCTCTTTTCCTCCCGCGACGAAGGGTATATTCTAGGAGCCCAATAACATTACGTCATCCAATTTGAATATTCACACAGAGCCGCTCCAAATAAAGCTGGAGCCCAACGACAGCCAGCAACTCGCTAATCTATGTGGCCCTTTCGACGCACACTTGCGCCAGATAGAGAAACGCCTTGGCATTACCATTAATAATCGAGGCAATGCCTTTCACCTGATCGGTGAGCGCAATATCGTGCGCTCTGCTGGGGCGCTGCTGAAAAAGCTTTATCAAGAGGTTAATCGCGGCACGCACTTGACGGCGGATCTTATTCATCTTCATCTTCAAGACTCTGGCGTTGAGGCGCTTCTCAGTGATGAGACGGATGCGAATGACTTTCTGATTACCACCCGCAAGAAGACGATTAAACCACGGGGTAAAAACCAGGTTGGATATGTTCAGGCCGTACGCTCCCACGATATCAACTTTGGCGTGGGTCCTGCTGGTACGGGAAAAACCTATCTGGCTGTTGCCTGCGCTGTGGAGGCGCTGGACCAAGAATTGGTTAGACGGATTTTGCTGGTTCGACCAGCGGTTGAGGCAGGTGAAAAACTGGGTTTCCTGCCGGGCGATTTGAGTCAAAAAATCGATCCCTACCTGCGCCCCCTATATGACGCTTTGTATGAAATGATTGGCTTCGAGCGAGTTGAGAAGTTAATTGAAAAGAATATTATTGAGGTTGCCCCGCTGGCGTATATGCGTGGCCGTACCCTGAATGAGTCCTTTATTATTCTCGATGAGAGTCAAAACACCACGACAGAGCAGATGAAAATGTTTCTAACCCGAGTCGGTTTTGGCTCGACGGTAGTGGTCACGGGTGATATCACTCAAGTCGATTTGCCCCATCGAACAACTTCCGGTCTGCGGCATGTGCTTGACGTTCTGCCAGACGTTGAAGGTATCTCATTTACCCATTTCAGCTCGCGAGACGTTGTCAGGCACCCACTCGTGCAAAGAATTGTCGAGGCCTATGAAAAATTTGAAGCCGGTGGTGGTAAATCGAAATGATTTTCGAGCGCCTTTGCCGACAAGAACAATCATGAAACAGGTACAGGAACCTTGTCTGCTTGATGTCCTCTGGGATGTTACCAAGCCAACTTGGGCGCCTTCTGATCAGCAGCTGCAGTCGTGGGTGCTGGCGGCAATGCAGGCTGGTCTTGGTGGGGCTATGCCGACCGCTGGCGTCGAAGTCTCTCTGTTGTTAACCGATGCCAGTGAGATATGCCGCTTGAACCGAGAGTATCGACAGGTAGACAAAGCAACTAACGTATTGTCTTTTCCCGCTCAGACACTGGTTGAAGATCAGCGAACGCTAATGGGAGATCTGGTGATATGCCCGTCTGTGGTTGAAGCCGAAGCGCTGACCCAGAGCAAGTTACCCCTGATACACTTGATTCACCTGGTCATCCATGGCGTATTGCACTTGGTGGGATACGATCATATCGAGGATGCTGACGCGGAGCAGATGGAGTCAATCGAAATTAACCTGATGGCCAGTCTTGGCTACGGTAATCCCTACGCTGATGCGTTAGGAATAAACAGTGAAGAGAGCAAGCGAGCATGAGTGAGGAAGGGTCGAGTAGTGAGAAGAGTTGGTTGGAGCGCCTGTCCATGGCCTTCACCGGAGAGCCCTCTTCTCGAGATGAATTAGTTGAACTGTTGCGCTCAGCCCATCAGCGTGACTTGTTGGATGCAGAGGTCTTGAGCATTATCGAAGGTGCGCTGGTGGTATCCGACATGCAGGCCCGTGAGATAATGATTCCAAGGTCTCAGGTGGCGGTGGTTCGGCTAGACATGAAGCCTGAGGAGCTATTGCCGGTGGTTATTGAGTCAGGTCACTCACGTCTGCCAGTGCTGGGCGATGGTCCTGATAATGTGGTCGGCATTTTGCTGGCTAAAGATTTGCTACCCCTGGCATTGGCTGAGCGCCGACAAAAGTTCAATTTGCGGGATATTCTTCGCCCCTGCACCGCCATTCCTGAAAGCAAGCGTTTGAATGTACTTCTGCAAGAATTTCGTGCAACCAGGAACCACCTGGCCGTCGTCTACGATGAGTACGGCGGTGTTTCTGGCATAGTGACGATCGAAGACGTGTTAGAGCAAATTGTCGGTGACATCGAAGACGAGTATGACTTTGATGAAGACGACTTTATCAAGGCGCATGCCGACGGAGTCTTTACAGTTAAGGCGCTCACGCCCATTGAGGACTTCAACACCTTCTTTGACGCGCAATTCAGTGAGGCAGAGTTTGACACCATAGGCGGTATCGTGACTCAGTCCTTCGGTCATCTGCCCAAGCGCGATGAGCGGGTAGTATTAGATGGTTTTCAATTCAAGGTTCTGAACGCCGACAACCGTCGAATCAGGCTTCTACAGTTAACGCTGCCAATAGATGAGTGAGCGAGTCTTTGGGCCTGCTGTCCTTCGCATGCCCACCTGGTTAGGTGGATTGCTTGCACTGGCGGCGGGCAGTTTGTTCTCTCTGGGACTCTCCCCCTTTGACTGGTGGCCCAGTCTTATTGTTTCCATTTTGCTTTTCCAAAGCCTGCTTCATGGCGTTTCTCTTCGTCAAGGGCTTGTCATCTTCTATCTATATGGTGTGGGCTTTTACAGTGTCGGCATCTCCTGGGTGTATGTGAGTATCCATGAGCATGGCGGTGCCTCGGTCCTGCTGGCGGGACTTCTGGTGCTCTTGTTCGTATTGGCTATGGCGCTGTTTTTCTGGGTTCAAGGTTATCTCTACCTGAAATTTTTTCGTCATTCGGTGGTCGGTATGACACTTGGTTTTACGGTGCTGTGGATTCTTCGCGAGTGGCTTCTTACATGGTTTTTGACGGGCTTTCCGTGGTTGTTCGCAGGCTATGGTTTTCTTGATACCTGGCTGGCGGGTTATGCGCCGGTATTTGGTGTGCTGGGCATCAGTTTCATGGTGCTGTTGCAAACCAGTCTGCTTGGCTGCGCCTTGGTTTTGTTTTCTCGTCGGCGCTCGGTTGCTGCTGCGGTCGGGAGGACAGCGCCTGTGGTTCTGATGATCTGGTTAGGTGGCTGGCTTCTGTCGCAGATCCAGTTTGTCGCGCCAGATGGCAGGACTCTGACCGTCAGTGCGGTTCAGGGTAATATTGATCAACACACCAAGTGGACGCGAGCCATGGTGACGCCGATTCTGAGTACCTATACGAATCTGAGTGAAACCGAATGGGGTCGAGATTTGATCGTCTGGCCAGAAGCTGCGGTGACACTATTCAGGTCGACGGCTGACAATTTTCTTGAATCTTTGGACGCCCGTGGCCAGGCCACGGGTACCGCCCTGATTCTGGGTATTCCGGATCGAGATCCGCAAGGTTATTTCCTCAATTCAGCGATTGCGTTGGGTCTGGGCGAGGGGTCTTACATCAAGCGCCGGTTGGTACCATTTGGAGAATATGTGCCACTTGAGGCGCAGCTTCGAGGGTTGATTTCCCTCTTTGATCTGCCTATGTCTCACAATGTGCCCGGTCCTCAAATTCAAACCGCGATTCAACTGAATGATATCAGGATCGCCATGTCCATATGCTACGAGGTGGTTTACCCAGATCTGGTGCGAAAGTCGGTATCAGATCCAGATTTGTTGCTTACCATCAGTAACGACACCTGGTTTGGTGCCTCAATAGGCCCTTGGCAGCATCTGCAGATGGCCCGTATGCGGGCCCTGGAGAATGGTCGATATCTGGTTCGGGCGACGAATAATGGTGTGACGGCGGTGATTGACGAGCGTGGTCAGCTGGTGGGGCAATTACCTCAGTTTGTGCCGGGTGTATTGCGCGCCGAGGTGTCTCTGATGCGCGGTAGCACGCCATTTTCTGAATACGGACAGACAGGAATTCTGGCGCTTTTACTGTTTTCCCTGATGGCTGCCTGCAGGCGGGTCTCACCGCAGCGAATGTCGCGGCGGTGACGCCATGAATGGACGCCATGAATGAATGTATCCCTCGCAATGATCGGGTAGAATCTGCGGTTTTCGAGCCGGTAGTGACGAGCACATCATGAGTAAGCCAGAAGACAGCAGCAGAGACGAATCTAGGGGTTACCATCATCGAGCGGTTGAGCGAGAAGTTCAGCAGCGCTGGATGAAAAATGGAACCTTTGTCGCGACAGAAGTCAGTGATAAGCCGAAATTCTATTGCCTGTCCATGTTCCCCTATCCGAGCGGCCAGCTTCACATGGGGCACGTGCGTAATTACACCCTGGGTGATGTTATAGGTCGGTTTCAACGTTTGCAGGGCAAGAATGTTTTGCAACCCATGGGTTGGGACGCCTTTGGTCTGCCGGCAGAAAACGCGGCGATAAAGCATAAGGTGCCGCCCATGAAGTGGACTCGAGAAAATATTGCCTACATGAAGCGGCAACTTCAGGCTCTCGGGTTTGCCTATGACTGGAGTCGCGAACTGGCGACTTGTGAACCGGAGTATTACCGTTGGGAACAATGGTTTTTCCTGCAAATGTTTCGACGGGGGCTCGTCTACAAAAAAGCCGCGATGGTGAATTGGGATCCCGTTGATCAAACAGTACTGGCCAACGAGCAGGTCATAGATGGTCGAGGCTGGCGCTCTAATGCGCTGGTAGAACGTCGCGAACTGGCGCAGTGGTTTCTAAAAATCACCGATTACGCCCAAGAGCTACTGGATTGTCTTGACGGTCTCGATGGCTGGCCAGAAAAAATTAAGACGATGCAGCGCAATTGGATCGGCCGCTCTGAAGGCGTTCAGGTGACATTCCCGTTGCCGGCCGGACAGGTCTATGAGTCAGCGGGCTTAACTGTTTATACCACTCGCCCTGACACCCTGATGGGCACGACATATCTGGCTGTCGCCGCCCAGCACCCCCTGGCGCTTGCGGCCGCCGCGACGAACTCCGAATTGCAACGATTTCTGGAAGAGTGTAGTCAGGGCAAGGTGGCTGAGGCCGATATGGCCAAAATGGAAAAGCGGGGCATGGCGACCGGTCTGGTGGCCAGCCATCCATTGAGTGGTGAAGCCATTCCCGTGTGGGTGGCGAATTTTGTCTTGATGGAGTATGGCTCAGGTGCAGTCATGGCAGTACCAGCACATGATCAGCGAGATTGGGAGTTTGCTGTAAAGTATGGCTTGCCCATCAAGCAGGTCATTGCACCTACCCATGCCAGTGGTGAGACTTGCGATATCAGCGAACAGGCTTATACCTCGAAGCAGGGTATTTGTATTCACTCTGATGAATTTGATGGCCTGGCGTTTCAACAGGCATTTGACGCCGTGGCTGAGGCCCTGATTCAGCGAAGTCTGGGCGAGCGTCAAGTGAATTTCAGGTTGCGTGACTGGGGTGTCTCACGCCAGCGATACTGGGGATGTCCGATACCGATTATCAACTGTGGTCAATGCGGTCCGGTACCGGTCCCTGATGCGCAGTTACCGGTTGAGTTGCCGACCCAAGTCGAGTTTGAGGGTGTCGGTTCGCCCTTGAAGAAAATGCCCGAATGGTACCAGGTCCCCTGTCCTCAGTGCGGTGCCAGTGCCGAGCGTGAAACGGATACCTTTGATACTTTTATGGAATCTTCCTGGTACTACACACGGTTTCCCGCCAGCGGTGCGACTACCGGTATGCTGGATGCAAGAACCAAGTATTGGGGTCAGGTTGACCATTATGTAGGCGGCGAAGAGCACGCCATTCTACACTTGCTGTATGCACGGTTTTTCTACAAAGCCATGCGTGATGCCGGTCTGGTTGACGGTGATGAGCCTTTCCACAAGCTCCTGTCGCTGGGTATGGTACTGAAGGATGGTGCAAAAATGTCTAAGTCCGCGGGCGATGCTGGTGACCCCCAGCACTTGATGGACAAGCACGGCGCCGATGCAGTCAGGATGGCGATGATGTTTGCAGCGCCTCCTGAGCAGTCCTTCGAGTGGTCAGAGCGCGGCGTCGAGTCTGCTGAGCGATGGCTGCGAACTCGACTATGGAATACGGTAGAGCGCCATCTGGAGGCGGGTGAAGTCGTCGAGTTGAAGACAGCGACTTTGTCTGCAGCACAGAAAGACTTACGTCGCGTAACCCATGAGACCCTGGCAAAGGCTGACGACGATTATGGGCGTCGTTTGACGTTCAATACGGTAGTTGCTGCAGTGATGGCTCTGATGAATGAGATTAACCGTTTTGATGACGAATCGCCGCAGGGACGTGCTGTCGTGCGTGAAGCATTGTGCGCGGCGGTTTTGATTATGTCGCCTATCACGCCCCATATCACCGAGGTGCTGTGGCAGAAGTTAACCGGCGAGGCCATCGATAAGGCTCGATGGCTGACTGTTGATGTGGCCGCCTTGACCAAGACGAGTATCGAGTTGGTGGTGCAGGTTAATGGTAAGGTACGCAGTAAATTCCAGGTTGATATGAATATGACCCGTGACGAAGTTGAGGCGCTGGCGCTGCAGGATGACAACGTCCAGCGGTTCATCGACGGGAAATCGATTCGAAAGGTGATCTATGTGCCGAATAAGCTTCTCAACATTGTGGTCTCAGCCTGATCGAGGCAAGCCGTTGGCAGTCATCCTTGGCGGGTGGGGCAGGCTGTTACTGATCGGCCTGCTTAGCCTGGTGACCAGTTGTGGATTTCAGTTGCGGGGTGACATCGACTCTCGGGTTGGTTTGGTCGCACTGGATGTCAGTGCCACCCACACCTACGGTCAGCTGGCGACTGAGATGACACGCACACTTGCGCAGCAGGGTATCACCGTGAATCCAAAGGAAGGCGCTGACTACAGGTTGCATCTGCTGGGTGAGCGTGCGTCTCGACGGGCTATTTCTACAACAAACCAAGTGACCGTCGCCGAGTATTTACTGCAGCTGACGGTGGACTTTGAGCTATTGAACTCAGCGGGTGATTCGGTATTACCTGTGACGAGCCTGATGGTTGAACGCGTTTACAGTTTTGATCGCGGCAGCTTCGTTGGCAGCAGTGAGGAAGAGGCCGTGCTTAGTCGAGAAATGCAAATCGATGTCATTCAACAGATTCTGCGGCGAGTGGATGCGGCACTTAATGACGTCAAGACAGCCGCGGTCAATCGAGTGTCTGTTCGCCAATGAAGGTCTATCCCGAAAAGCTCGCGGCTCGACTCAAACAAGGCACGGATCCTTTGTATATCGTTTCTGGCGATGAGCCGCTGCTGGTTCAGGAGAGTTGCGACTTGATTCGACATGCCTTACGTCGATCAGGCTACAGTGAGCGCCAGCTATTTCACGTCGGCGCGAAATTTGACTGGCAGGAAGTCCTGTTCAACGCCAATAGCATGAGCCTGTTCTCTGAACAAAAGCTGCTGGAAATTCGTCATCCCGGAAAGTTGGATAAGACGGCCATTGACGCCCTTAAAACCTATGCTACCGATATACCGGCAGATACAGCGATGCTGTTGGTTCTGCCCAAGCTGGACAAGAAGACCGAAACGACCGCCTGGTTCAAGGCGCTGGATAAGGTGGGCGTGCATGTCGCAATTTGGCCCGTTGCCGTTGAACAATTACCCAAGTGGATTGCTGCCAGGTTTGTGGCGGCAGGTCTCAAGCCGAGCAATGATGCAGTCACAGCCATGGTCGATCGAATCGAAGGCAATTTGCTCGCAGCGATGCAGGAAATTGAGCGGCTCAAATTGATTATCGAAGGCGATACCATCGATGCCGAACAAGTGCTTGAAGGCGTCGGCGACAGCGCTCGCTATAGCGTATTTGCGCTCATAGATGCGGCGGTGAGCCAGGATCCAGTGCGGACCCTCAAGGTGATTCAGGGTAATCGAGACGAGGGTGCTGAAATGGGCTATATCGTGGCGATGTTGGGTCGAGAGTTACGTACGCTGATCAACATCTCTCGATCGGTCGAGCAGGGACAAAGGGTTGATACGGTGATGCAAAGCCACTATGTTTTTGCCAATCGACGGGCCTTGGTTGCGAAATGCATCGCGGCGAGACCACGCCGAGTGCTGGAGTCAGTGCAGCGTCAGGTCAGCCAGTTGGACAAGCTGAATAAGGGCATTGGTGTCGGTAACAGTTGGGATCTGCTCACCCGACTGATGTTAGAGTTAGCTGGCAAACCAGTATTAGTCAGCAGAAGCTAATTGACGAGGGTTGCGGCTTCAGCGCCCCGCTGCACCAGGCGCAACTCGACGCCATCTGTCTCAAGAATCGTAATAGAGCCATTATCCGGGCGAAATATGAGCACTCTGTCATCGTCCGTGGCCGCGCCGACAGCGGCGTTGATAGCGACATAATGGGAAAAAATTGCGGTGTCGGCTGTCATTTCTGTCAGGCAATTCACCAGTTCTCTCTGCCAGGCCCGTAAGGCTTCATCCTGATCGCGCCAGTGACCGCTCATTACCTCACGTAGCCATGGACCCCGTGCCTCAAGTGAGAGTCCCGGAGAAGGTATTTCTGCGACTCTATTTTCAATCTCGATAGTTTGGCCAGTACTGCTGATCAGGGGCAATGCTGTCTCTCTGGCCCGCTTCAGAGGACTACTTTTCAAGATGAGTGGCAGGTACTGGTGCAATTGACGACAGGCATCTTCCGCTTGCTGGGCGCCGAGCGCGTCAAGTCCGGGATCAATGTCGTCGGTGAATGAAGCGGCGGCCTTGCCGTGTCGAATGAGATAAATAAGTGCCATGGTCAACTCCTGTGGATGGAAGAATTGTAACACTTCGAATGCCCTCAGGGACGATCAACCAGGTTGGTATTTTGCCTGATTAAAAGATATCCTTTGGCTCCCGCCTGGCACTGGCCTGGGATCATTCACAAGTAATAGGCATTGGTAATCATGACAGAAAAAGGCAACGCGCTGGAAAGCAATGGCATCCCCGATACAGAAGTCGATGTTCGTGAGACTTTTGGTCTTGATATCGACTTAAAGGTGCCGGCTTTTTCCCGGAAGAGTGACCATGTGCCGGAGATAGACAAGAGTTATTTGTTTAACTTTGAAACTACCCTGGCGATCCTGGCTGGATTTGCGCATAACCGTCGAGTGATGATTCAGGGCTATCACGGCACGGGTAAGTCCACTCATGTTGAACAGGTAGCGGCAAGGCTCAACTGGCCCTGCATCAGGATCAACCTTGACAGTCACGTCAGTCGCATGGACCTGATCGGTAAGGATGCCATTGTTCTTAAAGATGGCAAGCAGGTCACGGAGTTCCGCGAGGGGCTTTTACCATGGGCTTTGCAAAGAGCCTGCGCATTGGTCTTCGATGAATATGATGCTGGCCGCCCCGATGTGATGTTTGTGATTCAGCGTGTTTTGGAGGTCGAGGGTAAACTGACTCTGTTAGATCAGAGCAAGGTCATCAGCCCGCACCCCTCGTTCCGCATGTTTGCAACCACTAACACGATCGGCCTGGGTGACCCCAGTGGCTTGTATCATGGAACTCAGCAAATTAACCAGGGTCAGATGGATCGCTGGAGTATTGTGACGACGTTGAACTATCTGTCTCATGACAAGGAAACCGACATAGTCTGCGCCAAGCTGCCAGATGTTGAACGAAAGCAAGTCTCGAACATGGTATCGGTTGCAGAACTGACCCGTCAGGGCTTTGTTAATGGCGACATCTCCATCGTTATGTCGCCGCGAACGGTCATCATGTGGGCTGAAAATGCCAAGATATTCAAGGATTATGGCTTGGCATTCCGGCTAACCTTTCTGAATAAGTGCGATGAAACGGAGCGATCGATCGTCGCTGAATACTACCAGCGTTGCATGGGCGAAGAGCTGCCTGAATCTGCATCTCGCCTGGTTCTCGGTTAGACCCAATAGCGCCTAGTCGAGATGGAGGAAAACCGTGTCGAACGATGTTGATGCCACGGAGATATTTAAAGAAGCGGTAACCTCAACCATGCGAGCCATTTCTGGCAATCAGGAGTTGGTGGTCAGCTTTGGGCGCGGCAAGCCCTACATTCAGGGAAATCGTGCTCGTATTCCTCTGCCTGAAAAGGCGCTCACGCCGGACCAGTTAGCTGCACTGCGAGGTACAGCAGACGAGATTGCCCTGCGGCTGAGATTTCACGATGATGATTATCATCACCGCCATCAGCCAGAAACGAGCGCCGGTCAGGAAGTCTTTGATGCGGTAGAAGCCGCACGTATTGCAGCGATTGGCTCCTACCTGATGCGTGGTGTTCAAGCTAACCTTGAGGCTGAACTCGAGGAGGCGTGTATCGATCGAGGCTATGACAGCGCCAAAACGCAGCAGGATGTGCCGCTGGGCGAAGCCGTTGGATTGCTGATTCGAGAGAGAATGATCGGCGGATTGCCGCCGGCTGCCGGTCGCGCCCTGGCACCTTGGCGCGACTACATAGAGCAGCATTTGGGAAGCCAGCTGGTTGATCTCAATGCGGTCATGTACGACCAGGCGGAATTTGCCAGGCTGACTCGAAAGATGATCCATGATCTCGGGCTGGGTGATGACTGGAGTGACGACAGCGGCGAAGGCGAGGCCGACGAGGAAAGCCAAGAGTCTCAGGAGACCGAGACAGAGGCTGGCGATGACTCGTCAGAGCAGGAGATGTCAGGCGAAGCAGATATGGCCGATGCCATTGAAGGCGAGGTGCCGATGGACGTTGATGCGATGGAAATGGTCGAGGCCGAGGGTGATCAGGATGACGCTGGTGCACCACCAGACTCGGGTGCTGAGCCTAGCTGGTTAAGGCCCAAGGAAAGTGAATACAAAGCCTACACGACCGCCTTTGATGAGGTTGTCTTCGCTGATGAGCTGTGTGATCCGATCGAATTGGAGCGTCTGCGCGGGGTTCTGGATAAGCATCTGCAGAACTCACAGGTCATCATCAGCAAGCTCGCCAATCGATTGCAGCGTAAATTGATGGCGCAACAGAATCGAACCTGGGAGTTTGACCAGGAAGAGGGAATGCTCGACACCTCCCGCCTGACGAACGTCATTCTTGATCCATTTCATCCGTTAGCCTTCAAACAAGAGAAGGATATGAAGTTTAGGGATACGGTGGTGTCCTTGTTGATCGACAGTTCCGGTTCGATGCGTGGCCGGTCTATTACGATCGCGGCCATGTGTGCTGATATTCTTGGCCGAACACTGGAGCGCTGCACAGTCAAAGTCGAGATTCTCGGCTTTACTACGCGCGCCTGGCGAGGCGGCCAGTCTCGCGAGCTCTGGCTACAGCAGGGTAAGCCAGCTCAGCCCGGTAGGCTCAACGATCTGCGTCATATAGTTTATAAGTCGGCTGATATGCCCTGGCGTCGAGCCCGGCGCAATTTGGGTCTGATGATGCGTGAAGAGTTGCTGAAAGAAAATATTGATGGTGAGGCCTTATTGTGGGCACACAATCGAATAGTCGGTCGACCTGAAGACAGGCGTATTCTTATGGTTATCTCTGATGGGTTGCCGGTCGATAACAGCACCCTGCTGGTTAACCCCAGTAATTATCTCGAGCAACACCTGAAGTATGCGATTGATCGCATTCAAAACCATTCGCCGGTAGAGCTTGTAGCGATTGGCATAGGCCACGATGTGACTCACCACTACCGTAGAGCCGTGACGATTACTGATGCTGAGCAGTTGGGCGATGCGATGACGGAGCAGCTCGTGGGTTTGTTCGATGAGAGCCTGAACCGTCAGCGAGTCAAGGACAAAGCCGGTCAGATCAAGTAATCCAGGATCGATAAAAGCAATTCATCACCAACAGGCTTTCTATGCCTCATCGTCAGATGCTCAACCAATTGATCGATCGATACGAGCACCGCTATCCGTCAGAGGGCGCGGTAATAAAGCGCATTCGGCATTTCATTCAGGCTAATCCTGAGTGTTTTCAGCGGCACTTGGCTGCCGGTCATGTTACCGGCTCGGCATGGGTGCTGGATGCGGAGGGTACTGCGGTGCTGCTAACGCATCACAAGAAGCTTAATATTTGGGTTCAGCTGGGTGGCCATGCTGATGGCGATTCGAATATTGCTGAAGTGGCGATGCGAGAGGCACGAGAGGAGTCGGGACTGGACGGGTTAAAACTGGTTTCGCCGGAAATATTTGACATAGATATTCACGCTATTCCTGCTCGTGGCGATGAGCCAGCACACTGGCACTATGATTGTCGTTTCCTGCTTCAGGCGGCGGCTGGCCAGAACGTCGTAGTCAGCGATGAGTCGCACGCATTGGCGTGGGTCGCCCTGCCGGCAGTAAATCAAATCTCAGCAGAAGCTTCGCTGCTGCGAATGGTCAGCAAAACTCCCGATGGATTGGGTTCGATAGGCGGTGGTAAAGCCTAAGTTGACTCAAACAAATGACAGTTTACTGTGTGATTGTCAGCAATGAAGGTGGTCTTGGGTGTCACAGTTCGACACTGACTCATGACCTTGGGGCAGCGATCAGCGAACCGGCAGCCGGGGCCCAAATTGATGGGCGAAGTTATCTCTCCGGCAATGGGTATATGCCGACGCAGGCGCTCGCTCGCCGGGTCTGGCTCCGGGTTTGATTCTACTAATAGCTGAGTATAGGGATGCTGCGGGTGAAAGAAGACAGCGTCAGAGGGACCTGATTCTACCAATGAACCCAGGTACATCACTGCCATACGATCAGAGACATATCGCACCATAGACAAGTCGTGCGCGATAAACAGCATGGTAAGGCCCAAGTCGTGTTTGAGTTCTTCCAGCAGGTTAACCACCTGAGCCTGGACCGAGACGTCCAGCGCCGAGATGGGCTCGTCGCAGACGACAAACCGAGGCTGTATGATCATGGCGCGAGCGATGCCTATGCGTTGGCGTTGGCCACCGGAAAACTCATGTGGGTAACGTGACATGTGATCAGCATTCAGGCCGACTTTACCGAGCCAGACAGCCACTTGGTCCTTGACGTCATTGCGAGAAACTTCACCTCTAATCAGCAAACCCTCTCCGACTATGTCCAGTACTGTCATACGTGGATTAAGCGATGAGTAGGGATCCTGAAAGATCATTTGTAATTCTTTTGAGTATTTCAGGTGGTCCGCGGCGGTAAATTTGCGCGGTAAAATTTCGCCATTATAAATCGTCGAGCCAGCAGTGAGAGGGTGCAGGCCGATCAGTGCCTTACCAAAGGTCGACTTGCCGGAGCCGCTTTCACCCACCAGACCGAGAATCTCGTTCTCTTGAATCTTGAGGCTGACGCCATCGACAGCATGTAAGGTCTGGCCGCGGCCAATCTGGAAGTGTTTTTTCAGATCTTGAGTTTCAATCACGGTGTTCTGCTCTCGGCTGGTTCAGTAGCGCATGGCGCGGAGCTCCCTCGTGTTGCAACCAGCAACGTGACTGATGCTCAGCTTCACTGCCCGTGAGGTGATATTCTGCGGGACTATGATGCTCGCAGACCTTCATCGCATAAGGACAGCGGGCAAAGTAACCACAGCCGGTGGGCGGATGAAACAGATCCGGCGGACTGCCCTGTATGGGCATCAGCTTTTTCTTGCCGTCGTTTTTATTCGAAGGCATAGCCTCTTTGAGGCCAAGCGTATAAGGATGACTGGAACGGTAAAAAATATCATCCACACCACCAGACTCAACAATCTGGCCCGCATACATCACGGCAACCTGGTTCGCCATTCGAGCGACCACTGCCAGATCGTGAGTAATGAGGATAATTGACATTTTCTCTGTTCGCTGCAGCTCCGCCATTAACTCGAGGATCTGGGCCTGAATGGTGACGTCCAGCGCAGTGGTGGGTTCGTCGGCGATCAGAATAGAGGGGTTACAGGCCAGACTCTGAGCGATCATGGCTCTTTGCAGCATGCCGCCGGAAAACTCAAAGGGATATTGTTTGGCGCGCTTGGCGGCCTCGGCAATTTTAGTCTTGTCGAGTAGCTCGACGGCACGCTTTGATGCATCTGAGTGACTCATGCCGCGATGAACCATCAGCGTCTCGGAGATCTGATCACCGATTGTCATGGTCGGATTCAGAGACGTCATTGGATCTTGAAATATCATGCCAATTTCGACGCCTCGAAATCGATTTGCCGCGCTTGGCGGCAGACCTAAAATGTTTTGACCATTAAGTTTTGCGGTACCACCGGTAATTTTTCCAGGTGGCATGGGAATAATGCCCATGATCGCCTGAACCGTGACTGACTTGCCGCAACCTGATTCACCAACTATGGCGAGGGTTTCACCACGATTGACCGCAAAGCTGACCCCGCGAACTGCCTTGACGTTACCGCCATACGTTGCGAACTCTACGCTGAGGTCCTCGACTTCAAGTATCTTGTTCGACATGTAGGCTTACCTTGATCGCATACGAGAATCGAGGGCCTCAGTGAGGCCATCCCCGAGGAGATTGAATGCCAGTACCGTGACGCTGATAAACAGTGCAGGAAAAATTAGCTCGTGCGGATGACTCAGCATGGTTTTGACACCCTCGTTGCACATAGACCCCCAGGAAGGGGTAGGTGGCGCGACCCCCATGCCAATAAACGACAGAAAGGCCTCGGTAAAGATCGCCCCAGGCACTGCAAAGGTCAAGGTGACCAGTATGACGCCCATCGTATTCGGCAGTATGTGGCGAATAATCAGGTAGCTGTTCTTAGCGCCGAGCAGGCGAGCAGCGTCGATATAGCCATTGTTTCTAATCTGCAGCACCTGGCCGCGGACCAGTCGCGCCGTAGCTGGCCAGCCCAACAATATTAATGCGATTAACATGGGTACGACGCCGCTCTCTCCAGGGCCTATGCCAAAGGCTATTTTGAACAGGATCATGAACAGTAAAAATGGTAGAGCGACGACAAAGTCTGCAAAACGCATCAAGAGGGAGTCTAACTGACCACCGAAAAAACCGGCAAAGCCGCCATACAGAATGCCAAACAGGACAAACAGGAAAGGTGCACAGATGCCGATAAACAGGGAAACTCTCGCGCCTTGCATCAACCTGGCCAGCATGTCGCGGCCCAGATAGTCGGTTCCAAAGGGGTGAAAGCGCAACGAAAGTGACTCGCCAATCTGGATATCGGAGTCGGCTTCAATGAGCCCTCTATGGATTGCCTCTTCGCGAGTGATAGCAATGGTGGGTACGACTTTTATAGTGCTATAGCTATTCGCCTCATCAAAGCCATCAGTGGGTACAATAGAGTAGTAATATTCTCGTTGCTCGAGATTAAGACGATCTTCATAGCTGATCTCATTGCCGCCAAGGGTGGTTGCCAGAGGCAGACCCAGATCATTGAGACCCTCGGGCACATGCTGATTACGGTAAATGCTGTAGCCTCCCGCGCCGACAACCGGGTTCCAGCGCAGCCGGATCTGCTGAGTGGTTGGCTCTCCCAGAGTATCGACACCAGTGGGCGCTGTTAGCAGTGTCAAGTCCATATCAGTTTCTGGTTCGCTGGGAAAGTCGTCAAGAATAATTGGCTGCCAGCGCTCATAAGGATCAGCGAGTAAAGCCCGCTTCGGCAAGGAAGGCGCCTGAGAGATTTGGTTAAGATCCTGCAATGCCGGGTCGACCTGCCAAAGCAAAGGCCCAGCCAGTGTAAATAAAGCCAGACCAACAACTATGTAGAGGGAGATAATCGCGCGAGTATTCTGCCGAAGACGAATCCAGGCATCCTGCCAATAGGAGAGAGACGGTCTGGAGAGGTGCTCAAGGCTTTGGCCATGGCTGGCTGGAGTAAAGTCAGGGACGAAACTATCGCTCATCTACTGCAGCCTCACTCTTGGGTCAACAAAACCGTAGATAATATCAACCAGTATGACCATCAGGACCAGAAAGGCACCAAAAAATACAGTGGTACCCATGATCACGGTATAGTCTAGTTGTTGTACCGCCTGAACGAAGTAACGGCCCAGACCGGGAATCGCAAAAACCAGTTCAACGACAAAGCCGCCGGTAGTAATGGCGGCGATGGAGGGTCCAAGAATGGTGATCACCGGCAGAATCGCGTTTCTTAACTGATGCTTGAAGAAAATCCGCAGGGGAGACAGGCCCTTAGCCTTGGCGGTCTTGATATAGTCCTCGTTGACAACCTCCAGCATGGATGATCGCATCAAGCGCGTTAGCAAGGCCATGGTACCAAGTCCCAGGACCAGCGATGGCATGAGCATGTGGGAAAAGGTGCCCCAGCCAGCGACAGGAATCAGGGAGAATCCCAGCAGCCCATTAATGTTAACCAACAGGAGTTGACCAAGGGCGGCGAACACGAAACTGGGTACTGAGATGCCAAGTATCACCAAGAACATGATGATAATATCCGGCAGACGATTGCGATAGAGTGCGGTTAAGGCTCCCCAGATAATACCGCCCGTCGCGGCAAAGAAAATTGCAAGCAAGCCCAGTGTCGCTGAAACCGGAAAGTGGTCGCGAATGATATCGTTGACTCGACGATTCTGTTGAGTGAATGAGATACCGAAGTCGCCCCGAAGCATATTGCCCATAAAAATAAAATATTGCTCAGTGACTGGCTTGTCCAGGCCGTACTTGATCTCAAGATTCTTTCGAATCTCCGCGGTCACAGCCTTGTCGTTCATCAATGGGTCACCTGGCACCATATGCATGGCCATAAAAGTCGCCGTCGCGATAAACCAGACAGTGATGATGCCGGCCAGCAGTCTTTTCAGGGTGTACGCTAACATGAGTCAAACCTTTGGTAATGACGGCTAGTCTTTTTGATCGAGTTCGATCACCTGTGCGTAAGTATAATCCGGGTCGGCGCCAACAACGCGCCTCACCACTCCGCGCAAGGCGGGGTGCAGCAAGTAAATAACCCCCTGTTCATATTGAGGCAAAATGACGGCATCATCGAACACAATTTGCTGAACCTTACCCATGGCATCCATGCGTACAGCCGGATTTGCGCTGTTCATGGCGATGCGCACCTGCTCGTCGTAGGCGGGGTTATTGTAACGCCCGCGATTATTCAGATTCCAGGACGTCAGCAGATCGCCAAAGGTCATAACGTCGTCAAAATCAGGGCCCCAGCCGGCAGCCACTATGTCGAACTCGCCAGCGGTCATTTTCGCCAGGCGCTGTTTAAAGGTTTGAATGTCTATTTTGATATCAAGGCCAAGGGTTGCCTTGAGTTTGCCCTGTAGATACTCCGCTTGTTTGGCCGCGGTGGGGCTGTCACCAACCAGTAAGACTAAGGGTGGAAGAGTCGCAAGGCCCAGCTCTGCCTTAGCTTGCGCAAGATATTGTCGAGCCTGATTCAGATCCAGTGGCGCCTCAGGTGCTCGATATTCCTGGCGAAACTTGTCGTGTTTGCCTTTGAGCCAGACCGGAAACAAGCTTTTACCGGGCAGATTTCCCGGTGTTGCCAGTACCTTGTTGACCATTTCGTCGGGATCAAACACGTGCTGGATCGCTCGACGTAGGTTCAGGTTGCGAGTAATCCGATTGTCGCGATGATTATATTCGAGAAAGAATACGGTACCGGTCGTAAAACGTCGAATACGAAATCGTTGGGTCAGGGCGTCTTTGTAAGTTTCGCCATCCAGTTCTGTGCTGACAATCTTGCCGTCTATAAAGAGGTTCAGTCGAGATCGAGTATCGGCGGTAATATAGTCGGCATTGATGGCGTTCAGAGTGATATTGCTGCGATCCCAGTAATAAGGATTCTTGGTCATGCGCAGTGATGCGCTATGAACCCACTGGCTGATCTGGAACGGGCCGTTGTAAAGCAGGTCCGTGGCGTCAGCGCCGAAACGTTGGTCTCGGGATTCGAAAAAATTCTGCCGAGCTGGAAAATAGGTCACAAAGGCTGTGAGCTTGTCGAAATAGCCAGTGGGTCGCTCAAAGCGAATGTGCAAAGTTCGATCATCAATAGCCTCGACGCCGAGGCGAGCCGCATCCATCTCGCCTTTATTGATGGCCTCACCATTTAAAAGGGGGTAAAGGATAAACGCATATTCAGAGGCAGTCTCAGGCTTTAGAGCATTACGCCAAGCGAAGACGAAGTCGTGTGCTGTTACGGGTTCGCCATCACTCCAGAGGGCATCTTCTCGTAACCAGAAAGTCGCATCTTTATCGTTGATCTCCCAGCGTTCTGCGACACCAGGCACAATATTTCCGCGCCTGTCATAGCGAGTAAGACCCTCCATGACGTGACTCAGGATCAGAATGCTGACCTGGTCAGTCGCCTTCATGCCATTGAGCTGAGGCGGCTCCTGGGTCAAGGCGATAGTAATTGTCTGAGTCTCAAAGTTGACCGAGGTCGCTTTATTTTGGGCCCAAATTGGACCGCTGAAGCTCAACAAGAGCAGCATTGCCAGGCAATTTTTCATTTATCTCTCGACACATTTTTGGCAAGTGGCACAGTGTAGCACATTAGCAGATCTGCGCTGGCACTGCTCGTGTCAGAAGCGCTCAGTGCCTGAATCAACCGGCTTTTCCGCCAGACGTGACAGCAGAGCTTTTAATAACCGGCTGATCCGGAGTTTTTCAGTCACTCTGGACATGCGCTCACTTTCAGGTTGAGACCAGTGACTGGCGATGCGTTCGCTGCGATAAAAGCTCAGATAGCAGGGTGGGCTGAAGGCCCTAAACGCGTAGCAAGTGGTCATAAAAAAGGCCGCTTACGCGGCCTTTTTCTTTTCTGCCAGTCCAGGCGCTTATTCCAGGTACTCATTCCAGGTACTCATCCCAGGTACTCAGTCAAGTCGCTATGTCACTGGCGCATGGTCACTGGCGCATAGTCACTGGCCTATGCTGCGCAAAGTATCACAAGCAGGCACCCGCTTACTCGCTCATTTCCCAGGACAATCGCACATAGTAACCACGCCCAAATAACCGATAGGTTGACGGGTCGGTTTTGGCATTAAAGCCGGTGTCGATGAAAGGTGGCTCCTCGTCGGTGATATTGGTGAGGCCAACGGTCGCGCTCAAGCCGCTATCCTTGTAGGAGTAACCCAGAATGATATCGTGGTACAGCTGCGAATCAATGCTCTGGGTGTAACCTACGCCAAAGGCATCGTCGCCTGTCATAGAGCCAATCATCTCACCCAGGTACGCAACATGAAAATCGCCTCTTGACCAGTCTATGGAATAGCTGACCTTATCTTCAGCATAGGCATTGTCGCCATCGTAGGTGCCGGCGATATCCACTATGTCATCACCAGCAAATGCCTGTTGAGTTCGCTCAAGCATATGCGACCATAAAACCGAGGCGTCAAACTGACCGTACTCAGTATCAAAGGTATAACGTACTTCAGTATCAACGCCTTCAGCCGTAGCAAGGGCGACATTCAAGGGCGCATCCAGTATTTGCGCAATGCTATAGTCCCCCCGGCGAGTGATCAAAGCGCAAGAGTTGGCGTTTTCCTTGTTGTAGCAGTCATCAAGGATATAGTTAACTCCAAGCGTACTGATCAAGTCCTCCAGGTCGGTTTTCCAGTAATCGATCGTGAGAGACGCTGAGCCGTAGGCGAACTCAGGCGTATACACCAGACCTGCGGTAAAGGTGTCGCCAAACTCGGCTGTCAAATTAGGATTGCCGCCAACTCTGGCCAATACCTGTGAGTCAAGTTGAACCCCTTCTTGTGCGCAGCCCGGCGGCAGTGCTGAGCCTTCTGCTGGAATACAGGGATCCTTGTAAGTGGGGAAGTCATCCACGACCCCTGCAAAAGACTCGCTGATGTTGGGCGCACGAAAGACTTCGCCATAGGTCGCTCGCAGTTTCAGATCCTGTGTCACATTCGCTTCGAGGCCAAGTTGATAGGTCGTATCATCGCCAAATGTGCTGAAATCGTCCCATCTCAGTCCGGCAGTCATCGTCGCTGATTGCTCGCCATTGTCAAATACGGGTATCAGCAACTCGCCAAACACGCTGTCTGAGCGGTAGCCACCGGTTGTTCCAGCCCCCTTGTTACCGGTGACTGCGCCCTTTTGCTTGCCAGAATCCGGGTTGTAAGCATAGGCCTCTTCACGATGTTCGAAACCAACCGCCCACCCGAGTGCGCCAGCGGGTAGTTCTAGGCTAGAGCCGGTCAAGCTAAAGCCGTATTGGTCCGTCTCTTGCTCAAAGGTATCTACCAGATCGATGGCGACATAATCGATCATTGCCTGTGTCAAAGCACCGGGCCCGCCGAAGAAGTTCATGGGTACGCAACTTGCGATGAGGGTGCTGGCATCAGTGATATTGGTATAACACTCAGGAGTCCCGTCGCCATTCAGGTCGGCCGAGGGTCCCATAGCATTGGCAAGGTTGACGCCAAAGAACTGACCATAGTCAATGTCTGTGCGATCACGCCATCCTTTGTTGTAGTAGATATCCCAGGTGATGTCGTTGAACTCACCGTCAAGGCCAAAAACGACTTGTAGTTGGTCAACGTCCTGAGTAAAGCTGCGAGTGGTTTCTACCATGCGCCGACGGGCGTCACGAATAGCAAAACCTGTGGTGTTGTAATAGTTATCGGGCGAAATACCGCTATACGCGATGGGAGCGACAACGCTGCCAAGGGTTTGGTTGGCAGTATAAATGCTGATGGTATCGCCATCCGAGTTAATGGCGTCAACTTCGCGCAGGGGCAGGCCGGTGATCGGATCCAATGGAATGTAGGTGCCATTGTAAGCGGGATCGGTCGGCGAGTTGTATGGTTGTGGCGCCAACTCCTGGGCTGACTGGCGCTTGTTGTAACGCATAGCTGCAGATAGGTTCACGTCATCTGTCAGCGCGTAATTCAGGTGGGCAAACAGGTTTGTCCGCTCGTAGGGCGTCTGAATGTAGTTCACTGGCGCATAGTTGTAAGTGCGACCATCATAGGCCACCAGGCCATTACCCTCATTCATTAAAACTTTGGATGTGCTGAAGGTAGGCACCGCATTCGCTGGATTGTATCCGGCCTCGCCATTCAACGCGTCGTTGATTGGGTCATACAACCTGGGTGTGCCGTCTGCGTTCTTACGTTGAACATACTCGGTGGTATTCAGACGGCTTTCGGGTATTCGTGAAGAACCAACCGTGTAGCAGCCGCCAGTGGGCGTGCCGTCGTAGGGTGCCGTCAGCTGCGCTTCGCAACCACCAGGGTAGATATAGTAGGAGTCTTGAAAGAAAGCCCAAGGCGCATCAGATTGATAGGCTTCTTCCTGCTTGACATACTCGCCACCAAACATGAAGTTCCCGCCATCAAACGACTTTCCGGCAATGAAATTGTAACTGTCTTGCTTGCCAGACTTCATATTGTTGTAGTCGGTGGTAAACGCTTCAACTTTAAGCCCTTCAAAATCACGCCGTGTGATGATGTTGACAACACCTGCAACCGCGTCAGCGCCATAGACTGCTGATGCACCATCTTTGAGTATCTCAACGCGTTCAATCATGGTCGCCGGAATGGTCTGATAGTCGCCACCGTCAACCGTCCGCTTACCATCAACCAATGTCAGGGTTCGAACCACACCAAGACCCCGCAGGTCGATTTGTACAGAACCGTCACCACCGTTGTTGGTGGTAGTGCCGATAGGTGATCCGGCCATGGAAGGCATACGCTGCAGTAACTGGCCGACATCAGTAAAGCCCTTATTTTCAATCTCTTGGCGGCTAATTACGGTGACCGGGCTGGCGCTCTCGAGATCTGCGCGTTTGATCCGGGTACCTGTAACTACGACTTCATCGATGATAGCCTCGTTGGCTCCGAATGCTGGCATGGCCACACTGGTGGCGACCAAAGCACTCGCGAGCGACGCAGAGCTAATCGCGGTCGCTAGTGGTGTTTTTCTCAACATAGCATCTTCCCCCAAACTCATTGGATAGTGATTTAGTGGCGCCTTGCTGGGCAAACTCTGTCGTCCTAGCTTTATGCAATAGCCGGTCTGCAAAGCAGGTGTCGTGCCGGCGAATGTATTCACCGGTAATTGAAAGACGGACAAGCCAGGCAGTACCCCAATGAAAATGGAAAATAATTGGATTAAAGATAGGAAATATGAAGAAAGATGATTTTTGGCGCAGAAACCGGTCAATATTGAAAGTTGATATCGAAAGTCGATTTCGAAGCTCGATATCGAAACAGGCAGATGCGAAAGGTCACAATTTATTCAGTTCTGTTCGAAAACGGCTCAAAAGTTTAACCATTGGCAGAGTAAATGCAGGACCCCGTGCAAAAAGTGTGGAGCCGGTTAGTGAGCGCTTGCTGCGAACCATGAGCGAGTTAACGGGCTAGTTCACGACGCAGTAATTTCAACGCTTCAGTAATATATTTCTCCACCATGCTGTTGGAGACGCCCATCTCGGCAGCGATTTCCGAGTAGCTAAGACCTCTGCCACGGTGTAGCAAAAATGCGACCTTGATCTTGTTTGGCAGTTTATCGATGAGCGCATAGAGTTGCGCGAGTTCCTGTTTCGCAGCCACAGTGCGTTCCGGAGACGGTGCCGAGCGATTCTCATCGTCTTGGCCGATCTCTGGAGTTGATGCAGCTAGCAGGTAATTCACATGGAGTTTGGAGCGTCGTAATTGATCAATAGCCAGGTTGTTGGCTGTTTTGAAAAGAAAACCGCGCGCATTTTCCAGGGGTTGCGACTGCTGGAACTTGTGCATGCGGAGGAAGGCTTCTTGGGCCAAGTCGTTGGCGTCATCAGTACTCCAGCCCTTTTTAGCCAGATGCCTGACTAACGGTAGGCTGAGCTCGGCGACGAGCGCAGAGAGTAACTGGTTCTGAGAAGTTGACGCTTTATTTGCCATAATTGCCATTCAGCCGTTAGCGAGTGACACGAGGTAAATTTGCTGCTTAACATCTCTGGCAGGAATACTACCATGCTTGACCACCGTGAGGCCATGTCTGGGCAGACCGTTTGAGAAGGTCAGCATGAAAAGGACGGCTCTAAGAAAGGTCTTGCGCCAGGCGAACCAAATGCATAAAGAGGGTTAACGATCTAGCGTCAGGGCGCGCGCTCAGCAAAGGCCCTGCAACGGCGGCAGTGCCGGGCGTGTCGAGTTAGCCGGCCGTTTTGAGGAGATTCGAGACTACGCGTTCCAGGTGCTGCAGTGAGTTGCAGACTTCGGCTTGGTGACAGGCGGCCGTGTATTTCTTCATTTCCGAGTCGCCAACCGCCCAACTCGAGCGGGGCTCGGGATTCAACCAGATCACCCGCTTGGCCTTGTCATACATTTCGCGAAGTATTTCGGCGCGTGCATCACCGTAATTGTTTCGTGCATCGCCCAGAATAATAATGGTGGTTTTATTATTCACATCGTCCATGCAGTGATTTTTAAAATCCTGGAACATTCGGCCATAATCTGTTGAGCCGTTGCCATAGTCGCGCATGGTTTTCGACAAGGCATCTTCAAGACTGCTGTCTTCAAACAGTCTGGTGACCTCTCCCAGATCAGATGAGAAAGCGAAGGAACGGGCTTTGGGTAAGATACTGGCCAGGCTATAGAGAAACATCAGCAGGAACCGAGAGTAATTGCTGACTGAGCCGCTGACGTCGCAAATACACATCACCTTGGGTCTGTCGACCTTACTGGCCTTCCACCGCAGGTCGAAAAACATGCCATCGTACTGCATGTTATGCCGCAGGGTTTTGCGCACGTCCAGTTGGCCACGCTTATAAGTCTTGCGGCGCTTTGAGTGAATCGCGATCAGCTTCTTGGCCATTTTTAGGACGATTTCCTGCACGTCCTTAAAATTGCGTTTTTCCAGGCTGGAGAGTTTGACTTTTTTCAGCAGCTCTTCTCGAAGTTGCTTGCCTTGCTCATCTGCGTGAAGAAAAAACTGCCGTTCGACGTAATCGCGAACCCGTTCACGCAGCTGATCTCTGGCCACCTTGAGTCGTCCGGCCAGCTGTTGCTCGGGTTTACCTGCTCGGGTTTGAAGTTCACCGATCTCGTCCTGCAGGCCTTTGAGGCCCATGGCATCCATAATTTTGCGGGTGTAGAGGCCTTTCTGCGTGAATACAACAATCTGGTTGACCTCGACTGCGCGACCGGATTCGGCAATCTGAATCATCAGTTCGGCGCGGCTGCCCTGGAGCAACAGTTTGCCCAGTGTTGAAGTGGGTGGCAGGCCGGCAATCTCTTCTTCTGCTTGCTGCTCACCGGCACCCTTACCGCCACCTTGACCACCACCTTTGCCAGATTGTTGGTTGCCGCTTGAGTCATCATCAAGGTCGCCATCATCGAAGGAATCATCCCCCTTGCCGCCCTCAAACTCATCGGTTGTTTCCTGACGAAATTTGTCGGCAGTAAAAAAACGATTGAAACAGGTCTCAAACGCATCCTTTTCATCTGTGGTTTTTGCCAGCACCATAGCCAGTGAATCTTTGAGAAAGCGTCGATCTTGGTACCCCACCAAATCCATGCATTGCATCGCATCCAGCGTTTCAGCCGGCGAGACCTTCAGGTCTGCGTTGCGCAGCGCTTTGACAAAATCCACCAGGGTCGAATCTACCACGTTAGGATCCCTGATTGCCCTTCAAAGCTTTGTTAGTGAGGGTCTGCAATTCTGAATCTACAGCCTCAATGTCTTCTTGAAACTTAAGGATCACATTCAGTGTTTGGCGCACCAGTTCAGGACTCAGGGATTCCGAATGCAGCAGAATCAGGGTGCGTGCCCAGTCGATGGTTTCGCTGATCGCAGGGACTTTTTTTAGATCCATTTCGCGCAGTTCCTGAATAAACGTCACCAGCTGATTTCGCAGATTCTCGGCAAGCTCAGGTACTCGAGCCTGAATAATCTGCTTTTCAAGCGCAGCGTCAGGAAAGGGAATATATAGATGCAGGCAGCGACGCTTGAGTGCATCACTGATTTCTCGTGTGTTATTGCTAGTGAGAAAAACCAGAGGCTTTCGGTTCGGGTTAGCTTTAACCGTACCAATCTCAGGAATAGACAGCTGAAAGTCCGAGAGCATTTCAAGCAACAGAGACTCAAACTCGTGGTCAGATTTGTCCACCTCGTCAATCAGTAGGACACAGCCTTCGTCGTTTTTGAGCGCTTTCAGCAGAGGCCTGGGTTCGAGGAAATCCTCTGAGAAGAAGATGTCGCCAAATTCATGCAGTTTACCGACTGATTGAGCCAGCCCCTTGGCGCCCTCGAGAATTTCGCTCAATGTCTCTTTCAGCACTTGGGTGTAAAGTAACTGTTTACCGTATTTCCACTCGTAAATCGCCTTGGACTCATCCAGCCCTTCATAGCATTGCAACCTGACACATTCGATATCGAGCAGTTCGGCCGTGGTTTTCGCCAGTTCTGTTTTACCGACGCCGGGAGGACCCTCGATCAGGATCGGTTTGCCAAGGTGATAGGCCAGAAACACGGCAGTCGCTATCTGGAGACTGCAAATATAGTTACGCTGTTCAAAATTCTGCTGAATGACCTCAACGCTGGCCAGTTTATCTGCGTTCTTCAGTGTCACGGGGTATCCCTTCAATGAACCGGTGGATGTGCCACAGCGAAAACACACGGCACTTAAATGGGTTGCTTTGGCAAGCAAGCAAGCGATGCATTATGTAAAGCTCACTGACAATTGTACAGCTAATGGGCTTTTATCATGGATTTCTATTGGATCTGATCAGATCCGCTGATTGCTGGCATTCCTGTCTTCAGACGTTGCGAATACCTCGCTTGATTCACTTCAGGCGGGATGCAATCGCATCAAGCCTTCCTGAGCAACAGACGCAATCAGCTCACCGGATTGGGTATAAATGCTACCTCTGCTCAAGCCTCGACCACCGCCAGCAAAAGGACTGTCCTGAGCGTAGAGCAGCCATTCATCGGTACGAAATGGACGGTGAAACCACATGGCGTGATCAAGGCTTGCGACTTGAAATTTATCGTCAGTCCAAGCAACACCATGAGGTCGCGCGGCGGTATCAATCAGGGTCATGTCAGACGCGTAGGCTAGCAAGCACTGGTTAAGACGAATATCGTCGGGCATGGTGTCCACGGTTTTGATCCAGCAGTGCTGATATGGAGGCATCCTTTGTGGCTTGAATTCATTGAAGGGTTCCGCAAAGCGCATGTCGATGGGTTGCGGTCGGTTCACCGAGGTCTTGTATGCTTCAGGAATATCCTCGGCGTACTGTTTTCGTAGATCGGCATAGCTCTGACATTGCTCCGGTGGTTTGACGCAAGGCATATCAAACTGGTGCTCAAGGCCAGATTCGATGACTTGAAACGAGACGGCCATACTAAATATTGCTTGGCCCCTTTGTAGCGCAACCACTCGGCGAGTGGTAAAGCTATTGCCGTCGCGGATGCGATCGACCTTGTAGACAATGGGAATCGTCGTATCACCAGGCCGTAAAAAGTAGCCGTGCAGTGAATGCGCAGCGCGGCTGACGTCCTCCACTGTACGAGAAGCTGCCACCAGTGCCTGGCCAAGGACTTGTCCGCCATACACTCGCTGCCAGCCTTCGTTAGGACTGACGCCTCGAAAAACATTGACTTCAATTTGCTCGAGGTTAAGAAGTTCAAGCAGGTCTTTTAATTCTGGTCGCATGGCAGCTAGCTTAATGGCAGGTGGCGAAATGTGCGCCGCATTGTCGCCGATCTTTCGCGCGGAGTCGATGCCGATGCCGTAAGCGGTAGCAAACCAACTTCGCAGGTCAGAGATCCCGACCTGCGAAGCTCTCAAGAAGGGATTGCCTAGTATTTATAGGCTTCTGGCTTGAAGGGACCTGCTGTGCTGACACCAATATATTTCGCCTGACCTTCGGTCAAATGGGTGATGACACCACCAAAGCCCTTGACCATGTAGCCGGCAACCTCTTCATCAAGCGCCTTTGGCAATACTTCGACGGTGATAGGTGGACGTTGCTGCGGATCATGGTCAGCCCACTTACGTTCAAACAGGTACATTTGGGCAAGGACCTGGTTTGCAAAGGAGCCGTCCATAATACGCGAGGGGTGTCCAGTAGCATTGCCCAGGTTCACTAAGCGGCCTTCTGACAGCAGTATCACGTAGTCCTTTGGATCTTCACTTCGATAAATTTTGTCGACCTGAGGCTTGACGTTTTCCCAACGCCAGTTATCTCGCATGAATTTGGTGTCTATTTCTGTATCAAAGTGACCGATGTTGCAGACGATCGCATTCTTGCTGACGCTGCGTAAGAGATTTGCGTCGCAGACATTGACGTTACCCGTACAGGTGACAATCATATCCGTCTCACCCAGCAGTCGTGCGTCTATGTCCTCGAGCTTGCCAGTGTTCAGGCCTTGTTTGTATGGCGAAACGACCTCATAGCCGTCCATGCAGGCCTGCATCGCGCAGATAGGGTCAATCTCGACCACTCGGACTATCATGCCTTCCTGGCGAAGGCTCTGGGCGGAACCCTTGCCGACGTCACCGTAGCCAATAACCAGCGCCCGCTTACCGGCCATTAGCATGTCGGTCGCGCGCTTGATAGCATCATTAAGGCTGTGACGACAGCCATATTTATTGTCGTTCTTGGATTTGGTGACCGAATCGTTGACATTGATGGCGGGGACCTTCAGCTCACCCTTGGCCATCATTTCAATCAAACGATGGACACCGGTCGTGGTTTCTTCCGTGATGCCATGGATCGAGTCAAGCATCTCCGGGTATTTTTCATGGACCATTTGGGTCAGGTCGCCACCGTCATCGAGAATCATGTTGGCGTTCCAGGGCTTACCATCTTTCAGAATGGTTTGCTCGATACACCATAGAAACTCTTCCTCAGTCTCGCCTTTCCAGGCAAATGTTGGAATATTCTTGTCGGCCATGGCGGCGGCTGCATGATCCTGGGTAGAAAAAATGTTGCAGGAAGACCAGCGTAGCTCAGCGCCGAGCGCGACCAGTGTCTCCATCAGCACAGCCGTTTGAATCGTCATGTGAATGCAGCCCATGATACGAGCATCCTTGAGCGGCTGCTGTTGCATGTATTTTTCGCGTAATGTCATCAGCGCGGGCATTTCAGCCTCTGCCAGTGCGATCTCTGCGTGGCCAAAGGCCGCCAGACCTATGTCGGCTACCTTGTAATCGGGATTAGTCATATTGCCTCACTGTCAATGGAAGTTATGGGTTGGGGTTGATAGAACAGGCGAGCCTGAATTTGAAAACCGTTTTTAAGGCCAAGGTAGATACCTTGGCCGCGAACCAGCCTTGCGTCTTGAGCCCAGCTGTCGAGATCGCTGGGCTCAAAGCCCAGCCATAGATCACCGCAGGTGTCACGAGCCCAGTCCTGGTCGTGGGGACATAGGTCCACAATGAGCAAAAAGCCGCCAGGCGTCAGTAATTTTCCGGCGCTGGTAAACAGTGCTGCAGGAGATGCCATGTGGTGCAGGACCATGTTCAGCACGACCAGTTCGTAGCACCTGTGCTGAAGCTGAGCAACTTGATCAATGTCGGCGTGAATAAACTCGACCTTGTGGTGTAACTCAGGATCTAGGACCGTCTGAGCGCGATCCAGCATGGCCTCAGAGTTGTCGATAGCCGTGATGTGTTCGAAGCGCGTTGCAAGGGCGTTGATCAATTCGGAATCACCGGGTCCAACTTCCAGTACTCGACTGGAGATACTCAGTGGTTCACTGTTCAGCAAGTCATTGATGCTGCTCGCGTAATATTCGAATTCAGCGATTTGGTTTTGATGTTGCCTTAAACCCTCAGCATTGCGGCTGAAAAATTGCCGGGATCGTTCGGCCCGCTCTGCATGGATCTCAACTGCTCGATCAAAAACTTCGGCCGACAGTGCGACTCGGTCTATCGTGGCATAGAGGGCCTCAGTGAGTGCGCGCAATGGGCTGCCGCTGGGTATGATCGCGCGCCTATAGAAGATGGTATTGCCTTCTCGCCGAGTAGCGACCAATCCTGCGCTAGCGAGTACCTTGAGGTGGTGACTCATGCCAGGCTGGGGTGTCGCGAAGATGTGGCAAAGCTCGAGAACCCCAAAGGACTCTGCGCTCAAGACCCTTAAAATATCCAGACGCAAAGTTTCTGCCGTAGCCTTGCAAAAGGTCAGCAGTAGAGTCGAGTCTACAGGCGTATGGGGATCAATAGTTGCGTTCACTGGTCTAGCTATATCAATTTAGATCGATATAGTATCAAGACTTCGTCGACGAGACCATCTATATCGATTAATTTATATATAGATGTCGAGTATTGTTTAGGTCAAGAGCCTTTGGAAATTGCTTTGCAGGGCCCTCCAGAAAAGCACCAGGGCCAAAATACGCCCCTGAGTCAGTCCAGTGACTCATCGACCTGGCCGACTGTTTTGTACAGTGGCAGTGTGACCTGAATAGTGACGCCATTGCCGCTGAGCAGGTTCATGGCCTTAACGCTACCGCCATGGTGTTTCGCGATAATTCTGACGACATACAAGCCAATGCCAAAATGCAAGCGGTTGTCAGTATTTGAGAGTCGCGCTGAAACCATTGAGTCAAAAATGTTGTCGAGCATATCGTTTGGTATCAGCGGGCCGTGATTGGTGACGAACAGCATCAGGGTATCGATCTCTTTCGTTAGCCCGACTGTGATGGTGCTGTTGACTTCAGAAAAGTCGATGGCGTTATCAATCAATTTATCCAGCAATTGTTCAATACGATAGTCGGACACCTCGCTCAGGACTGCTCGCTGGGTGCCACGATACTCAAATACTCGGTTTGGGTGGGCGGTCCTACAATTGCTGAGATAGCTTTCCACCAACATCTGCAGGTCTATCACCTCAAACTCTTCCGCGGCCAATGCATCTTCGAGGCTGGCGGCATCAGCCAGGTTTTGAACGATCAGGCCTATGCGGTTGACCCCTCGTTTGGCGCTCTCCAGATATTTTTTCTTGCCGGATTCTGTCGTTTCTGTGGCCAGATTTTGCAATGAGGTGCTCAGGGTGTTGAGAGGGTTATTGATCTCGTGACGCAATGTGCGGGGCATATTCTCAAGAAACTGATTGTGCTGATGCAGGCGCGCGATCATGCTCGAAATACTTCTTGCTAAATCACCGATCTCGTCGCCGGCATTGGTTTCGCTGCGCAGTTGATTAGTTTTCAGTCGACCATATTTGTCGATTGCATTGGTCGCCTCGACCCCGAGCTTACGGATCCGCCGAGTCAGGTGTACTGAAAAGGCGAGAATCAGCGCCGCAAAGATAAAAAGGGAAAGGATCGAGAAATTGATAATTCGGTCCAACCCATCTCGGCGCAACTCGAGAATGCGGTCGGTGTTTTGTTTCAGAACGACTGCGCCAATCGTCTTATTCTGGGCAATGATGGGGTAGCCAGCGATGATGGTTTCGCCTTCTTCCAGCGTATAGCGACGCTGAAAGCTGGCTTTGCCCGCCAGTGAGTCTCGAATAACACTATCGTCCGATAAGTCAGACCTGTCCCGCAATCCCATATCGATCAGGCTGTAGGTCTGATCCATAATCTGGCTGATCACCAGAGGCACTTTTTTATACCAGGCGAGCGTAGTCGACTTAGGCGCTTGTGCTGGTTGGGCGTTATAGGATCCGACCTCGGCTCTGACTCGGCGCTGCGCATCTATGACCTGAATATTGGCACCGGAGTACCCAAGACCCTCGATGATTCGAAGGACCTCAGGAGACTTGAGCAGCACCAGACCGAAAGCCTCGCGCCCAGCCGAGGGCAGGGTTCCCGTAATCGATTGAATCGCGCGGGTTTCCGGACTGTCAACGTCGACCACGGCCAGGCCAAAGTGCTTGGTCGAGCCCAGTAACGCCAGTGGTATCCTGAATTCGATGGCGTAGCCGTCGGCCGTCTCCGTCATGAATCCCTGAACTCGATTTTCAGCGACGCCCTGGATCGCATAGCGCCAGTCGTCGTCCATCGCATAAGCCGTTGTGACACCTGGCTCTGTCATGGTTATCACTAATTTTCGCACTTCACCTGACTGACCTGTGAATGTGATGCGGATGTGATCCGAGAGGTCCAGGCGAAGAATGTTGCGGTCGCGGAACACCAACTTGTCGTCGCTCACCTGAACCAGTGCGTAGACCTGGTCGTTGTGTTCGCCAAGCACCAGGTAAAACTGGTTGGGCGCAGCTTCGGTGCTCTCGAAAGGTTCCAGCGCGCCAAAGCTGACATTGTAATTAAGCACTTCCTCCCAATCATTATTTTTGCCATCAATACGAATAGGCGTCGTCAAGGGGTGAGCATAAAGCTGTTCATAGCCCTCGGGCGAGAGTGGCAGTTCATAGAACAGGTCGGCTCGACCGTTAAGCAGGGTAGAGATGCCCTCGGCTGTCAGTAGCTGTGCATTGGCCTGACCGTCAACCAGAAAGCTTTCCATTTCCTTCAGGTACAAGTAGCTGAACCAGGGAATAATCACCAATGCCAGGCTCATGAGGAAAAAAAGCTTTGTTGCCAGCCGCGGCCCTCGGAATACTGTCGTTGTCATCTAGGGTTACCCGCGAGATCGTCTACTTTGCTGACCAACGATAGCCGAAGCCATACTCGCTTTTGATGCAATTAAATCCCGGATCAATGCTCTCGAACTTTTTGCGAATATTGCGCATATGCGTGTTGATGGTGTTGTTGGTCACCAGGCTCTGCATCGTCGCATTCATTAATGTGTCATAGGAAACAGCATGTCCTGGTACGCGAACCAGTTTGGCGAGCATACGAAACTCAGTGCCAGAAAGGTTGATGGGTTGATTTTTCCAGGAAACCAACAGCGCCTCCTGGTCAATGGACATGTCGCCAACCAGTTTCGCACTGGATGACCCCTGATTGTACTGACCTCGCGCTTCATGAATGCGCAACAAAGAGCTGATGCGTTCTGCCAGATAGTCGAGCGAGATGGGTTTCGGCAGATAATCCCATGCGCCGAGACGCAGGCCACTGATCTTGTCGATTTCATCAATCCGTTCGGTGAGAAAAATCACCGGTAAGGATGCGGATCGGGAGATCAGGTCGCGACAAATCTCAAACCCGGCATCTACTTCATCGCCAAGAATAATGTCCAGAATGGCAAGGTCAGGTAATTCCTGCTCGAAGCCGCTGAGTGCTTCGCGACGATTGCTGTATGCAGTTACGGCATAACCTTTCTTGGTTATCGCATCGACGTAATTGCTGCGTTGGTCAGGGTCATCTTCGACTATGACGATACGCTTGGTCATGACGGTTCCTTCATTGCGATGATTAATCTATTGTATGACATCGAAAACAGGAAGTATTTCCCTGATTTGCCCGCTCGAATGAAAGGTGACGTAAAAGTGCGGTAGAGGCGAGCGAAAACAGCAGTCCTGGCCATCGACCAGATTAACTGGTGTCAGCAAGCGATTTGTCCATAGCTTCTCCATGATCTTCAGCCACTCCTTCACTATCTTTAGCGCACTACCGAGGGTCTTTTGTGTTTCAATGATCATCCTACAGTTGCAGCCCAAATTGCGACTCATGAAGACAAACTACGCGAGAAGACGAGATTTCATATGAAAATATTTATTCCGATGTCGGATCGAACCGTTGACGAGCAAGGTGTTCTGTCGGGTGAACTTGTACCCTTTAATCCTGAATTTCTGGCGCGAGATGCGGTCGCTGACCAGCGTCGCCCGAGAAATTGGATTAACGATTCTGATTATGCTTCCGCCTGTCGCCGCTTATTCGGCAGGGCCTCGCAAGAGTTATCTTTGGGTTGAAGAGATTGGGTTGAAGAGATTGGGTTGAAGAGATTGGGTTGAAGAGATTGGGTTGAAGAGATTGGGTTGAACAGCCTGACCTGAAAAGCCTAGACTATAAAGCCCCTGCCTTGAAGTACTTCAAGCAATCATTCGATTAGCCTTTGATCAGGAGCCTGAATAAAACCAACCATAGAAACTCTGATCGGCCGCGACTCGCGCAGAACAGCTTCGCAGAACAGCTTCGCAG
>Ga0181607_10000185_pt1 | contig 49983 bp, 42 predicted proteins | sample 041ome_9_FD_132420 | JGI IMG/M metagenome (GOLD analysis project Ga0181607, IMG submission 132420) | Coastal salt marsh microbial communities from the Groves Creek Marsh, Skidaway Island, Georgia - 041413US metaG (megahit assembly) | ecosystem: Environmental > Aquatic > Marine > Intertidal zone...
AAGCCCCCGCCGACCCCATCGCCTGGTTGGTTGCTTCGGGGCGGCAGTTGTCTCGTCGCTCGACTTTTTCGCCGCAGGCTGCTGTGGCGGCGTTGGCATCGACACGGTGGCGAAAAACTCGAACGCTCCTCGAGCACCCGCCGACCCCTTCGCCTGCTGGGCGGTCAGGCGTGGTGTTCGTCGTTGTTGGCGGCGCGACGTTTGGCCCAGCGGGTGAGTTTGCGGTCGAGTGTTGAGCGTTCTATACCGAGGATGCTAGCGGCTTTGGTCTTGTTGCCACTGGCGGCCTCGATGGTGGCCAGGATGTGACGACGTTCGACCTCTTCAAGAGACTCTGGCTTGTAGGTCGCACTCGGCTCCGCTGGATGACGGCCGGTGTCGCCTGGCGTGGGAAGTTGGCTCAGCGCGAGTTCGGAGCGGTCAATCAGCTCTGCGTGCGAGAGCACCACGGCCCGCTCAATCACGTTTCGCATCTCCCGGATGTTGCCGGGCCAGTCGTAGGTCCGCAGCGAGTCGAGTGCTTCAGGCGTGAAGTCGCTGACGCGGCGGCCGGTCTCGCCAGCAAAGCGAGCGAGGAAGTGCCGAGCCAACGGCTCGATGTCGTCCCGTCGCTTTCGTAGCGGGGGTACGTAGATCTCCACGACCTTTAAGCGAAAGTAGAGATCGCGTCGGAACTCACCTGAACTGACCGCTTCTTCGAGGTTGCGATTGGTTGCGGCAACAACGCGCACATCGACGTGAATCCGCTTGCTCCCGCCAACCCGTTCAAATGGATGCCCTTCCAGAACGCGTAGAAACTTGGCCTGAATTGCCGGGCTCATCTCGCCGATCTCGTCGAGCACCAGCGTGCCCCCGTCCGCGGCCTCAAACTTGCCCGCCTTCCGTTCGGTCGCCCCGGTAAACGCACCTTTCTCATGGCCAAAGAGTTCGCTCTCTAGCAGTGTCTCTGAGAGCGCGGCACAGTTGAGGCAGATGAATGGCTTGCCAACTCGATCGCTCGCGTCGTGAATCGCCCGGGCCACCAGCTCTTTGCCTGCTCCACTCTCACCGCGGACCAACACGGTCGCCTTGGTTGTCGCCACCCGCTGAATCTGCTCAATAATCGAGGCCAGTTGTCGGCTTTCCCCGACCATCCGTGATTCCTCGCCAAGTTTCTGCTTGAGCCAGGCGTTCTCATCGGCGGCTGAGGCAAGCTTGGTGGTCAGTTCGCTCCGTGCAGCGATGTTCTCTGTTGCGACGCCAACGGCATCACAGACCGCCATCGCAAACTCCAGGTCGTCTGGCGTGGTGCTCCGGCTGGAGTCGTCGATCTCCAGGTAGAGCACTCCCACTGGCCGCCCACCACTGCGGATGGGGGCCGCAAGCGTGGTCATCGGCTGGTTCGCAGCACTGATTGCGGACGCCATCAAGGCTTCGTCTGTGGTCATCACGGTCGTGGCCAGTTCCAGGGGAAGTTCGCCTGGCCAGGGAGAGGGCACGGTGGCAACCGCGGAGAGCATCTCAGCAGTGATGCCACCTGTGGCATCGATGGAAGTCGGGAGGAGTACAAGCCCGCGGCCCCCCTCGATCTCCTCCACCGCAGTCTCCACCGCGAGCCGGCCGACCTCTTCCGGTCCGTCTGCTCGTCCGAGTGAGAAAGAGAGGCGACAGAGTTCTGCAGCAGCACGGCCCACTCGCGGCACCGTCGCCGCCGAGGTGCGGAGGTCTTCGAGCAGACGACCCGTGGCCTGGCGATGGGTGATCGAAGCTTCCCAGCGTCCGACTGCGGTGGGCATTTCTCCGACCGCCGTCCCGCTGAGACTGCTTTCACCGCTCGATGCCGGTGGCGGATCAGTGGGGTGGAAGACAACATCCACGCGGCCGATCGAGAGCACATCACCAGCAGCAAGCGGATGTTCACTTTCGAGAAGTTCACCCCGGAAATAGGTGCCGTTGCGGCTCCCGAGGTCTCGGACTGACCAGCCCGCCTCGGAGGGAAAAACTTCGGCATGCTGCCGGCTCGCACGCTCGTCGCGAATCACGATGAGGTTGCCTGGAGCCCGGCCAAGCGTGACTCTCTCACCGAGCGTCAGCGGAATGACCTCTGGGCCTGTCGAGGGGTCGTGCACCACCAGGCAGGCCTGCCCAGGGCTGTCTTTCCCATGCTTTGGATCGCCGCCCACCTGAATCCCCACGGACCTCGTGAGACCCGCCATTCTTCAGGAACGGCAGAATCTGCTGATTTTCCCCGGATTATTGAAATTGCTGCATTTCCGCTCTCTCTCTAGCATACTCGACATTCCGCCAGTTCCTTTCCTGGCCACCGAGGCCTTGGATCACCGATGCGGAGTTTGATCTCGCGGAGGAGACCTCCCATGAACCGTATTTTGTCGGCAGCCTTCGTCACGGCTGCGTGTCTGATGACTACCGGCTCGGCTGTCGCGCAGAATGCGTTCGGCAACCAGGTTGTGGGTGGTATCTCCATTGATGCCGCGGGAATGGTCTCCAACCTCGACCCGCAGGCGTCGAAAGAACTCGCTGCTGAGCGAACTCGTCTCCTCGCCAACACCGGCATCACCTCCGCCTCAAGCCGAAAGGTCTCCCTGGCTGGAGTCCTGAAGGCGGTCGGCAGTCTGCAGGAAAACGGCCAGGCGGCCGATCCAGAGGTGATCTACCTAGGCGGACTGACCGCGGTGGAAATGGTGCTCGTCGACCCCGAGAAGCACGACATCGTGTTGGTTGGTCCTGCGGAGACGCCCGTCGTTGGCCCTCAGGGGAGCGTGGTTGGTAGCGAGACAGGCGAGCCACTACTTGTCCTGGAAGACTTTGTGATGGCGTTGCGTTCGATCGACTCGGCTCGCTCAGCGGGAATGAGCTGCTCGATCGATCCGACTGCCGAAGGCATCGCTCGCCTGCAGGCTCTGCTACGTCGTCAGGGCTCTGTCCGCGGCAACCCTGAATCACTGCTGCGAAGCATGGAAACCGCCATGGGCCCGCAGACCGTCACCGTCGGTGGCGTGGCCGCCGACAGCCGCTTCGCCCATGTGCTGGTGGCTGCGGACTATCGCATGAAGCGGATCGGCATGGGTTTTGAGCCTTCGGGCCTCAAGGAGCTGCCGAGCTATCTCTCAATGGTTCCCGCCAATGCCCCTACAGCCACGATGCCTCGCTTCTGGCTCGAGGCGAAGTACGACCCGATCCAGCGTGATCCTGATGAGCTTGCATGGAAGCTCTCTGGTGGTCGCATGGTCTGCATGACCGAAAACGAACTTGCTGCCGCCGATGGTCAGCGAACTCGGCAGGGCAAGTCGGATCCGCTCGCGGAGAAGTGGTGTGGTCTGATGACTGAGCACTACACGAAGCTCGCCACGGTCCAGCCGATCTTTGCTGAACTTCAGAACTGCATCGATCTCGCTGTGGTGGCCACGTTGATCCGCAGTCGTCAGCTCGATCAGCGTGCGGGCCTCGACATCTCCCTGCTACTCGACAATGAAGCCCTGCCGTTGGTCGGCTACGACGTGCCTGAAACGGTGCCGACACTGGCCTCTGCAATGCGGCAGCAGCGGGCCTGGGTGGTCACAGCCTCAGGTGGCATCACGTTCCAGCCATGGGAGTTTGCCACCACGTTTGCCGACAACAGCTCGCTCTCCGAGCCCCGCTCGGCAGCCCTGGATGCACGGCCTGAAGGTTTGTGGTGGTGGGACTGATGCCACGCTGCGGCTCCCGCAGGGGATCCGTTTCTTGGGCTGAAGGTGATTGACGGTCGATACGGGCTATGCCGGAACGTTCGTGTTTACACGAGGCCTCGGTCTTCTTCGTGTCCTCGTCAAGGCCTGTCTTCAGGCCATGTCCTCGCGCGGTGCAGCCCAGGCGACACTGCAGACGCTCGAGCAGACAGCTGCGAGGTGTGGGTCGACCCAGCCGGCGGCAGCAAGCTGCTGGTAAAGGTGAGGCCCGGATGATCCCGGGACGACTGACGCTGGCGGCGGACACTGTTTGGCGAGTAGGAGAGGTTCGGCAAACGAGTGAGCCACCACTGCAGCGAGTGAGTCACTTGTCACGCTCCAGCTCGCGGGCAGGTGATCGAAGAGGCCTGCGTCGAGCCAGCATGTAGGATCGATCAGGCCGCCGCGGTCCTGCCTGTCGTCGACTGGTGGAAGTTGTTGCAGCAACGGCAGGCCGAGCTCTTCAGCGACCATGCGGGCGTTGAGGGCCATGCCAGCGATGGCAAGACGGTGCATCCGCACTGGTGGTTGTGGAACGGCAGCATCGTAGTGGCGGAGGCCTTCCACCACGGCCCCCCCACCGCAGACGATATGCACAGGCATCTCGAAGGCATTGAGCAGTCGTCGTAGCAGCCCCGGCCAGGTGGGCCGGGTGAGCATGCTGCCGCCAAACTTGAGGGTGATCGCCCGAGGGGCATGGCTCTCTGTAGGTGGCGGGGGCTGTAGCCAGCCGCCTTGCCAGCCAGCCTCATGCAGCAAAGGCAGCCTGTCTTGCTTCTTTGGAGGAGGCATCAGCGGCTTCTCCCCCGGGCAATCAGGGCCAGCGCGTGGGCCGGCCCCACCCGCGAGGCCTCGAAGCCAATCTGCTCAGCGAGCGAGATGATGCGGCAGTTGGGCCAGTTGAGCTGCTGAAGGCACCGCCGGGTGAGCATGTCACCATGGCCTGAGAGCACCAAAGCTGCCGGAGGGAATGCTGCGGTGGCTGCGACCTGCTGCAGGCAGCGAACGACCAGCCTGACCTGCGCCATAACGATGAACTCTGCGGCCTGGCGTGCTTCGTCGAGAGTCCAGTCGCTGGCGTCGAGCAGCAGCATGCGGGCGAGCCGAGCCGCCGCAAAGGGGATGTCGAGCGGGCGACCATCGGCAGTGTCACGCGTGGAAGGCAGCGGCATGCCTTGCAGCAGCCAGGCATCTTGGACGTCGGCAAAACGCTCTCTCGCAATCGGGTGGAGCCGGCCCCGCCAGGGCAAAGCCTGCACGAGACTCGCCACCGGTGTGCGTTCGATGCCGGTGTAGACGAGTTCGCCGGTGGCGAGTCGGCTGACATCATCACGGCCGAGGGGGCAGGGCCTGCCTTCGCGAAAAGGCACGATATCGATCGTGGTGGAGCCGGCGTCGATTAGCAGGCCATGCTCGGGCTTGGCCAGGCCCGCCGCGAGGGTGGCAACGGCATGCCAGTTTGACGCGGCTGCCTCGATGCATCGCTCACCAGCCACCGCTGATGACACAAGCGATCCATCGACCAGATAGATCTGCAGCTGCCGATCACGACAGGCCTCAGTGAGGGCCGCCAGAATCGCTCGCACTCCCTGCGTTCTCGACACGAAGCAGTCTGCGATTTCGCCGGTCATCGTGGCGACCACACGGCGGCATGCGGGCCCCTGTGAGAGAATTTGCTTGAGGGCTTCCGCCAGCCGGGAATGCTCCTGCCACATGGCAAACGGCTCCGCATGACACCAGCCCAGGCCGTCCGCAGCCTTGAGGTTCGCACCACCGATATCAAATGCCAACACGGCGTCGTCCGTTGTATCGTCCGGCTGGCGTAGTCCAGGTTCAGGCATGCCGCCACCCCCACGCGGCCCTGAGAGACTTTCCGTCCCAGTGGACGCTCAGCAGAGCAGGGCAGCTGAAAACACCAGAGACGCCTCTTTCAGGCACTCGTCGAAGAGAAGGCCGGGAACGCCGCCCGCAGCCGCGGTGAGTATCGCTTCGACCAGGTTCTGTCTGCTGCACTGCCGAAGCCCCACGAGGGAAGTGGTTATCCGTGGATTGATCTCGAGCACACGGTCGCCCCGTCCATCCTCGCGTGCACCGAGGATCATGTCGACGCCCACCCAGCCGGCAGCAGCGGAAGCCCCTCCGGTTTCACGGTTTGCGACTGCACGCACGGCAGCCTGAATCGCTCGTGTGGCGAGCCGTTGGCCGCGGGAAGCGATGTCCCGTGGTACGGGCAGCCGACCGCCGAGATAGCGTGGTGATGCACCTGGCGAGAACTCCTGCAGCACAGCTGGCAGAGGCCAGAGCCCACTCGGGCCACACAGCACCGACACCGACACCGGTGTTCCTTCCACGTAGGCTTCCAGCCGCTCGTCATGCTCTGCCAGTTCGGCGGCACATGTCTTGTCGCGGAGAATTGTGAGGGCGTCGCAGCCGGCGCTGAAGCGGTGTTTGCGAACGAGCGGTCGAGCGAACGCATCTGGTGGCCGTTCACCTGCCGCAAGAAGTCGGCCGGCCGGCACCGGCACGCCTCCTGAGGCCAGGGCCGTGGCCGTCGCCTGTTTGTCAGCCGCAAGAGCTGCAAAAGCCGTCGTCGGGCCAGCAACGCGGCATCCAGTGTCTGCTACTCGCCGCAGTCGGTTTTCGAGAATCCCAGCCGTTTCAGGGGCGACGATGATCAGCCAGTCGCTCGCCTGTGCTGCCGCCACGAGCGCTGCGGGCTCCTTGCCTGACGGAACACGCACCACATCCACGCCAGCTGGTGGCTCAAAGGGCACGACATCCCCGAGGAGAACTTGGGTGGAGAGTTGAGAACTCGTCGCAGCCTCACCCGCCAGTGCGGAGAGCATTGCCAGGCCTTCCTGACGGATGGCCTCAGCGAGGGACAGATCACGCGTGACGCGACGACCATCAGGACCGTCGAGCCCGCCAGCAGTAGCCCACTCGTAGAGACACAGGCGTTTCACCACAGCCTAGAAGATCCCGAGCTGATCCCGCGCTTCGTCGGTCATCCGCTCAGGCGTCCAGGGAGGATCCATCACGATCCGCACCTCCACGTCCGCAACCTCCGGATGCCCGCTGACAACACGCTTGGTGTCGGCAATCAGCTGTGGTCCGGCGGGGCAGGCTGGACTGGTCATGGTCATGTCGACCGAGACTCGTTGCTTCCCCGCTTCCTCGGCGTCGGTAAATGTCACGCCGTAGATCAGACCGAGGTCAACAATGTTGACAAACAGCTCTGGGTCTTTGACGTCTTTGAGCATCTCCCGCACCCGCTCTTCACTGAGAGGGCCTGAGACTTCCGCAGCTGGCTGTGGTTCTGGTGCCGCAGGTGCTGCAGTGCTTGCTGGAGTCTCTGCTGATGCTGAGGGAGAAACAGACGCCGCGGACTGTTCGGTGGCAGCGGAGGTGGATGGTGCGGAGGAACTGCTCGCCGCAGCCCCGCCGATCGACGCAGACGCTGGTGGCTCGCCAACCGCCACCCAGACACCGCCATCGGCCACCTTCACACGATGGGCTCGTGTCGCCCGCACGGCTGGCATGGTTAAGGCACCGCCGGAGCGGACATCAAACTTCGCGCCGTGACGGGGGCAGGCAATCGTATGCCCAACAAGTTCGCCATCCGCCAGCGGTCCACCGTCGTGCGTGCAGACATCATCGAGCGCAAAGAACTCTCCGCCAATGTGAAACAGGGCGATCATTTCGCCATCTACTTCGACGAGTGTCTTGCCGGGATCGGCTAGTTCATCCGCGTCGAGCACTCGCTGAAACTCGTTCATCACACCCCTCACCCCAGACATGCTGGCCATCGCCAGCTCTCGATTCATAAACCCTACACGGAAGACAACGGCTCTCTCAGACGATCCGTCGGATTCGCTGCCCGATCGCTGCGGCGAGGGCTTCGCGTACCGAAGGGATCGTGATGCGATCGAAGACCTGCTGGAAGAAGCCTGCGACAACAAGTCGAGCCGCTTCGTCTGCAGTTAGGCCGCGGGCCTGAGCGTAGAAGATCTGCTCAGCATCGACACGTCCGCTGGTTGCGCCATGTGTGCATCGCACGTCGTCAGCCTCGATTTCGAGGCCCGGGATCGAGTCCGCTCGTGCTTCTTCGGAGAGCATCAATACATCATTTCGCTGATAGCCGTCCGTCTTCTGGGCCACCTTGTCGACTTTGATCATGCCCCGCCAGACAAGCCGTGATCGGTCTTGCAGGCCACCCTTGTAGAGCAAATCGCTGGTGCAGTCGGCCGCCTCGTGATGCTGCAGGGTGTTGTAGACGAGCTGCTGCCGCCCCTCGGTAAACATCACGCCGTTGACCTGAGCATGCGCCCGCCGACCAACGAGTGCGACATCCTGTGCAACTTGCGAGAGCCGGCTTCCTAACGCTCCGAGCGTCCACTGCAGGTTGCCATCGGCATCAACACACGCCTTCTGACGGGCCATATGCCAGACACCTGTGTTCCAGTTCTGCAGATTGACGATACGTAGAAAGGCCCGCTTGCCGACGACAATCTCTGTGCCGCCACAGTGAAACCCTCCGGCCGTGCCGGCGGGTCCACCACCAGCGGTCTCGGTGAGCACAGTCGCCTCGGCATCGTCACCAAGCACGACGAGGACATGCCCAAAATCGACACCGCCAGGTGTGATCGCAGAGAGCAGGTGCAGCGGGTCGGCAATCTTCACGCCCGCCGGAACGATCAGCACACAGCCCGCTTGGGAGAACGCCGCATGAGCGGCCGCAAACCAGTCGCATCCGCTCTCAATCACTCCGAACCAGTGCTGCCTGACGAGATCACCATGCTCGGCGAGCACACGCTCCGGACTTCCGAACACCACGCCTTGCTGGCGGAGCGTCTCGTCAAGTTCCTCGGTCTGCACCACGCCGTTGAGCGAGACAACGCGGCCAGCGAGTCTGCTGCACCGGCCTTCATTGACCGACTTGTCGAACGCTTCGGTACCTGCGCCGGCAGCATCGATCGCTGCTGTCAGGAGGCCCGCTGGAACGTCAGCGGCATTGACTGCTTCTGCAATCGGATTCCAGGCGGATGGCTTGAAGGCTCGCAGGTCGGTCCGCATCCAGTTTTCGTTGCGGCGATCAGGGAGTTCCAGCTCCCCCAGCATGGCTACTGCCTGCTGGCGTCGCTCACGCTCCCAGGCGGGCACTGACACATCGGCGAGCAAACGGTCAAGCGTGGCAGCATCGAACGCAGTTGCGGGTGCAGAAACGGACATCAAACCTCTTCTCTCCTCAGAACGTTGTCGTACTGCCGCAGGCGTCCGCGGGATCACGAACTGCTCACGCCCACGCCAAGCAGACCCGGTGTCTGCCCAAACGACCATCTAGCGGAAACCGCTCAGCGGACGACAGCAGGGCGTCTTAGCCGACCGAGCCTTCCATCTGCAGCTCGATGAGCTTGTTCATCTCAACGGCATATTCCATCGGCAGCTCTTTCACGAGCGGCTCGATGAAACCGCCGACAATCATGGCGCTCGCCTCAGCTTCAGAAAGACCGCGACTTGTCAGATAGAACAGCTGCTCTTCACCGATCTTCGAGACGCTCGCTTCGTGTCCGATCGAGACATCCTGCTCTTCGATCTCAATGTAGGGATAGGTGTCGCTGCGGCTCTTGTCATCGAGGATCAAGGCATCGCAGACAACGCTCGACTTGCTCTTTCGAGCGCCCGGCTCCACCTTCACCAGTCCGCGATAGCTGGAACGACCACCATTCTTGGAGATGCTCTTCGACACAATTCGGCCGCTGGTGTGAGGGGCGGCGTGCACCAGCTTGGCGCCGGCGTCCTGATGCTGGCCTGCGGAGGCAAACGCGATCGAGAGGATCTCGCCACGGGCTCCTGGCTCCATCATGTAGACGGCCGGATACTTCATCGTCAGCTGGCTGCCGAGATTGCCGTCAATCCATTCCATCAACGCTCCCTCGTAGGCCATGGCCCGCTTCGTCACGAGGTTGTAGATGTTGTTGGCCCAGTTCTGGATCGTTGTGTAGCGACAGCGGCCATGCTTCTTGACGACGATCTCGACCACTGCCGAATGCAGGCTTTCGGTGGAGTACATCGGAGCGGTGCAGCCTTCGACGTAGTGCACGTGGGCGCCTTCATCAACGATGATCAGCGTCCGTTCAAACTGGCCCATGTTTTCCGCATTGATGCGGAAATAGGCCTGCAGTGGGAACTCGATCGAGACCCCCTTGGGCACGTAGATGAACGATCCGCCCGACCAGACCGCCGAGTTGAGAGCGGCAAACTTGTTGTCTGACGGTGGGATGATCTTGCCGAAGTATTCCCGCAGCAGATCAGGATGCTCGCGGACAGCGGTGTCGGTGTCGGTAAAAAGAACGCCTTTCTTGGCGAGGTCTTCCTGCAGCGAGCCGTAGACCACCTCGCTCTCAAACTGCGCCTTCACGCCAGCGAGAAACTTCCGCTCTGCCTCTGGAATGCCAAGCCGATCGAACGTGTTTTTAATTTCGTCCGGCACATCATCCCAGCTCTTGCCTTGCTGCTCAGTCGGCTTGAGGTAGTAGTAGATGTCCTGGAAGTTCACGCCGATGTTGCCGCCCCAGTTGGGCATCGGCTTGCTATTGAAGATCTCAAGCGACTTTAGCCGGAAGTCTCGCATCCAGGCCGGCTCATTCTTCATCTCAGAAATCTGGGTCACGATCTCCTTCGACAGACCACGCCGAGCCTTGAAGACACCGGGTGTTTCCGTGCGGAAGTCGTACTTGTTGATCTCGCCCAGGTCAGGCTTGGCAACACCCTCGCGACCGACGGGAACGGCTGCGAGCGTGCTCGTTGCGTTGAGGTCGGTGGACATGGCTGCATCCTCTCTTAGGTGGCTGATCGGCTGATTCCCAGACCGAGCAGAAATCTCGATGACCGGCATGTCGGATGCCGGAATGGTGGCCCTTACGTGGGCCCTGGTTGTATGTTTCTTCCGCAGGTGGGCAGCGGTCAGGCTGTCGCAGCGGCTTCCGCGGCCATCGCCTCTTCAGCCGCAGCGGCCTCTGGATAAGACGCCCGGATCCGTTCGTAGCCCCGTTTGTGGAGTTCGGCAGCAAGTTCGGGGCCGCCCGACTCCACAATCCGTCCGCCAAGCATGACGTGCGTTTTCAGTGGGATGTTGTGCTCAAGCAGCTGCTCGTGGTGGGTAATGATCAGGATGCCCATCTCGGCGCCGCCAATCCGGGAGATGCTCTCGCTGGCGAGCCGCACGGCGTCAGCGTCGAGGCCACTGTCGGTCTCATCAAGCACGGCGAACCGCGGAGCGAGCATGGCGAGCTGGAGGATCTCCGCCCGCTTCATCTCACCACCGGAAAACCCATCGTTCACGTAACGGCGGGCAAAGTCGGTGTCCATCTGGAGTTCCGACATCTTCGCTTTGAGCTCACGACGAAAGTCCTTCATCGGAACGAGCTCTTCACCCTCTTTCCGATCCGGATTGCGAACGTTGCTGACCGCATGCCGGAGAAAGTCCGCCACGCGAACCCCTGGAATCGCCATCGGACGCTGAAACGCGAGAAACAGGCCGACGCGAGCCCGCTCATCGGGCTCCATTGCAAGCACATCCCGACGGCTCCCATCCGCCTCCACAATCTCGATCGACCCCCCTGTCACCTCGTATGACGGATGGCCCATGATCGCATACCCAAGCGTGCTCTTTCCGGAGCCATTCGGTCCCATCAGGGCATGTACTTCACCCCGGCCGATCTCCAGATTGACGCCCTTGAGGATCTCGCGCTCCTCAACAGCGACATGCAGATTCTGGATCACAAGCTTTTCAGGATGCTGGCTGGTCATGGAACTCTCAGGGAAGGAAAGACTGGCAGGAAGGAGGTTGGGATGCAGAGCAGACAACCATTCTCACTTGGAGGCTGCGGAAGGCTGCTTAGGTGGAGACCTTCTGGTGATCGAAGACGAGATCGCCTTCACCCACAGGAGAGGCAACGTAGCCGCTGTGGTGAGGGATTGGCAGTTCGTCGGGCACCTTGCCCGTACCACCGGCTTGCTTGGCAAGCTTCTGTCCGAGGATCTTGTCCTGGATTCGCATCAGCCCCTCAAGCAGGCTCTCTGGGCGGGGCGGACAGCCAGGCACGTAGACGTCGACCGGCACCACAAGGTCGACGCCCTTCACAACGTGGTAGCCCCACTTGAAGTACGGGCCGCCACCCGTCGTGCAGGCACCCATGGCGATCACATACTTGGGGTCGGGCATCAGGTTGTAGAGCCGCCGTACACGGCTGGCCATTTTGTAGGTCACGGTGCCCGCCACGATCATCAGGTCTGCCTGACGGGGGGTGGCGCGAAAGGCACCTGCACCGAAACGGTCCAGGTCGTAACGGCTTGCACCGGCCGCCATCATCTCGATTGCGCAGCAGGCCAGTCCGAAAGTCATCGGCCAGATACTCGACTGCCGAGCCCAGTTGATCGCCTGCTCGACCGTCGTGACGATCATGTTTTCTTCGAATCTGCCTTCAATCCAGGGGCGTGTCATGACGTGAGTTCCACTGAGCTAAATGAACGAACCTGCAACCGCACAGATGTCAATTGTGCAACACCAGGCAGCAACGGGACAGGGGGGCGGCAGCAAAACGTGAAACCATGCGGTTTCTGCGAGTTCCGTGGCTGACGGTACCGGGGTGAGTCGTCGCTGTAGGGAATGCCATCGAAAGCGTGGCGAAGCTATCTGATGCAATGTTATCCGAGGCACAGCGGCTGGTAGAGGCACAGCGACTGGTAGAAGCACTGCGACTGTGCAAACGAAAATCAGTGAGTTGGTTCATTGAATCTGCTGCCTCCCTCGCTGACTGGCGGCAGCAGCCGGTTTTGAAGCCGCGGAAACGGTGAACCGGCAGCAGGCGTCGCCATCGAGCCGACATTCCGTCAGCCGCACGGGAGCCTCGGCCAGTTCCTCAAGCATCACCCGCTCAGCTGCACAGATGCCACGGTCGACCTCGGCGAGCTGGGGATACGGACATGTGTGGGTCGTCAGCACAGCCAGCTGTCCATCGGTATCGGAGTGGCTGCACTCGCAGGCGATCTGGCGATCCCGCAGAGCTGTCGCCAGGGAAGACAGGCGTTCTGCGGGGGACGACGCCGATGAAAACACATCCGTCCGGGTGCGGCAGGCCTCCGCCAAGGAGCGGCCGATGCGAGCGAGCAGGCCCCTGCGGACGGAAGGCTCTTCAATCTGTCGGACTTCCTGCCAGAGCACCATGGCCAGGTCGCGAAAGTTGTCTCCACCCAGTCGTCGTCCCATCTCAGAGAGGCGATAGACATGCGACGGCCGTCCTCGGCTCGCGGTGCCCTCCACAGGACTCGGCTCACGCACCACGACGCCAGCCTTCATCAGCCTCTGCAGTCGCTGTCGGACGGCGGTGGCGGTCACACCCATCGCCGCGGTCAGCTCGGGCACGCTCAGCGACGCACCGCCCCGCAGCAGATCCACCAACGGCTCATCCGAGCCGTGCAGGGTGGGCAGTGGCTCGGATGCCGGAACGGCCGGAGCACAGGACTGCCGATCGCGTTGTGATGCTGGTGATGCCATATGTCCCACGATAGGACGCTTCGGTTTTTTGACAAGCCGGCTTGCGAAAAATACTCCTGGGCCCCCTCGACTGGCACCCGTAGTGCCACGCCAGGGAATCAGTCACGGGGAAACTTCGTCTGCACCACGTCGAGGAACTCCTCTCGCGAGAGGGTTCGCGAGACCGCCGCACGAAACTCGCGAGCTCCAGAGATGCCCTGGGCGTAGGAGCAGGCAAACTTCCGCATCAGCAGCGTGCCACGCTCCACGCCGAAGCGACGGCAGACCAAGTCGTAGTGGTGGAGGACCAGCTCTCGCTGTTCGGCAAGGGTCGGATCGCTCGGCGGCGGCTCGCCCCGCAGGAGGGCTGCGATCTGGGCGAAGATCCACGGCTTTGCCAGTGCCTCGCGTGCCACCATGATGCCATCAACGCCCGTCTCACGCAGTCGGGCGACGGCGACTTCAGCTGAGGTAATGTCGCCGTTCCCTACCACCGGCATGCGGGACACACTGCGTTTGATGTCGGTGATGGCATCCCAGTCAGCCCGCCCCTTAAAGAACTGGCTCGCCACGCGGCCATGCACGGTGAGGCAGGCGGCTCCCGCTTCTTCAACCCGCTGGGCCACCTCGACCCCTGTCTGGCAGGTGGGGCCACAGCCAAGCCGGATCTTGGCGGTAACAGGCGTGCCATCGCAGGCATCCACGACCCGCCGCACGATGGCTCCTACCCGTTCAGGATCCTGCAGCAGCCACGACCCGCTGTGTGCCTTTTGGGTCACTTGCCGCACGGGGCAGCCGAAGTTCAGGTCGACAACGCTGACGCGAAAGTCGCGAGCCAGCCGTCGGCCTACGCGACTGAGGTTCTCGGGATCGTTGTCCCACATCTGCACGGCAAGTGGCCGAGGCTCCTCACGCACGCCCCAGAGCCGATCGGGGTGTTCGCCGCGTTCACTCTCAAGCCAGACGGCACTGCGGGCGGCAATCATCTCGGTGGCCAACAGGCCTGCACCACCAAACTCGCGGACGACCTGGCGGTAGGCGTAGTTCGTGTAGCCCGCCATAGGCGCCTGAAGCACCGGTGGATCGACCACGAGGCCTCCGATCGACAGCGGTGGTACGGATGGGGTCGCCGCTGGTGGAGGCGACAGCGAAGCGGACGTGGCGAGAGATGGGTCCATCCGATCAGGATACCGATCGGTTGCTGCTGATGGAGTGCCCTGGCAGCTGTGACGCGTTGGGGGCATGAATCACTGCAGAGGAAACGCTGCTCCACCCACGGGCACGCCACCACCTGCCGGCAGACCGCTCGCTGTTGTCGCACCACCGACTGCTGGCACCCCGGCCACTGCGGGCACGCCACCACCCACGGTCACACCACCGGTTTGCGGGTTTGCGAGCGTGGGGACTCCGGTGATCGGAGTGGAGCTGGATGTGAGGGTCACCGGCGGCCGCCATGGCTTCGGTGTGCCGATCAGCATGGCTGCGAACTGTTCGTCTGGCACGGAGAAATCAGCGACGGCCATCACATATTCCACGATGTCGTCGTTGTAGCGGGTCACCGCTGCGGCGAGGGCCCGCTGCTGTTGCAGAAGCGCTGCGTGTGCAGCAATCACCGATTCAATGCCCCGCGTCCCACGGGCGTGATCGTTCTCCGCCATCTCGAGGGCGGTCTCCGCGGCAAGCACAGCGACAGCCCGTGCATCAACCTCTTCATGTTCCAGCGGCAGCGAACGGTGGATCGCCCGAATCCTGCCGGTGGCGATCCGCGACGCAAAGAGCACGTCGAAATGTGTTTCGTAGGACGTGGCCAGAGGGCGATCGATAGGCCAGGGAAGAGGCTCGCTTGCCGACAGTCGCACGAGATCCACGAGTTCCTGTTGAGCCGACACAAGCGCCGCGCGTGCCGCTGCCACATCGGCGAGTCGGGAGGCCACCGCGACGTCGAGCGTCGGTCGGTCGTGAGGATCGCCGCTCGGAGCGACGAGGTCGAGGCGACCAGCGGCTTCGGCAGTCCAGCGGAGTACCGCGACCTTTTCGACCACCTTCCAGTAGGCCTGGGTGATCCAGAGCCTGCGTCCGCGATCCCCCGATCGCTCGAGTGCCTCCAGCAAAGGCAGCGGTCGTGTGGCGAGTCCGGCCATGATTTCTGGGCCCTCTCCAGACTCAACAGCGTCCAAGGCGAGACCCATCAGCATTGTCGCGGGGCCGGTTGGCATCGCGGCTGACTGCTCAGCAGCAGACGCGGCGGTCAGTGGCTCGGTTGCCAATGCCGCGGCGGGAGGAGCGGTGTTGGTTATTCCCAGGGGGGCAGCAGGCTGCAGCGGGTTTGCGGGAGGTGTCTCGAACGCTGCTGGCGGAGCAGCAAAGCCTGCCTCAGGTGGTGAGCTCAACGCGGTTGGTGAGCCAAACTCTTCAGGCGGCCCGAGCGGTTCTGGCGGCGCTGTCAGCACAGACTGAGTGCCATCGGCAGACGGCCCTGCGGGCGAATCGTTATCAGAGGCCCCTAGAGGCGACGTCATTGTCGACGCCGGAGTGCCAAAGCCAGAGGTGCTCGCGGGTGGGGCAGGGCTCGTGAAGGCGGAAGCAGGTGTAGAGCCGGGCGGCGGAGCCTCGCCTGCCGATGCAGCGTCCAGCGGTGGGCTGGTCGTGTCTTGGGCGGGGGCTTCTGTCGTTGGAGCGAAGGCAGGCGGCGATGAGGCGGGGGTATCAAATGAGGGAGGGGGGCCAAAGCTCGACATGCCACTGGCGTCCTCGTCACTCGCTGGTGCAGGATCAGACGCCTCAGCGGGGGGCGGCTCAGCGGGGGGCGGTGGCGAACGGAAGAAACTTCCCGGCTCGCTCGGCGGAGGCTCCGTGGCGGTTGTGGCCTCTTGGCTCCACGCAGGCAGGGCGGCGGTCAGCAGCATGGCCATAGCAAGGCCACGAATCAGCGACGCGAAGGATGGGGTCTGGGGGCGAGGCATGGGCAGGCTCGGGTTTCACGGCCGTGGAAACGCCGAGAAAATCCTTCAGCAGCCGCCCTGAGTCAACGCCAATCGCTCATGGGTGCCACCGATTCCCCCAAGGACTGCCTGGCGTCTCATGAGCCCACGCCGCCACCGGCCTGCGGCTGACGGCTCAGCTGGCCGCATCAAGATAGGGGTCTTGGCTCATCTGGATATGCCCCTCCGCCCTTTGCCGCTCGATGTATTCCAGCACCCGACGTTGGCGGACGTGTCGAGCCTCGACTTTTCGCTGAGCCCGTCGAAAGACCTTCAGCAGCCGCTCGGGGTTGGATGAGACATGGCTCGCGACCCAGGCCGCGATCCGCTTCGCTCGTTTAGGCCCGTAGCCCATCATCAGAATGTCGTCGTCAGCCGCGACATACTGCCGCCAGCTGCCCGGGTCGCCTTGACGGCCACACCGGCCGACCAGCTGCCGGTCGATGCGAGCGGAGTCGTGGAGTTCGGTGCAGATCACATGCAGGCCACCTAGTTCTTCCACGCCTTCTCCGAGGCGGATGTCGGTGCCTCGGCCAGCCATATTAGTCGAGACCGTGATCTGCCCACGCTGCCCCGCGTTCGCGACGATCTCTGCCTCCTGCTCAATCTGACGGGCATTGAGAACTGTGTGCGGCAGGCCAGCATCGTTCAACAGGACGGACAGCTGCTCAGACTTATCGATCGATCGTGTGCCGATGAGCACAGGCCTCCCTACCGCATGAAACTCCGCCACCTCCTCCACTATCTGACGGAATTTCTCCGCTTCATCGGCCACCACGACTGGCGTAAGCCGTTTGCGGATCGCCGGGCGATTGGTGGGGACGACGGCGACCGCGACGTCATAGGTGCGGGCGATTTCACTGGCGCTGGTGGCGATCGTTCCCGTCATTCCCGCGAGATACGGCCAGCGAGCAAACAGGTCTTGGATGGTAATCCGTGCGGCGTGGCCTGAGGGGACGGTGATCTCCACGGCTTCCTTCGCCTCCACAGCCTGATGCAAGCCATCTCGCCAGGAGCGACCTTCTGCAGCACGACCTGTGAACTCATCAACGATCACAATCTTGCCGTCACGCACCACATACTGGCGATCCCGAATAAACATCTCCTTCGCGCGGACTGCCCGCTCCACCGCTTCGTAGAGCACGAGCAGGCTGGTTGCCTCGAGCAGGTGCGGCCGATCGAGAGCGCGGACGCGACTGCGTCCGGGGCCGAGCAGTTCGCAGGTGTGTTTCTGGGGGTCGATCTCGAAGTCTTCGTCACGCCTTAGCTGTGTGGCGGCATCGGCGGCAAACTCAAACAATGCCTGCTCTTTGGCCTGGGCCTCACCCGGGGCCGACGAGATCACCAGCGGTGTTCTTGCCTCGTCGATGAGCACGTTGTCGGCCTCGTCGACAAGGGCAAACCAGTAGGGCCGCTGCAGCAGTTTGGGGCCGGTTCCGGCTCGCCCCATCAGAGTTGCCCCAAGATCGACGCGGCCCTCAGCAATCTCACGGCCCATCAGCCTGTCTTTGAGGAAGTCGAAGCCAAACTCCTTGGCAGTGCCGTAGGTCACATCCTTGGCATACGCCTCGCGACGGGCATCGAAGTCCATTTCAGACTGCACGCAGCCCACCGACAGGTTGAGGGCTTTGAAGATGGGGGTCATCCAGTCGGCGTCCCGCTGGGCGAGATAGTCGTTCACCGTCGCCAGGTGGGCGCCCTTTCCGTAGAGGGCGAAGAGCACGAGAGGGAGCGTGGCCACGAGCGTTTTTCCCTCGCCCGTCTGCATCTCCACAATGCTGCCATTCACAAGAGCCACCCCGGCGAGCAGCTGCACGTCGTAGTGCCGCATGCCGATCGTCCGCCGCCCGGCTTCCCGCGTGGCAGCGAAACATTCGATCAGGAGGTCTTCCGGCGGCTCGCCCGATCGAGCTCGGTAGGAGAGCGAGCGCCCCAGCCGTCGGAGCCGAGTGTCGTCGAGGAGTTTCAGCTCCTCTTCCATCTCATTGATCGCATGCACGGTCCGCCAGGTCGAGCCATTGATGACGGGCCGTGACCCCGGCGACAGTCCTGAAAGCCATCCCATCTCTACGCCACCCTCCGGCTCGGCGGCCCTCGCTCGGCTCGCCTGACGTCAGTCTAACCGGCCCTGTCGAAGAAGGAGCGGCTTCGGTCTCAAGCGGCTTTACCATTCCTCTCTCAGTTTGTCCTGCGTTGCTCGGCTAGGGCTGCCCATCTTCTTCTGTTGGCTGCTCCGAAGAGGTCGACGCCTCTGTCTTCGGGGCAGGATAGGCGAGGGAGGCGATCACGCTGACCCCAATCAGGCCCACGATCATGACCAGCGACAGCCAGGGGGCGATCAGATGACCCTCGGCGTGGGCATCCCAGCCACCTCGTTCCGCGAGCCATTCGTTGTGGCGGGCCGCCTCCGCGATCATCTTGCCTCCCACAAACACGAGCACCGCAGAGAGCCCGTAGTTGAGAAAGCGAAACAGATCCATCACGCCCGCGAGCAGGAAATAGAGGGCCCGCAGCCCCAGGATCGCGAACACGTTGGATGTGAACACCACGAAGGTGAAGTAGGGTGTGCCTTCGGTGACCACACCAAAAATCGCTGGCACGCTGTCGACGGCAAACAGCACATCGGTGCTCTCAACGACCAGGAGTACGAGGAACAGCGGCGTGGCGACCAGCCTGCCCTCCTCGCGGACAAAGAACCGGTCTCCCGACGGCTGTGTCGTGAAGGGCATCACACGGCGAGCGAGTTTGAGCAGAAAGTTGTCTTCGGGATGCACCTCGTCGTGTGACACGGCGAGCTTGATGCCGGTGTAGACCAGGAAGCCACCGAAGATCCAAAACACCCACTTAAAGTGGGCGATCAGCTCAGCTCCCACCAGCACGAACGTGAGCCGCATCAGCACGGCGCCGAGGATGCCCCAGAACAGCACCCGGTACTGATACTTCAGCGGCACGCGGAAGGTGCCAAACACCACAGCAAAGACAAACACGTTGTCCATCGAGAGCGACCACTCGACGAGGTAGCCGGTGAGAAACTCGATGGCCGCATCACTGCCAAGCCACCACCAGACGATGCCGTTGAAGGCGAGCGCCAGCATCGACCAAAAGGCCGTCCAGAAGCCGCTCTCGGCGAGTGTCGGCTCGTGGGCCTTCTTGTGAAACACCGTCAGGTCGAGCGTCAGCATCACCGCCACAAAGGCGGCGAAGCCCAGCCAATGGCCGGCGTGTATGGTGCCAGCGATGTCAACGGTGGCAGGTGAGGCAGACGCGGCAAGAAGACTCGGGAGCACAGCGGTTTCCGGGGCAGGGGAGAAGCGAGCGGTGAAGAGGTCTCATCCACGCGGAAATATACAGCCCATGGGTCAGCATCGAGAAACGCATCTCGAGTGAGGCTGGCTGACGGCCGTCGTCGCCCCTCTTCCCGCCTCGTCTGCAGCATCGACCGGTCTGGACCCATGGCAGCCTGATCGCTATCGTCCGCCACCCGCTTCGGAGGCTTCGCACGCAGGTGTGTGCCGGGCGGCTACCGTCCTGTTGTCGATCTCGTCATGACGTCCATGTCCGGCTCACCAGCTGTCGCTTCGCGACCTGTCACAGCCTATCTCGCTGACGCTGCGATTCCTGTGGCCATGCTCGTGGCCATGGTTGCGGTGGTGGTGCCGCTTCCGCCGACGGTGATCGACCTGTTGCTCGCTGCCAATCTGACCGCCGCGGTGATCGCACTGCTGGCCGCCATCGCGGCGAGAACACCTCTTGAGATGGCGGTCTTCCCGACGTTCCTGCTGGGGGCGACGCTGGTTCGTCTTGTGCTCAACATTGCCACTACCCGACTGATTCTGACGAGAGCTGCCGTCGACGGCGAGGCAGCGGCTGGCCAGGTTGTCGAGGCGTTCGGCGGGTTTGTCTCTGGTAACAGTCTTGCAGTTGGGGCGGTGATCTTTGCCATCATTGCCGTGGTCCAGCTGGTGGTGATTACAGCCGGGGCGAGCCGGACCAGCGAAGTGGCGGCTCGTTTCACGCTCGATGCGATGCCCGGCCGGCAGATGGCGATCGATGCTGAGCTAAAAGCGGGCTCGATTACCGCCGCCGAGGCCCGCAGGCTTCGTAACGAGCTGCAAGGCCGCAGCGATTTCTTCTCTTCGATGGATGGAGCAAGTCGTTTCGTGCGGGGGGAAGCGATCGCCGGAGTGGTGATCACCATGATTAACCTTGCTGGGGGCATCGCGATTGGCACGCTGCAGCATGGCATGCCAATCGATCGGGCCGGTCAGGTGTTTAGCAAGCTGACCATCGGTGACGGCCTGGTGACCGCTGCCTCGAGTCTGCTGATCTCGGTGTCCATGGGGCTGCTGATCTCGCGGTCAAGTCATGCCGCCGATCTGTCACGAGAGCTCGGCCGGCAGTTTGGGGGGAAGCCCAAGGTGCTGGCCACGGCAGCAGTCTTTCTGGCTGCCCTGAGTCTCACGGGGCTTCCGTTTTTGCCTTTGGTCAGTGTGGCTGCGGTGTTGGCCGTGATCGCCTGGCGGCAGCGGCATGCGGCATCACCGGTCGCAGAGGACGTGGCAGACACCGCTCCACCAGAGCGGCTGATGACGCAGCTGCTCGGCGATGAGGCAGTCAGCGTCGAGCTCGGAAGAGACCTGCTCTACCTGGTGGCAGGGCCGGCGCCGGTGCTTCCCGCTCGTACGACCGCCCTGCGGGGAAGCCTGGCTGCCGATCTCGGTATCGTGCTACCGAAGGTCGTCTTCCGTGATTCGATGGACGCGGCGTCACGCTGGTGTCGAATCCAGATCGCCGGAGAGGTGCTCTACGAAGACATCCTGCCAGCAGGCCGGGTGCTCGCCGTTGGGGGTGAGCTGTCGCCATTCGATGATGAGTATGCGGTGGTGGATCCTTTGAGCCATGCGTCCAGTCGCTGGATTGCTGCGCGTGAAGTGGCCACTGCCAGGCAACGCGGCAGCCAGTTGCACGACACCGCTGATGTGGTGATGCGGGCGCTGGAGGGAGCGGTCCGACGCCGAGCAGAGTTGTTGCTCACACGCGATGCTGTCGCTCGCCTGATTGAAAGCGTGCGGCAGAGTCAGCCGGCGGTCGTCGATGGCGTTGTGCCAGAGCTGCTGCCGCTGAAGCTGGTTCACCGCACGCTGCAGCAGCTGGTGCGAGAAGGGGTGCCGATTCGGCCTCTCCCGGCGTTGCTCGAGATCATGGCAGATCACGCGGGCGATACCGCGGAGCCGGAGCAGCTCGCGGAGTGGGTCCGACGTGGCCTCTCACGAACGATCTGCCGCAGAGCTCGCGACGGAGCCGGAAGGCTCCCGACGGTGCGGCTCACAGGGCAGGCGATTGCCGATCTCCAGAGTCATCTGCAGAACACTCAGGAAAGCAGCTTCGATGAACGACAGCTGATGTCCGAGATTCGTCGAGCTGTCAGGCCTGGGCTTCAGCGGGGCAGCCCGCCGGTGCTTGTTGTGCCTGCATCTTTGCGACGCCGCGTCCGTTCCATGCTCGCAAACGATCTGCCCGATGTTCCTGTGCTCTCGATTGAGGAGACAGCAGACGAAGCCCGCGTGGAGATCTTCGCCACGGTTGGGGATCGCGGATACCCGCGAGCATCAGCAGCGTAAGAGGAATCAGTGAAGACGTAAGGGACCGCGAAAAAACATTCAAGGAACTGCCTGCTCGAATCCGATTTTAAAGAATTGGTAGGTATCGGACCTCGAGGGCAGTGGAACGATCAACATGACGTTGGAAGTGGCCAAGCAGGGATGCTCGGTCGCGAATCATCACGGAGGACGAAGGTGGCGCATCAACTCCCTGCCGAACAGGTTCAGGAACTCTGGCGACGGTTTAAGGCAGATTCGTCGAATGAGGACCTGCGGAATCAGCTCATCGAGCTCTACATTCCCCTGGTGCGATACAACGGCGAGCGGATCTGGGCTCGCCTGCCAGATGGTGTGGAGCTCGACGATCTGACGTCAGCCGGCACCTTCGGGCTCATGGACGCCATCGACGCGTTTGACATGTCGCGAGGCGTGAAGTTCGAGACCTACTGCGTGCCGCGAATTCGCGGTGCGATGCTCGACGAACTCCGCACGATGGACTGGGTACCACGACTCGTCCGAAGCAAGGCGAGCAAACTCAATGAAGCGATTAAGACACTGGAGACCAAGCTTGGGCGGACCCCGGCGGATGCCGAGGTGGCTGAGCATATGGGGCTCTCTCGCGAAGAGTTTGAGAAGCTTCTGGTTGAGGCAAATGCCGTCAGCCAGGTGAGCTTGAATAAGAAATGGTGTGAGACCGACAGTTCGAAGGATGTGCGAGAGATCGACATTCTGGAGGACAAGAAGGGTGAAGACCCGACGCGTCGGATCCAGAAGAACGATCTGATGCGGCTGGTGACCAAGGGGCTCAACCGTAACGAGCGGCTGATCATCATCCTCTACTACTACGAGGAGCTGACGATGAAGGAGATCGGGGCAACGCTCGACCTCTCTGAGAGCCGCGTCAGTCAGATGCATTCGGCGATCGTCGAGCGGCTGCAGAACCAGCTTGGGCGACGGAAGCCAGAGTTTGCGATGGGCTAAACCGGTTTTTTTGAAAAAAGCTGAAGCCGACCAGGCTGAAAGGACGATACGAGGAAGCTGATGGTGTGTCGGATCGTGTGGACCCTCACAAACGGAAGGGTCATGCGGCCGAGTGCTCCCGCCAAAAACGCCACCGACCGAGCTCCGCTCGACAGCAGGTGCCAGGCGCGGGAATACTCGAAGAGACATGAACCACAAGTCGCAACGCGACGTAGTGGTGATCAGCCGGGCAAGAGGCCTGACAGTACACAGTGGTGCGGTGGCATTCACCGGCATCGTGTTTGAAGCGGATGATCCGCAAGGAGGGTGAGATGCAGATTTGGGGAATCAATAACACGCAGGCTGCGAGTGGTGTTCGTGGCGTTGAGTCGACAGAGTCGACCAAGGCCAGCATGCAGCAGCCAATCGGCGAAGTGCACGATTCGGTCGCGCTTTCGGTCGATGGGGTGTCGGCTGCGGAAGCTACCGCCGGCGAGATCCGCATGGATCGCGTGCAGGCCATCCGGGCTGCCATCGCCGACGGCTCCTACGAGACTGCCGAGAAGCTCGACATCGCCCTCGACCGGCTGCTTGAGAGCATCGGCTAAGCAGCGACGCGAAGCGATCGAGGTTCGTTTCCGCAGGATCCGCCATCCTGCTGGGCTGAGCGACCCGGGATCGCTACACTTCTGAAACACAATGACGCCGTTGTCGGTACTCCGACAGCGGCGTCTGTGTTGACCGGCGCAGATGTTCTGTAGCGTGGTCAGGGAAGTGTGGCGACCTGAGGAAATGTGCGGGCCGCCATGTGAGAGGCGAGCCCATAGGGTGATCTGGCGATGTCCGAGACCGACACATCTCTGACGGACGACTTCTCGTTGGGAACCGTGAAGGTGGCGCTCTCTCCCCGCGAGCGGTTCGACGAGTTTCTCCAGGCCCGAGGGAAGCGGATCACGAAGCAGCGGCGGATGATCGTCGAGCAGGTCTATCGTCGCCACGAACACTTCGATGCCGAGCAACTCCTCGACCTGATCCGCGGTACGCCCGAGGGCGAACGGGCCAGCCGCCCAACCGTCTATCGCACGCTGACGGAAATGGTCGAGGCTGGCCTGCTGCGAAAAATGGTGCTCGGCGGCCGCGCCGTCTATGAGCACGACTACGGCTATCCCCAGCACGACCATCTCTACTGCACGGGCTGCCAGAAACTGATCGAGTTTTCTAGCGAGGAGATTCTGCGGATCCGTGAGGCGGTTGCCGCCCAGCATCAGTTCCGTCCGCAGGGCCACCGACTGATCATCAGCGGCCTTTGCAGCGACTGCCGCAGCAACCGCAGCCGCAGCCGACACCACGATCGTGTGTAAGCCCACACGGCTTTGGGAAGAGCCTGAGAGCCGAACTGCGGGGAAGCGAGCCTGTTAGACCCGAAGCTCCGACTCGGTCAGGCGGGCCGGATGTGCGGCGAGGGCTTCTCGAACAGGACCCTCGACAAACTCCACCACCTGTTCTGGAGCCCGTCCCGCCAGCCCCTTTGGCTCCATGGCCGCAGTCAGGTCGACAGCCGCGAAGAGCGGGTCGTTGCGGAGGCGGTCGGCAAGGTCGTTCTCATGCCCCTCGCGAATCCCCATCGTCGCTGCGTGGCTGTGTTGCCGCAGCGCTTCGTGGAGTTCCTGACGATCACCACCGGCCGTCGTGCCTGCCATTAAGATTCGCTCTGCCGCCAGGAACGGCAGCTTGGATTCGAGATTGCGGGCGATACTGCCGGGCACCACGACCAGACCACCGGCGATGTTCGCCAGCAGCACCAGCTGTGCGTCGGTGGCAAGAAACGCCTGCGGGAGCACAAGGCGGCGGGGAGCCGAATCGTCGAGTGTCCGTTCATACCACTGCACAGCTGCGGTCTGCTCCGCCGTGACGGCGAGTCCCATCACGAAGCGAGCAAGCCCACACATCCGCTCGCTCCGCATTGGATTCCGCTTGTAGGGCATGGCGGACGAACCGACCTGATCGCGTTCAAACGGCTCTTCCATTTCGCCGGCAGCGGCGGCAAGTCGCAGGTCGTTGCCTGTCTTGTGCATCGATTCGGAAAGACCCGCAAGCGTCTGCACGATCTGCGAGTCGACCTTGCGGGTGTAGGTCTGCCCGGTGACGTCGTAGGACGCGGTAAAGCCGAGCTTCTCGGAGACCAATCGATCCAGCTGACAGACCTTGGCATGGTCACCATGGAAGAGCTCGAGAAAACTCGCCTGGGTGCCAGTTGTGCCCTTTGCTCCGCGGGCTCGCAGTCGCGAGAGACGGTGGGAGAGCTCATCGAGATCGAGCAGCAGTTCGTGAATCCAGAGGCAGATCCGCTTGCCAATCGTCGTCGGCTGAGCAGGCTGCAGATGCGTGAAGCCCAGGCAGACCAGATCGCGGGTCTCCAGGGCGCGGTCGGCGAGTCGCTCAATGACAGTGGCCAACCGGGCGACCAGGATTTCCATCGAGTCTCGCAGGAGCATCAGGTCTGCATTGTCAGTCACAAATGCACTGGTGGCACCGAGGTGTAGAATCGGCCGAGCCTCGGGGCAGGCATCGCCGAAGGTGTGCAGGTGGGCAAAGACATCGTGCCGCATCTGCCGTTCGTATGCCGCTGCCTTGGCGAAATCGACCGGCTCCAACGCCTTCCGCATCGCCGTCAGTTGGCCATCGGTGATCGGCAGGCCGAGCTCGGCCTCCGCTTCTGCCAACGCCAGCCAGACCTGCCTCCAGAGCCGATAGCGATTGCGGTCGCTCCAGACCGCCGTCATCTCAGCGGAGGCGTAGCGAGTGGCAAGGGGATTGTCCCAGACATCCCGACGATCGACGGACTGTGCGGCTTCCACGCGTCAGTTCAACTCCTGTGGGCCGGCCGACGGGGACGCTGCGATGGGCGGGCGTCCACTCCTGCCTGGCGAGGGGGCATGTATTGAGCGTCCATCTTGCAGATGAGCCGCTCGAGTGCCAGTCGCGATCGCAGGCCGCGGGAGGCGTCGCCTTTCAGGGAGCGGTCCGTCTGCAGCAGCCAGAAGGGCAGGGCACGCGCACGCTCTGGACCGAGGCGGATGAGTGCCTCCCTGGCGGCCTCCAACGCCTTGGGCCAGGCGGCCACGCCAGCCAGCCTGAGGGCATCCTCCAGACTCTTGGGACGGCCTGCGTCGCGGGGCAAGGCTAGGAGCCGGGCCGCGGTGGAGAGACGCTTAAAGACTGCGGCCGTTTGTGCGGTTAAGCCGATCGGGTTCTCCCCTGATTCAAGGAGGTCAGCCAGCATGGCCACTGCCTCTGCCGCTCGACCAGCGGAGGCTGCATCTGCCATTTGCCAGGCGGACTGTTCACGCGGGCCGCCGGCGACATCATCTACCGCCTCCGGTGGAATTGTTGAGCCACCTGCCGCAGCCAGGCGACGAACGGCCTGGGTGATCTGTCCGAGGTCGTTGCCGAGCCGCTCGACGAGCCGCTCAGCGGTGGCAACCGGGAGCTGACAGTCATGCGTTGCCTTCGTCCACCTCCGAAGCCACGCCGTCAGGTTTGTGCGAGGAGGCACCGTGGCCTCGATCACGAGGCCATGCTTAGCAATCGCCTTGGCAAGCCGCGTGTTGCCTGGCAGCGATTTCACTTCCAGCACGACCAGGCCACGGCTTCCACGAGAGGCTGCCAGCTGCTCGAGGGTCGCCCGGGCCTTGGTCACAAAGGGATCTGCCGCCCGCACCACCGCCGTTCGCGTGGCGGTGGCAAACATCGCAACGGTGGCGGCTTCGTCAAACACATCCCGAGGATCGTCGATCGCATCTCCGGCAAACTCGCGCCAGGCCCAGCTGCGATCGGCCTCATCCGGGCAGAGGATCTCCCGCAGGCTGCCAATCATTTCACCTGAGAGAAAGGGATCATCGCCGACAATCGCCACCATGCTCGCCGCTGACAACGTGTCTGCAGTGAGAGGCTCCAGCAGCAGGTCGAGAGCGGAGGTGGCCGACGGCATGACAAATCTCGCGAAGGATTCGCGAGTGTACCGCCTTACGGAGCAGGAGGCGTGGAAAGTGGTCGGAGGGTGCCCAGCTGACCGGTTGGCCGGCCACCTCCCACGAGCACCGGCTCTGGCGTCACCGCATAGCCGACGTTGCCTGCCGCATCGACCGCCTCGATCCGGAGATAGGCTCGCGCCGGCACGCTGCGATCAGGTGCCCAGAGATACCGTCCTGTCGCCTCAAGTCCATCCGCGACCGTTGCCCACGGTCCCTCGGAGTTTGGTGAGAACTGCAGTTTCACGCCCAGCGGAACGATCAGGGGATCTTCGCTGGCGTAGGCCACGGCCAGCATCTCTTCACCCGTCGCTGTTGGCTCATTCGCGCTGACGACGGAGTGAATGGTCACGACTGGTGGTGTTTCATCGATGCCCACCCAGCACTGCGGCGGATCTCCTGAGCGTGGCGGCTGCACCCGTTCTCCTTCCGCAGCAAGTTCGAGCCGGAAGCCGATCAGTCCGCTCTGCTCGAGAGCCACATCGATGGGGCTCGTGCGGTCGTCATCTATGGCGATCCGCTGCCATGTGACGCCACCGTCGCGGGTGCCCCAGAGTTCAACACTCCCAACCGGACGCCCTGTTCCCGCAGCGTCGACTGCGTAGTCCCAGGAAAACCGTCGGGAGCGGGACAGCATCAGGGGCCGTCCTTTGTAGGTACGGCTTTCCGGAGTGTTCGCGGCGACAGCGTTGCCGAGGGCGAGTTCGGAGCGGAGGTCGGTGGCAGGCATCTGCCCGAATGTCAGGCCAGGCTCTACTGGTGGCGTCAGGCCTGGAGCGAGCCCAAGGCTCTCGGGGACGGCTGGCTGGGGACGGGAAGCGGTCAGCACGCTGGCAACGCCGCCTTGAGGCCGTGGGGCTCCGCCGCCGTTGACATCCCAGCCGGCTTCGACACCACGCCAGGGGGCGGTCGGAACGTTGCCACTGTTTTGCGGGGTGGCCGTCGAGCCAGCAGCGAACGCCGTGGCAGGAGATGGTGGCGTTGGCTCTGGATCGGGGGGCGGCTCGCTGCCGGGCAGTGGCGGGGCCCCGATCTCACGAGCGAGGGCGTGCTGGGAGACCCCCGGATCACTGGGCTGCAGCGTGACATGCTGTGTGGTCGGGTTGCCAGATGCATCCTGGATGGTCAGCCGAACCGTGAGGCCTTTGGGGTCATCACCCGCCCACCAGAGTTCCTCTCCCACCAGATGGGCCGGTGATTCGCGAGACAGCATCGCCACCGCATCGATGGGTTGCCAGTTTGGCTCTGCGGCTGTGCGGTATTCCAATCGCAGTGACGCCAGATCAAGCGTGTCGTCGAAAGCGGCAAAGCGGCAGACGACTTCTCCGTCCGGCCCGAGCCAGGCACGGGCGGCAACACGGGGCCCAGAGGCGTTGAGGATCACCCGTACATCAGGGCCATTTCCTCCCCGCTGGCGTCCTTGAGCGTCCTCTGCCCGCAGCCGAAACCAGTACTCTCCATCGGAGGTGGCTCGGTAGGTGAACTGACGGGCAGTCGGTATCACATCGTCGACATCCCGCCACGTGGCACCGAGATCTCGCGAAACCGCCAGGATCACCCGCTGCGGTGCTGACTCAGCCGCCGTGGATTCTTCGAGCTGGAAAGGAATTGTGAAGACGGGCCGGTTGGTGCGGATCGGCTCAGGCAGCGTTTGACGACCAGCCTCCTGAGCCCAGCTGCTGACCAGGCTGACCAACACGGTGAAGCACGCCAGCACGATCACGGCGGAGTGTCTCTGTCGCCAGGCAGACAGCTTGACGCTTTTTGGCGAGCACTCGACGTTCGTAAAGCAGGGCGACAGCGCATCCATACTTCTTCTATCGACCGCCAATGCCTTTGGAAGGTGGGGAGTTTTTTCCGGTAGGCGCGAGTTTCCGACTTCTCCGGCCTTTCCGGGGTTGCCCAGGCTCACGATGCCTCAGAGTGACCGTCATTGCGGAAGCCTGGGCAGGGTAGGGGGGATTTCGCTGGACCATCCCGAGACGCCACGGCGATACTGGGGAGCTTGCCGAAGAAGGGGTGCACGAGGAGGCAGATGACCGGCCTTCGCGGCACATCCCAGAGTTTCACCCTCTGCTAGATCGTGGTGCGTGTTGCCTACGTTGCCTGAGCAGAACAGCCGGGCTCGATTCCTGATATTTCCATGACGTCGTTCCTTGTCAGCGTGGCAGCCTTGCTCGTCCTCTTGGCGATAGGCGTCGCTATTATCGTCAAGGTCCGCGGCTGGACGGGCGAGTCTTCCGGCAATCCCGATCGTTGGGAGTCCGCGCTCGCGGATTACCGGAATCTGCGGAACAAGGGTGTGCTGAGCGATGAGGAATACCGAAAGATAAGAACACTCGTCGAACCGGGCAGCAGCGGGTCCGTATCATCGCAAGGGGGGCGTGCCGCCGAGGCATTTCCACAGCGAGGGGACAACGAAGAGCACCACTCCACCGAGCCGCATCCGCGTCTCGATGACCAGGGTGACTCTGATGAGGACCGCCGTTCTTCTGGGGAGGATGCACCGCCGGCATGAGTGCAGTGCCGGTGAGTGGAGGGGCAGAGAGATAGACACGGGAGAGACGACGCAGATGCCATCTGGGAAAGACGTGAACATCGGCCGCCGCACGAGCGGGAACGGCACGAACAAGAAGAACGCCTTCTGCTCGTTTTGCCGCAAGAGTTACCGCGACGTGGGTCCGCTGGTTGAGGGGCCCGGTGATGTTTACATCTGCGGAGAGTGCATCGATCTCTGCCAGTCCATTCTCGACCAGGAGAAGCGACGCCGCGGCACCAGCCGCCAGCTCTTCACAACGGTTCCAGCACCTCGTGAGATCGTGACGCATCTCGACGAGTACGTCATCGGGCAGGAGCATGCCAAGCGGGTGCTCGCCGTTGCTGTCCACAACCACTACAAGCGGCTGATGCATGGTGGTGAATCGAGCGATGTCGAACTTGAAAAGTCGAACATTCTGTTGATGGGGCCAACCGGCTCCGGCAAAACCCTGCTGGCTCGCACGCTGGCCAAGATTCTCAACGTTCCGTTTGCGATCGGTGATGCCACCACGCTCACCGAGGCTGGATATGTCGGTGAAGATGTTGAGAACCTGCTCCTCAAACTGCTCAATGCCGCGGACTACGATATCGAGGCTGCTCAGCGGGGCGTGCTCTACATCGATGAGATCGACAAGATTGGCAAGACCAGCCAGAACGTTTCGATCACTCGGGATGTGTCGGGAGAAGGCGTCCAGCAGGCTCTCCTGAAGATGCTCGAGGGAACCGTTGCCAATGTGCCGCCACAGGGAGGCCGGAAGCATCCCGAGCAGCAGTACATCCAGCTCGACACCTCCAACATCCTGTTCATCTGCGGTGGCACGTTTGTCGGCATCGATCAGATCATCGGCAAGCGACTCGGCAAGCGCACGATCGGCTTCGGTCAGCCGACCGAGCAACGCGGTGAAGCCGAAATGGCGGAACTGCTGCCACAGGTCGACGCCGACGACATCCTCGAGTTTGGGTTGATCCCAGAGCTGGTGGGTCGACTGCCTGTGCTCTCTTCACTGAAGCCTCTCGACGAGCCTGCCCTCGTGCAGGTTCTCAAGGAGCCGAAGAACGCACTCGTGCGGCAGTATCAGAAGCTGTTCTCAATCGAAAACTGCACGCTGGAGTTCACCGACGAGGCGCTGGGAGCGATTGCTCGCCGTGCCATGTCGCGTGAGACGGGGGCCCGCGGTCTGCGTGCGATCATGGAAGATGTCATGCTCGACCTGATGTTTGACCTTCCCGACCATGCCGGCAGCACGTACGTGATTGACGAGTCGCACGTCGAGGGTCGCGAGCAGGTGGTTCCCATTCCGCCTGCTCGACATAAGAGTGCCTAAAAGGCTCGCTACTGGGCCAGCCTGCGGAGGGCAGCGATGCCGCGATCCAGGGTCTCGTCCGTCACGGTGTAGGCCATACGAATGTGGGTGTCACGTTTTCCGAAGACCGTACCCGGCACGACGATCAGTTTCTCCTCACGGACGGCCCGCTCTGCAAAGGCCTCGCCTGAGCCACCAGGAGCCTCCGGGTAGAGATAGAAGGCGCCGCCGGGCTTAATGAAGTTGTAGTAGCCAGCGAGCCCCTCCATCAGCCGGTCTCGCTTTCGCTGGCAGACGTCGAGTGGCGCTCCCATGTCACTCTCGAGCGCGGCCAGGGCTGCCCACTGGCCAACCTGAGGACTGCAGACAAACGTGTACTGCTGAAGCGTCGCGCACGCGTCCACCAGTTTCTTCGGGCCGTGGATGTAGCCCACCCGCCAGCCGGTCATCGCATGGCTCTTCGAGAAGCCGTCGATGACAAGCACCTCATCGCTAAAGCGTGCCGGACTGACAAAAGGCTCGTCGTAGCAGTACGACCTGTAGAGCTCGTCACTGATCAATCGCACACCGCGAGCCTCCGCCAATCGGCTGAGGTCGCGGACAAGATCGCCCGGCACCACATAGCCGGTGGGATTCGAAGGCGAGTTGAGCAGGATGGCCCGCGTCGCTGGTGTGATGGCTGCCGCCACCTGGTCGACGTCGATGGTGAACGAGGGGGCGGTATCGATGGCAACGCAGCGGCCGCCGAAGAACTCAATCAGCGGGCGATACATGACAAACGCCGGCTCGAAGATGATCACCTCATCACCAGGGTCAAGCAGTGCCATGAGGGCCAGCACGAGCCCGCCACTCGCTCCGCTGGTGATGCACAACCCACGGTCGGTGGGCCCCAGGTCTGCTGCGACGTCGGCCAGCAGTTTCTCTCGCAGGGGAGCGATGCCCTGCGTTGGCGTATAGCCGTTGCGACCAGCTTTTGTTGCCTCGATGGCCGCTTGGCTGGCCTCAGCTGGCATGGAGAAGTCGGGCTGGCCGATCGAAAGGTTGATCGGGTTCTCGAGACTCGCCGCGAGATCGAAAGCGCGACGAATGCCAGAGGAGTCAAAGGCAGCCGCCCGCCGCGAGATGATCCCGCGGGCGGGCGACTCCGTTTGACCTGACGTGGGGTGGCCTCCAGGCGACCCCTCGGAAGAAGAGGTGCTCACGAGTGGTCTTCGTTCACTCCGCAAACAGCTTGTCGAGTGCCTGGCCGAGTTTCTCGCCACGCACGTCCAGTGACACGACACGGCCATCGCGGCCGACGAGGATCACCGTGGGAATCCCGCTGATGCCATACTTCGTGGCCATCGGATGATTCCAGCCAGATCCCTCCGACTGCTCAAACAGGATCGGCCAGGGAATCTTCCGCTCGTTGACGAAGTCGACCAGCGCCTTCTTGTCTTCGTCGAGGCTGATACCAATCACTTCAAAGCCACGCGCGTGATACTTCTTGTACTGCTCGAGCACGTTGGGCAGCTCAGCAATACAAGGGCCGCACCAGGTGGCCCAGAAGTCGACCAGCACAACCTGGCCTTCGAGGCTTGCCTGATTAAAAGGCGTGCCGTCGAGCAGCGTGCCGGTGATCTCGATCGGATTTCCTGGCAGGTCGAGCCGCCGGAGCACCCCGTCAAACTTGGCAGCCATCTGCTGGATCCGCTCGTCGCTACTCTTCGCCAGCGTGACGGAGAGCGTGGCATAGGCCTGCTTTGCCAGATCAGCACCACCAGGCATGTTCTCAAATGCACTGGCCACCTGCATCGCCAGCTGCGCAGTCTGGGCGTCGTCCGGGTTGGCCTCAAGCATCGACTTGATCGTCTGCAGCAGCTCAGCGCCACCTTCGCCGCCAGTGTTCATCACGCGACGGGCGGCGACCAGTAGGGTGATGCGGCGGGCTTCGTTGGCCAGCTCAACTGAGGGGCTGTTGGCAAGTGACTCGGCGTAGGCAATCAGGTCGCCTTCCGCCTTCTCGTTACCCAGCTGCGACAGCATCATCAGCGACTCAAGCTTCATTCGCGAACCGGCGATCGCGTTCTCATCGCCGGGCTTCGACTGCGCGAGAATCTTGTCAGAGGCTTCGAGCGAGACGGCTGCGACTCGTCCAAAGTACTGCATCATCTCCTCGCGGGACGAAGGACGCCCCTGGGGCTGTTGCAGCTTCTGAACAAACGCCATCAGCTCTTCTGGCGTGCCATCAGGACAGGCGGGAACTTCGGGTAGGCCTGCGGGTGCTTCGGCAGGCGCGGCGGGCTGAGCTGCGAGAGCAGCAGAGGTAGCGGAGACAGCGACCAGGCCCATCACGAGGGCGATCAATGGCCGTGCGACCGTGGTGATCGAACAGGGCAGGGCGGTGGAGCAACCGCGGTGAACCGCGGAGAAGAGTTTCGACATGAAAAATGCCTCATCGGAAGCGGGGCTGCGGGCCCGGGCGGGCGAGAAAATAGGCTGATCCAAACAGGCGAGACCTGCTGGGCACAAGCACATGCTACCCGCGTGACGGGGCGACAGCCAAGCGAGCCTTCAGAGGCGGTGGCCGAAACAGGCTGCGCGACAGCCTGCACGCCGGGTTTGAGCCTATCGGACGCCAGGTTTGAGCCTATCGGACGATGGTCCGGAATCTCACGAAACCGGTCTCACCCGGCTGCAGCGTTCCGCTAAGACGCCAGGTGAGGACAACGGAGTCGTCATCCCCTTCGCCGGTGGAAAACGTCGCTGGCACGGTAGCATCCGCCGAATCTGCCACGTAACTCAGCCGCTGCGGCAGGGCATCGACGAGCACCACATCTGCCAGTGGACGATCGCCAGAGTTGTAGAAAGCGATCGTGAAATCGAGCTCTTCGCCAGCGCGAGCTGAGGGGCTTCCTGCCGACTTTGAGATCGTCAGTTCAGCGCGGCCTTCTTCCTCGATCCGTAGGGTTGCCGTTGTGCGATCTGACGAGACCACAGCAGCAGGCTTTTCCCCCACCATGACCGAGGCCTGCTGGAGGCAGGTCCAGGCGAACGGGATGTCGAAGCCGACGAGATCGCGGATGTCCTGCACCCGTGAGAGCGGCTCCGTGTTTTGGTCGTTCGCGGCAGCCTGCGGATGCTCTTCTCCAATCGCGGCGTCGGGCAGCAGCTCATCCGCCACAGCCAGGGCAACAGAGGCAGTCTCAAGACCCATGCCCGTCGCCTTCTGTCGTGCGGTGTCAGGTCCGATGCGACGACGACCGGAGACAACCGGATCGAGTCCGGTATCGATTTCGACGGTGTCGTCTCGTTCCACGCGGGAGGTGGCTGCGATCGTGGAGTCTTCATGAACGCGGATCACCTCTCGTACCGAGGCAAACCGTGGTGCAAAGACGCAGGTACAGTTGGAGACGGTGATGCAGGCCTGGTGTTCGAGGTCGTCTTCGGCGCGATAGCGAGCAACCGTGTCGCCGGCAGTCAGCTGCCCGATTCCATCGCCCACGGGCTTTGCAGCCGCGAGATGATCACCGCCGTCGCAGATCACACAGCCACCCGCCAGCGGCGGAGGAGCTGGCATCAGCCGGATTGGCCCAACGGTGGGGCAGGGCTGAGGTGGACAGCCACCAGGCTGGCACTGCTGAGATCGGCAGGTGGCGGGGTCGTGGGGTGACACGAAGGCCACCTGCTGCACGGCGGAGTTCGGCTCGCCTGCGAATGTTGCGGGCTCTGTGGTGGCACCGCTGGCAAGAGTGACCTGCGATGGGCGTGCTGCCGCGTGCTGCTTTGGAGTTAAGGGATGGAAGTCGACGGGGCCTGCATCGATCGAGCCGACCACGGTGGTGGTCTGCTGCGGCTCTTTCGGCATCGAGCGGCAGGACGCCAGCGCGAGAGCCGTCAGAGCGATCGATGTGATCCGCAGCCAACTCATGGCAAGACCTCAGAGGAGGGAACGCGATTGCCAACAACAAACTCGAGGACCGGATCACCGAGGGTGCGGGCCACTTCTAGGGCATCGTTGCCCGGCTCGACATCGAACGAGACGGGCGTTTCAGATTCCAGACACTCAGTCGCTGAGTAGACGACGCGTCGCACGAGGGCCCCTTCCATCGCGTCGGCGAGATCTTCCCGGTCGATCGCCAGTTCGAGTGGAAACCGCCACTGTTCGGTGGGCGGGGCGTCGAGCTTGGCGAGAACCCGCACCGACGGAAACAGTTCCATGCCTTCGTAGCCTGGGATCTGTGTCAGCCGAAGCCGGTAGGCCACGCCAACCGGCATCTCGAGTCGCAGGGGCACGGCCAGTGGTTCCGACCAGCCGGCTCCCGTTTCGACAGCCACGAGGAGTCCGTCAGGTCCCTCCACCGCGACTGCCTGAATGTGGCTGAGCCGAGGAGCGTGCTGCGAGCGCGGCGTGGCGCCAATCGCTCCCGGTGTAGGCTCTGCCATGGCAATCCGTTTTGCTGTTTCCGCCCTGACCGTCTCCTGGGCCATGCCCGGGGAGACGATGACGACAACCGCAAGAATCACCAGCAGCCTGCCTGCCGCTCGCAGCACACCCCCCGGCTTTCGCCGGAGGCAGCGGGCATCCGCCCGTTGCACTCGATTCATCACTCGTAGCACTCCTCAGCAGAGGGCGGGCCGTAGGCGTCGGCAGCACCACCGACCATCTGGATCTGGTCACCGTGAGGCTGCTTGAAGTGCAGCTTCGGGATGTCGGTCCGCTCGGTGATGTAGCCCTTCGTGGCCGGCTTGGGATAACTCAGGCCAGGCTGCTGCTGGACATGCAGCTTGACTGAGCGGCTCGGCGGCGGCAGGTGGGTTCGCGTGTGGTTGGTAATCGAATGCTTCTGGAGTCCAGCAGGGATACCCAGTGGAATGTGGGCTGGCCCTGGGAGCCCGATTGGGGTTGCCGTGATCGGCATTCCATACTGCGGTGCCGTGGCTCCCGCCACAAAGGCCGGAGGCACCATTCCTGGATTGCCGCCGCTCGGCATGCCCAGTGGCATCATGTGCGATGCATGCATCGCGCCGGAATCTCCCGCATTCGCCATCCCATCGCCACCGGCAGAGGTGGACTGCAGGTCTTTATTGCCGATGCGGATGATCGCCAGGATGGAGCCACGACGGTCTGCCTCCACCACCGGGTCAACGCCTGGATCAAGACGCGTGCTCACCAGCGTTTCCACGCCAGCGACAGCGAGTTCCTGATATTCCGCGTCCGGCAGATAGACCACCTTCGTAACGAAGTTGCCACGCGTCACCTGCGAGAAGTCCTCGTCGGTGAGCACGAACGGCACCGCGTTATGCGCGAGGTATGCCGAGGTGCGAGCGGTCTCCGGCCCAACCTCGATGGTTGGGTAGAGTTCCGTACCCTCATGCCCTGGGATGTCTGTCAGTTTCAGCCGGTAGATCGCTCCTTGGCCGAAGTCGTAACGACCAGGGGTCACGAGTGGGTCAGAGTCGAAGCCTCCGGGAACAGCAACGTCCCATTGGACCTGCATGCCGGCTGGCTCGACGAAGCTGATCTGAGACGCAGGCACCATCATTCCCGGATGTCCGGGGTGGCCAGCACCGGCGGCTTCAAGGACAGCCTCATACGACACTGGCGCGATCACGCCAGGGCCAGGGCCTTCAACGCCAGGGCCGGGGTGTTGCAGCATCTCGGCAGGTGGCAGCACGTTGGTGTGCGGTCCACCGGTCGGCCTCACCTGCGCCAGCCCCGAAAGGGGTGAGTTGGCCGGGATGCGGCAGCCTGTGGCCAGGGCCACGAGCCCGATGAGGGCAGCAGTCTCAAAACTGCGGATGTGGAAGGGGCGGACATGCATCGCTTTTTCTCCGAAGTCCCTCTCGCGGGCGTGAGCTGGTAGCGGCGTCGCATCGGGCTTGGGCCGTCTGCAGCCAGTTCCGTACACTCGATGTGGCGAGGCCGGCTGGTGACGGCCTCCGTGACCATGGATGAACCGACCATGGCCCATGACAGGTTGTCGACGCTTCCCGACCGGTTTCTTTGGAAAAACCGATACAAACCCTCCCGCCGGACGCTCTAGCGTTGCCTAATCGCTCCATGCTCCGCCGAACCCCACTGCTGCTGACAGTGTTTCTGGGCCTGACGGTTTCCAACTGGACTGCGGCGATCGAGCCGGATGCGTCGGCGAGTGTGTATGGACGTCCTGCCGAGACGGCCGAGGCTGCCGTAGCCCCCCAGCTTCCAAGGATGGCCGAAGCGGGGCTCAGCGGTGACGCGGCCGTTGACCGAGGAGCCGACGACCTCTCTCCCGACGATCCCGAGGCGGCTGCCCGCGCCGAACGGATCATCACCGCCTGCATCACGGGACTCGCTCGCGAGTCGTCGATTTCGGCGCGGATGCGTCAGCGTGTGCGGGTGGGCGATCAGTCGATGGTCGGGGCAGGGCTCTACCTGCAGACTGGGCTCGGAGAAGACCAGCGATATCGCTTTGAGTCGTCGCTCGCGGCTGATCCCCGCAGCCACACTGCTGCGGCAGCTGAGTTCTTCACCGTGGAGACACTCGAGGTGCTCGACGGAGCGAGTTTCTGGACCTACCGACGCTGGGGTGAAAATCCGGTTGAGGTTCACCGCGTTGACGTCGCTCGCGTTCGCCAGCGTGTTGAGACGGTCACGCATGTCACCGGCCCGGACGCACCGGCGATCACGCAGCACATTGGAGGTGTGCCACGGATCCTGGCATGGCTGCGTGAGTGGTTTGTGTTCACGCAGGCGACGTCGGCGGAGATCGATGGCATGCCTGTGTGGCTTGTCGAAGGGCAGTGGATTCCCGCTCAGGCCAAGCGGATGTTTCCAGAGATCGCCGAGCAGATTCAGGGTGATCAGGTGCCTGCCGAACTGCTTCCTGATGGGGTGCCTTGGAGGGTGCGGCTGTCGATCGGTAAACGCGAACTCTTCCCGTTTCGTATTGAGTATCTCGCCGTGCCTGGTGAACGACCGGTGGCGACACGAGAGGCGGAGACCGTCGGCGTGTTTGAACTCTACGACGTTCGGCTTGGTGAACCGGTCGACCAGACAGCCTTTATCTACTCACCGGCGAGTAACGCTGTGATCGATACGACCGAAGGGCATATCGGGGGAATCTTCGGTCCCCGCCCGTGACGTGGCCAGACGCGTGGCGGCCTTGATCGCAGACCGCATGCTCGACGCGTCAGCCATGCCACGCCCCACGATGTCAAAGGCCGTGCCGTGGGCCACACTCGTGCGGATGATCGGCAGGCCGAGTGTGATGTTGACGGCGCGATGCATGCCGAGAAGTTTTATCGGGATATGCCCCTGGTCGTGATACTGTGCAACGATGCCGTCGTAGGCTCCTGCAGCAGCACGAGCAAACAGGGTGTCGGCGGGGAGTGGACCATCAACCGTGAGACCTTCGCACGCCAGCGAGGCGACCGCGGGGGCAATCAGCCGCTGCTCTTCGTCACCGAATAGGCCTCCTTCCCCACCGTGGGGATTGAGGGCGGCAACAGCCAGCCGGGGCTCGCGATCAAGCAGCCGGCGGAGCATCTCGGCAAGCCGCCGGCAGGCGGCCTCGATCCTGGGTTGGGTGATCGCTGCCACGGCATTGGCCAGTCCGGTGTGCAGCGTCACATGCACCACGCCGAGCCCGTCGGAATGCTCGAGGCCAGGCCCGGGGGGAAGCCAGAGCATCATCGAGACTGCGGCATCGGCGAGTCCGCAGTCGCGTGCGAGCAGTTCGGTATGCCCAGGCACGTCGTAGCCAGCGGCTGCGAGAGCAGCCTTGTGCAGCGGTCCGGTTACCAGAGCATCGGCACCACCATCACGTACCAGCTTGGAGGCAGTCAGCACCGCCGAGGCAGCAAACTGGCCACCTGCTGCCGAGATCACACCTGCAGGTACAGCCGAGTAGGGCAGGGGGGGAGGGATTACGAGCAGGCATTCAGCCGTTGACGACCGCGGGTCGTCGGCAGCGACTTCCTTGATGGCGAGCGGCCGTGCGTTGTTGCCCGATGCCAGCCGGCCGGCAGCCTCAGAGAGCATCTCAGGGGCGGCCACAACCCGCAGCCGAGCAGCGGCGTGGAGCGATTCGTCTTGCCAGGCTGCGACCGCTGTTTCAGGTCCGATTCCTGCGGGATCGCCACAGGTGATCAGGAGTCGAGGCGTGCTCACCATCGGGCGTTCTGTGGGGTGTAGGAAAGGCTGACGACGGGAGGGCAGGGGGGTGCCTTGGGGGTCGATTCAGCCTATAAACCTTTCCAGGTTCTGCCAGCGGACGAAATGACCCGCTGCCGAGACGGTTTTTGCCCGCAGGAGATGGCCCGTGTCCACCGTTTTCACTCGCGTTGCTCTCTTTTCGATCGCCCTCGTGGTGGCAACAGCGGGCCTCGGCCTCTGGATTGGGGATCTGCACGGACAGACCGACCCGGCTGTGCTCCGTTGGGGCACCGTTCACCGACTCTCCGGTATCTTCTCCGGCCTGACGGTGGTGCTGGTCAACAGCATGACCGTGACCTATTTCATTGGGACCGGTCGCTGGTGTCGTGAGGTCGCTGAGACTTACGCACTCGACGCCTCCTTCATCGAACGCTCAAAGCAACTCAAGCGGCAGGCATTCCCTTGGGCCGTCTGCGGCATGCTCGCTGTTGTGGTGATCGTGGCACTCGGTGGTGCTGCAGACCCCGCGAGTGGTCGCCCGGGCACTGAGCAATGGGTCAGCCTGCATCTTGTCGGGTCTCTCGCTTGCGTCGCCCTCATCGGCTTCTGCTACCAAGCACAGATGTCGGGCATTCGGGGGCAGCAGCGGCTGATCGACGAAGTCCTTGCCGCCGTTCGTGAGATTCGCATCGCGCGTGGCCTCGAGACCGAAGACGCTGCCGTCGCGAGCTAGCCGACGGGTTCGTTGTGGCCCCGGCTGCGGGGCGGCAGGAGTCTCGTCGCAGGACTTTTTCGCCGGGGACTGGTGTGGGAGTTCTCTGCTCACCGAAGTGGCGAAAAACTCGAACGCTCCTCGAGCTCCCACCGTCCCCTCCGCCTCGTCGGTACCGGCTGCGGGGCGGCAGGAGTCTCGTCGCTGGATTTTTTCGCCGGGGACTGGTGCGGGAGTTCTCTGCTCACCGAAGTGGCGAAAAACTCGAACGCTCCTCGAGCTCCCACCGACCCCTCCGCCTCGTCGGTCGGTACTGAATCGCCTTGCGTGAGTGTGCTTCGGCGTGAGGTTGGCTCAGGGGGCTTGGCCTTGTCCGTGGTCGTGGCTGTGGACTTCGTGTTCGCCGGCGTGGAGCGTGTGCATGCCTGAGGCGTGCTCGAGAACGGTCATGCCCCAGGCGAGGGCGATGCCGACGGTGAGGGCGGCGGTGAGCAGCAGTCGGTCGTGGCTGTGGAACTCCACTTCGGGGAGCAGGTCGGCTGCAGCAATGCAGAGGAAGGCGCCGGCTGCCATTGCCATCGCGATGCCCAGGATGTCTTCGGCATGCTCTGGAGCGAGGCCGAGGCTCGCGCGAAATGCAACTGTGCCGAGGGGCACCATCGTGGCGTAGATCAGCGTGACGATCCGACGGCGTCCTGCCTGCATGCCGGAGGCGATCATCAGCGTGGCGATCATCAGCGAGTCAAACGGCTTGTGGAGCACAATTGCCACAAAGGTGGCAAAGCCTGAGAGGAGACCTGCTCCATGCTCTCCGTCAGCCTGGACCGATGCTGCCAACGCCGCACCGTCGGCCAGGCTATGCAGGGCGAGGCCTGCAAAGGCACCCAGCCAGGCCCAGCGTGAACTGGCCGCGTGCGGTGTGTGTGAGCAGGGGGCGGGCACCGCGTCGTGACCGTGGTCGTGGTCGTCATGGTTGCCCTCGGCAGAGTGGTGGGCATGGCCATGGAAGGCACGCTCGAGCAAAAACATCAGAAAGAATCCCACCAGCAGCCAGAATGCTGTGCGGTCGATGTCGTGCGCTAGCTGGAAGAAGGCATGCGGCAGCAGATGCAACATGCCGACACCGAGCATCACGCCACCGGTGAGCGAGAGCAGAATCTGCATTCGCCGGTGTCCGATGGTCAGCAATGAGGCTGACGTTCCCCCCGCGATCGACGCGACTGCGATCAGTGCCAGGAACATCACCAGGCCGATGTCAGGCAGTGAAACCGCTGCCAGCAGGCTACTGGGTAGGAAGGCGTGGGGAATGAGCACGTGGCGGAACCGGGCGGGCAAGGGACCTAGGCAGATCTCCGGATCTCAGCGAACGGCCGCGGAGAGGGTTCTGCGATGATCCCGTCGCTCGGTGGCTGGGGCAAGGGGGCGACCGCAGAGGCTTCGTGGACGCAGTTTTTGTGTCCTGGATTCATCGCCTGGATTTCGCAGCAGGGCTCACCTTCGTAGCCAGGGCTGCTGCTGACTCGGCTGCAGCTGCGGCTGATAGCTCTGCTGCGGCGGATACTGCTGTTGGTAGCCAGGCTGGAACTGCTGCTGAAATGGCATCTGAGGCAAGGCTGCCGGAGCCGGCTGCATCTGCTGAAAACCCTGCGGCAGGAAGGCCGTCTGTGGCAGAGCTGAGATCTGCTCTGTGGCGACTTGCTCAATGCGTTCACGAGCTGCCGCCCATTGTTCAGACCAGGCCGCGTCGCCGGCTGACGCTATCCCGAGAACACTGGCGAGTCCGTAGGTGGTCACGTTTGGCCAGAGATTGGGACCCACGAACTTCAGGGCTGTCCCGAACGACTTCTTGAACTTTGGCCCGAACATGCCCAGCCGCACGCTCCAGATCTCATCAAGCACGAGATGGGTCAGAAAGCCGATCACCACGGCGCTTGCCATGAAGTAGCGGCAGAGCGGGTTTTCCGCTCCGAACGCCAGGTAGGTGATCTGCGCAGCGATCAGCGCAGCGGGCAGGCTGTGAAACATCCCGCGATGGATGGCAAACTTTTTGATCAGTTTCGTCACTCCGAAACGGATGGCGAGATACGCCGCCGCGCCGAGCAGAATCAACGCCTCGGTCGGCAAACCCGTGGCCTGCAAGCGATTCACAAGCATCAGCGGCACCACCGCCGCCGCAAACGCCACGCTCTCTCGCAGCGGTACGCCTGGCCCACTGTCGAGGTCGGGCATCATGCCAGCGATCGAACACAGGCCTGCCCCGAGGACGCAGGTCATCGGAGGCAGTCCGCCCACGTACCAGGCGGCGGCTCCATAGCCGACCCCGACAATCGAGGAGCCTGTGATGTGAACGCGAAAGCCTGGCACGGCAGTTGGGTCCGTTCTTGTCGGGCTGATGCCCGGCATGCGATTCATGACCGGCCACCGCGCACGGGTGGAGCCGGAAGAGAGCGGTTCTCCTAGCAGACCATCGGCTGCCGCAGGGAAACGACTCTCGCGGACGTTCCGCGAAACTCCTGCTCAACCAGGGCATCTGATTCCGTGCAAGCGGCGTGTCTTTCCTTTCCTGCGTAGAGCCCCTGGTTGCTCTGGCCGGCGTGTTCTGTAAGGTCTCGCGGGCGACTGGGCTCGCGTGGTTTGGTCGTGATTTCTACACTTCCCGCCCGCTCGTTTTTTGTTCCCTGACCGGCTTGTTCCGCAAACGTGGCATGGACCACCCTGCCCGCTTCACCGGAAAAGCCGTACGCAGTTTGCACGTAGATCCTCGGACGGAGTCGGTGTTTTGACAGATCCAGCAACGATCCCGGTCGATGGCTATGACCTGGTGATGATTGGCATCCTGGCTGCGGCTGCGGTGCTCGGCTATTTCAAGGGCATTGTCTGGCAGCTCGCTTGGATCGCCGGCATTGTGGTCAGTTCGTTCGTCGCCCTTCGCTTTAGCGTCGAGGCCGCGCCCTATTTCGGTGAGCATGAGCCCTGGAACCGGCTGTTGGCCATGCTGGCCCTCTACGCCGGGAGCTCCGTCGCTGTCTGGCTGCTGTTTCGGTTGGTTTCGAAGGCGATTGACGCCATTCACCTCTCCTCCTTCGACCACCAGTTGGGCCTGCTTTTTGGAGCAGCGAAGGGATTGCTGCTGTGCATGGTGGTGACCTTCTTTGCGGTGACCCTCGCTCCGGCCTACCGCGACCAGATTGTGGCTAGCCGCAGCGGCCGGCTGATGGCTGACGTGCTTGCCCAAGCGGATGCGTACCTGCCACCAGACCTGCATGAGACGGTGGCGCCATACCTCGATCGGTTCGAGCGGGAGTTGGGTTCGCCCGACGGCCAGCAGCAGCCGATTGCCACCGACACGAGCACCGCCGAGTCACCTCTGACCACGGTCTGGCAAGGCGTCCGTTCAGTGGCCGCCTGGGCAGGCGTTGAGTCGGTCGCGGCGCAGCCAGCGATGGTGGTAGAGCAGGGGGGGGCAGCGGCGACGCAAGCCGGCGGGCCACTGCCTGAAGGCAGCTCCTGGTTTGCCGCACCTGAGGCATCGCCTCAAGGACGGCTGCTTCCATCGCCAGCACCCACAGCACCGCCGCTGAGCAGCATCCCTCCGACGGCCACACCACCAGCCACCGTTGTTCCCCGCACCCTGCCGCCGGCTTCAGCCTCTTCTGGGTTCGTGCCGCTGCAGCCAGTGCCGCCACCCCAACAGGTGCCCGGTGGCTATCGCGTGGGAACCCAGAGCCCGCTGCCCGCACCGCGTTGATCGAGATGTTGAGCGTGTCGAATCAGCCTCGCTGTGGGAACGGCATGGCGAGGGTAGCAGGGCGGTTTTACCCGTGAAAACAAGCCTTGAAACGAACATAAGAGACATTATCGGACGTTGAGGGAAGGGGCTCAGTGGCTGCGAAATGCAGCCAACTCGAGCTCACATCCTGTCGCTGATCTGACCTACCGTCTCAGTCTCTATGTTCTCGTCGTCGTCTGAGGAGGCGGTCGCCTCAGGATGCTGCGGTCTCAAGAAACTGACCCATGCGGCGGAACTTCTCGTACCGCTTCGCCACCAGGTCGTCAGGCTGCTCGGTAGTCAGTTCCTTGAGCGACTTCAGCAGATAGGTCTTCAGTCGGATCGCCATCTGTCGCGGGTCGCGATGGGCGCCGCCAGCCGGCTCTTCGATCACCGCATCGACAACGCCGAGTTCGCGAAGGTCAGCCGATCGCATCCGTAGTGCGGTCGCGGCGGCGGCCTTGTGTTCAGCGCTCTTCCAGAGAATGCCGGCACACCCTTCCGGGCTGATCACGCTGTAGTAGGCATGCTCAAGCACCGCCACCCGGTCACCGACTCCGATACCGAGGGCGCCACCTGAGCCGCCCTCACCAATCACCACGCAGACGATTGGGATTGGCAGCGACGCCATCATGAACATGCTCTCGGCAATCACCTGAGCCTGGCCGCGTTCTTCCGCACCCAGGCCCGGATAGGCGCCGGGCGTGTCAATCAGGCAGATCACCGGCAGCCCATACTTGGCTGCCATCCGCATCTTGCCCATTGCCTTGCGGTAGCCCTCAGGATGAGCACAGCCGAAGTGACACGCCTGCCGCTCTTCGAGTGTTTTGCCTTTCTGTGTGCCGACAACCACAACCCGGTGCTGGTCAAGTTTTGCGAACCCCGTGAGCATTGCCGGGTCGTCCCGGAAAGACTTGTCACCGTGGAGTTCGACAAACTCGTCAAACACCAGCGAGAGATAATCGCTCGTCTTCGGCCGATCAGGATGTCGGGCGACCTCGACGGTCTGCCACGGGTCGAGCCCGGCAAAGATCTCTTTTTGCACCTCGACAAGTTCACGGCGGAGTTTGCGGATCTCTTCCTGTTCGGCCGATCCCACCGGGGCGGCTTCCAGTTCGGCAATCCTGTCCTGAATCTCGTAGATCGGCCGCTCAAGCGGCAGCCGATGCAGTCCTCGGGCCATGTATGTGCAAACTCCAACAAGATGTCAGCCGGCTTGGGCTGAAGATGAACCAAAACTGTCGTCACTCGCTGCGGTGGCGTCAACGGCGAAGACGGGCTGCTGTGGCTGTTTTTTGCCAGTGATCGTGGCTCGCGAAGCATTTTTCGCTCGCACAGCGGCCCCGACTCAGGCCTGCGAGGGCCGTTCGAGGGTGCGAAAACTCCGCAGCTGTGCGACCACTTCGTCCATGGATGAGGGGCGACCAGCTGGGTTCTTCGTGAGCATCTTACGAATCAGCCGCACGACCGCCTTGGGCACGCTGCGGTTGTACGATTCGACCGACGGTGCTGAGTCGGTCAGCTGCATCTGCAGTAGTTCGGTCTGGGTGCGGGACTGGAAGGGTGGCCGGCCTGCCAGCAGCTCAAACGCAGTGCATCCAAAGGAGTAGATGTCGGCGCGGGCATCAACAGCCCGGCCACGAATCTGCTCGGGCGACATGTAGAGTGGCGAACCTTGCACGAGTCCTCCGCGGCTGCGTGTGGCCGCACCACCGAGCAGACGGCCCAGCATGCCTGCCTTTCGCACTGCGATCGCCATGTCAATCAGCTTGACCTGACCCTCTGGCGACGCCAGCAGATTGTCAGGCTTGATATCGCGGTGCACCCAGCCTCGGCTGTGCATATGGGTGATCGCCAAGGCCGCCTCCGTGAGAATCCGCGGCACACGTTTCACCAGCGTGTCAGGCGTATCAGCCAGTTGGGTCTTCAGGTTGGGATGGTCAAACAGTTCCATCACCAACAGCGGAATCCCATCGATGACCTCGAACCGATCGATGCGGATGATGCCAGGATGGGAAAGGCTCTTTGAGACGCGCAGCTCATGCTCAAGGAGTTTTCGCTGGCTGCGGTCTCCGACCGCATCCGCCACAAGAAACTTGACCGCCCAGGTCTTCTTCCGCGTGGCGGCTTCGGCCGAGGTGTCATTGGCCGACCAGATCTCGCACAGCTTGCCGATCCCCAGTTTCTTCTGGAGTCGGAGCGGGCCGATTTTCTCGGAGGTGTTCGGCATCGTCACTCTACGGAAGCGTCGTCAAGGTGTATCGAAAGCAGGATCAGACCATGCGCCGGCGCCGTCGGACCCGCTGCCGGCCGGTGGCGGGCTGCCAACGCTTCGGTCATCCATTCGACCGGTCGCCGGCCCGCACCAATCATCGCCAATGATCCGACGATAATCCTCACCATATTGTAGAGAAAGCCGTTGCCTTCAACCTCAACGTGGATCTCGGCACCTGGGTGCTCGGTGGCGTCGGCACGCTCGACAGTCAGGTCGTAGATGGTGCGTACCTTGGTGCGACGTTGAGAGGATGCAGTCTCAAAACTGGTGAAATCGTGTTCCCCGACCAGGGCCCCTGCCGCCTGCCGCATCGCCGCCACATCGAGTGGCGAAGGCTGACGCCAGACCTGCATCCGTCCGAACACCGGCCGCACGGGATTATCGTAGAGCCGGTAGCGATACCGCTTGCGGATAGCCGCCTCCACCGGATCAAAACTGGCTGCCGCCTCCCACGCCTTCAGCACCACGATGTCTTTCGGCAGGTTGGCGTTGATGGCACGCTGCCACACCGCCGGGTCCATGATCCGCCGGCTTGTAAAGGCCGCCACCTGGTCGAGGGCATGCACGCCAGCGTCGGTCCGGCTCGACCCCCGCAAGGCGTCGGCTGCCGGATCGATGGTGGCGATCGCAGCGGCCACCATCCCCTGCACTGTCCGCGCATGCGGCTGAGACTGCCAACCCGAGTAGGCGGTTCCGTCGTAGGCCAGCCGGAGTCCGATCCGTTGCTGGGGCGTGGCTGCGTCCGGTTCTCGCCCCGCCCGCGGATCGGCCCCGGTCATCGAGCGAGCACCTCAGCGATCTGGACCGCATTGGTGGCGGCACCCTTTCGCAGATTGTCCGAGACGCACCACATCGAGATGCCCGTCGGCGATGACTGATCTTCACGAATGCGGCCGACGAACACCTCGTCGCGGCCGGTAGCGGCACGTGGCGTTGGATAGACACCGTTGGCGAGATCATCCACCACCACCACGCCTGGTGCTGCAGAGAGCAGTTTGCGGGCTTCATCGGCGGTCAGTTTCTTCTCGGTCTCCACAAGAAGTGACTCGGAGTGCCCATTGAAGACCGGCACTCGCACGCAGGTCACACAGAGACCGATGGACGGGGCGCCCAGAATCTTGCGGGTCTCAAGCACCATCTTCATCTCTTCGCTGGTGCTTCCACCATCACGAAGGGAGCCGATCTGTGGAATCAGATTCGCGGCGATTGGGTGCGGGAAGATCTGTCGTGGCTCTGGCTCATCGCCGAGCAATCCCCGCATGCCGCCCCGCAGTTCATCCGATGCCGACAGCCCTGCTCCGCTGACTGCCTGATACGTGCTGGCCACCACACGACGAACACCCGCAGCGTCATGGAGCGGCTTGAGCGCCATCACCATCTGTGTGGTCGAACAGTTTGGGCTCGCGATGATGCCTTTGTGATCACGAATCGCGTCAGGGTTTACCTCTGGAATTACCAGCGGCACGCTGGGATCCATGCGGTAGGCAGCGCTCTCATCAACAACGATGGCACCCTTCTCCACCGCCCAGGGCACAAACTCCAAGGCAACCTCGTCCGGCGTGCTGCCGATCGCTACCGTCACACCCGTGAAAGCGTCCGGTGTCATCTCTTCCACTGTCAGGGGTGTGCCCCCGAAATCGACCGTGCGACCAGCAGATCGGGCCGAGGCCAGGAGCTTGATGTTCTTGGCGGGAAACTGCCGCTCAGCGAGCAGCTGGAGGATGATGCGTCCGACTGCGCCGGTGGCGCCAACAACGGCAAGGGTCTCGATCACGTTCGCGTGACTCCAATCCGGGAGGTCTCTGGTGTGGCGACGATGTGCCTCTCGCTGGCCATCAGTCGCATGCTTCGACCCTAGCGAGGCCGACGGCAGCCGTCCACCTCCGCCATGTGGCAGCCGGCACGAAGGCCAAGTTGGCCGCAATCATGGCCAGGCCAAACTCCATCATCCCCATGGCGAGGCCGATGCCGAGATGGACGGCGATTCCCATGCCGATCGCCCACGGGCGAGTCAGCCTCGGCCAGACGAGAGCCGCGTAGCTGACTTCCCAGAAGAGGGTCGAAAGGGTGAGGGCGTTGATCAGCAGTGGCTGGTCGGCCATCCAGGTCAGGTCGAGCGTGCGGTACTGGCTATTGGCGGCTGCCCCCCAGAGGGCCATGCCCTCCCACCAGCTTGCTCCCAGGAGCTTGCCACTCCCGGAAAAGAAGTAGACGACACAGAGGTGACATTGCAGCAGCCGCACGGCAATCGTCGCCGCGACACTCCCCTGCCCTGCAGCATCACCGGTCCGTCCATGTCCGATCAGTCGACTCTGCAGCCAGCGATCGACCGACAGACATGCCCCTGCAGGTCCGATCACCAGGCTGATGAGCAGCATGCCGAGCGTGTCATCCAGACCGAATACATTCAGGGGGGCTCTGTTGGCAGCGCTGATCAGCCCAGCCAAAGCCACGACCGCGGAGAGCCGTGTGGAGAGCCCGGCCGCAAGCGTCAACGCCGAGAGCAGCGTCACGATTCCGAGCACCCAGTGCACGACTGGTGATGGGCTGGCGAAGTACCAGCTCCACTGCCACGGCTGGTCATTCATCCGCCACACGTCGTGGGCTGGGAGCCAGCCAGCCGGCCCGAAGAAGGCTTCGGTGTCGAGCAGCCAGACAAATGACGACCAGGCAAGCAGCAGCCCGGTGACGATCCGCACGACGGCAAGGGGCAGCGGATCACTTGCGGTAAACCAGAAACGATTCCAGGCAGACACCCAGCCAGTGGCACGGGCTGCTCCTACCTGCCCTGCGTCGGCAGTCAGCTGCTGCTGCCGCTGGCTCATCGTTGTTCTCCTGGCGTGGCGGAAGCGTTGGCCAAGGCGTAGGTGCCAAGCGGTGTGACGCGGTCCTCCCATGCACCCGGCACGGCTGGCTGCTGCTGACGGCGATCGATGACATCACCAGGTGTGGGGAGGTAGTGCTCAACCATGTCGAGCGACACGGTCACCCCGTTGTGGCGGGTCAGCAGTTCCGCGGCAACCGCTCGCACCAGTGGTCCCCATTCGAGTTGGGCATCGCGGCGAATGGCTTCTGGGGCATCCATCGGCGGGATCATCCCGGAGAGCTTCTCAGCGATCATGAAGCGGCGATGGTACAGCAGCCGCGGCCAATCCTGCGTGGCGTCGGGCAGGCTGCCTTCCAGCAGCTCGCCCTGGTCGGTGATCAACGACCAACGCAAGGAGTGGCCGGGGCCCGGATCGGGAGCGAAGAAACGGTAGCCATGCCAGAGGTAGAGCGAACCGATATAGGGACGAAACGGCTGGATGGCCTCGTTGGCCAGCAGGCTGGCTGGCGGCGGGCTTGCGAGCGGAGGAAGCACCACCGCCGCGAGGTGGATCGCGATCGCCAAGGACACCACAGACCGCAGGAGTGGAGACCACCCCCTGCCCTGCTCTGCCGTTGCTGACGAATCTGCTCTCATTTCGGCCCTCTTTGGAAGCCAATCGACGCATTCGGCACTCGAGCATCAATGCAAAACCCCCGCGGCACCGAAGGCGGCACCGCGGGGGCCTGTGCATTGAAGAGCTGCTCCGCATCGAACTGCTGTGGCAGTCTGCTGACGGCAACGCCCGTCAGATCAGTCGACCTACAGCGAGGCGGTGCTGTCGGCCGAGGCCGTACTCCGCACAACGAGGCTATCACCAGCGGGAGCCATCTCAAGCTCCAGCGAGTGGCCGGCGTCGAGATCGATCACGCGGCTGGCTTCCACCTCGACACCGTCGATGGTGGCAACCACTCTGACCTCATAGCGGCTCCAGGCGTCGCCATCGCGAAGGCTGGTCGTCTCGAACACTCGAGTTTCACCAGACGAGACCGTTGCATTGCCAGCGAGCCAAACCTTGGCGTCGGCAGGCACGTGCAGCGTCAGGCTCGTGGTCAGCTCAGCAGGAAACGCAAGGTCCGCAACGCGGTCGTCAGACGAGCCGTCGAGGAACGACACATTGGAGACCTCACCGGCTCGGACGGCGACCACGCGTGTGGCTTCGGCGTCGTCTGCGTCGACCATCTTCACGGTGAACTCGTAGTCACGTCCGCTCTCGAGGCCACGCGAGACGTAGCGACGGAGGCTTCCGGTGGCTGAGGTCTCAGCACCGTTGACGATCACGCGAGCTGTCTCCGGCAGTTCCACAACGAGCATCGCTGCGTCGGCGGGAAGCTGCATGCCGGCTGACTCATCAGCAGGAGCCGCATCCTCAGCCCCTTCGGCTGATTCCGCTTCCACTGGCTGGTCGTCGATCACGCGATACGACTGGATCGACTCTTCCATCGGCAGGTAGGCAGGCACAGCACCGCCACCGTAGGAACCACCCGAAGAACCACCGGATGAACCGCCCGATGACCCGTAGGTGACGTAGCCGCCACCGGACGAGCCGCCCGAGGATCCACCCGACGAACCGCCGGAGGAGTGGTGCG
>Ga0181607_10000187_pt1 | contig 49739 bp, 41 predicted proteins | sample 041ome_9_FD_132420 | JGI IMG/M metagenome (GOLD analysis project Ga0181607, IMG submission 132420) | Coastal salt marsh microbial communities from the Groves Creek Marsh, Skidaway Island, Georgia - 041413US metaG (megahit assembly) | ecosystem: Environmental > Aquatic > Marine > Intertidal zone...
AGCATTATGTGTATGTTCGGTTTTAACGCGGGTGGGGGAAGTTACCTGCCTCGGCAGGGCAGTTTCCTAATACAGCCTAAAAACACTTTTTTTGGACTCACCGGCCCTGGCGTTGTGAAGAGCGTTCTGGGTGAAGACATCACCCCCGATGAATTGGGCGGCCCCTCGGTTCACTCCCAGACAGGTGTGACGGACTTCGTTGTAGAGGATGAAGTGGCCGCGCTGCGCAAAGTGCGCGAACTGTTGCGATACCTGCCTGACTCCTATCAATCGTTAGCTCCTTATAGAGAGACGTCAGATCCTATTGAGCGAAAAACCGTCGATATCGACATCTTGTTAAAAAAGGCATTTAACTCGCCCACTGGCTTCAACACGCCTTTCGACATCAGCATTCTGATTCAGCAGTTGTGCGATCACGGTGATTTTCTTGAAACTCAGGCGGACAGGGCGCGCAATACCATCACAGCCTTCGGACGAATGGGTGGCAATGTGGTGGGCTTTGTGGCCAACAATTCTGCGGTGGCATCGGGTCAAATTGATATCGACGCCGCATACAAAAATGCGCGCTTCATTCGCTTTTGTAATCTCTACAACATTCCCGTGATCTTTCTTGAGGATACGACTGGCTTTTTGCCGGGTCGTGAGCAAGAGCACCGCGGCATTGTGCAGGCGGGCAGAGCGATGCTCGACGCCATTGTCGACCTTCGCACGCCCCGGTTTTTGGTTCTAGTCCGCAATGCCTTTGGCGGCGCGTATGCGTCTTATAACAACTATGCGACAGGCGCGGATTTTGTCGTTGCCTTGCCAACGACTCGAGTGGCGGTAATGGGGCCGGCAGGTGTGGAGTACGTGTATAAAGACGAATTGAAAAAGATTCGCGCTGGCCGCAGTACCCAAATCAAGTCCGAGATCGACGCACGCGTGTCGCAGGGAATGTCTGAAGCGCAAGCCGTCCAAGAGGCGGAGGCCGCGGTGGATGCCGCGCTCCGCGCTGAGGAGGCGCTTCTCACGCAGCGGTATGAGCGTGAAATCATGAACCCGGAGGAGGCGCTGAGTTTAGGGTCTATTTCCGAGATTGTGATGCCGTCGGATTTGCGAAGCACGCTGGCGACGCAAATGGCATTTTGCCTACGGCACTATACGCCGGGGCCGATGCAGTCGATCCAGCGTGAATTCCACTGATCAGCATCCGGGAGAGCATCACACTTGGGTACGCAACATTATCTAGATAATCCTCTGATTCATGCTGACCGTCGTGCCAAGCTTCGTCAGTCGGAGTGGACTGAGCAGTTCCGGTGTGATCACCTCAAGCCGCTGATTATTTGCCGTGGCCCGATTCGTAAAGAAGCGATGGATGTTTTTGCCGAGATGGGCATCAACAGTTACGGCATCCTGCTTTCGGAAAAGGATTCGATTGTTTACCGCGGCGCGCTGGCGCCCGAGCTCCGCGTCCTGACAGATCCGGATCGGGTGCACCGGGTGCCTGACTACAGTGGTGCCACCAAAGAAGAGCGCGAACAACGGATTGCCGACATCATCGCTATCGCCCACACGTGGGGCTACAACGCGATCTTCGCGGGTTATGGATTCATGGCCGAAGATGAGCAGATGGTGGCGGCGATGGAAGGCGCTGGGCTTAATTTCATCGGGCCCTGCTCACGAACAGTGCGGCAGGCAGGTCTGAAAGATGAGGCCAAACGCACGGCGTTAAAGGCAGGTGTATCGGTCACACCGGGCATCGATAACGGCACGACTTTAACGCTACTCAAGAAATACCCCGATCGCCCGGCGCTGGAAGCAGTGGTTGCTGAGCAGGGCCTTACCCTGGAAGATCCCGCGGACGCGACTGACCTTGAAGCGCTTGCTGAGCAAGTGCTGACGGCTAGCTATCGAAAAGGCATTGATCTTTACACCATTGACGAGCTGGGTGAGACCCTGACTGAGGCCGTGAAGCAAATGGCCGAGCAATACCCTCAGAATCGCGTTCGTCTGAAAGCTATTGGCGGTGGTGGCGGTAAGGGCCAGCGCATTGTGCCGTTGGGGCAGGCTGACAAGACCCCCGAGCTGGTTAGAGAAATCTTGAATGAGGTGAAGGCGACCGGGGTTGGTGATAACAAAAACGTGCTGGTGGAGCTCAATATTGAGACCACACGCCATCAAGAAATTCAGGTCATCGGTAACGGCGACTGGTGCATTACGCTGGGTGGACGCGATTGCTCCCTGCAAATGCACGAGCAAAAACTGTTGGAAGTATCGGTGACAAGAGAATCATTGCAGCTAGCCGAGAGCCGGGCGCAGCAGGCCGGTGCCGAAAATGAGGCTGCGGTGTTGGCGCAGGACGTGAAGACGCTCGATGCGATGGAAGCCGAAGCGGCACGCTTTGGCGAGGCTGTTGGGCTGGATTCTGTATCCACGTTTGAGTGCATCGTTGATCGTGATCAGCATTTTTTCATGGAGATGAATACGCGTATTCAGGTTGAGCATCGTGTATCGGAGCTTTGCTATGCCATGCGCTTTGTTAATCCCGAGGACACTTCTGATGCGTTCGTGGTGGAGTCGCTGGTCGAGGCTATGGTGCTGCTCGCTGCGCACGGTCCTGCGCTGCCTAAGCCAGAGCGGATCGCGCGCCTTCCCGATTCCCTGGAGGCGAGGCTCAATGCCACCAATGATGCGTTGCAGCCTAGTGCTGGTGGTGTTGTGGAGTTTTGGTCAGATCCCATCGCAGGCGAGATCCGCGATGATCAGGGTATTAGTCTGCACAACCCGGATACCGACGTGTTCATGGAGTACACGTTGGCCGGAGCTTATGACTCCAACATCGCATTGCTCCTGACGGTAGGTGACAGCCGCGAATCTGCCTATGAGCAGATGGCCGAGGTGTTGCGAGCCAGCCGTTTGCGCGGCAAGGACCTTGCTACCAATTTGGCATTTCACTACGGCTTGGTGCACTGGTTTCTTGGCAGAACGGTTAATGCCAGGCCGACCACGCAGTTTATCGTTCCTTACCTTACAGCGGTGGGCGAGCTCGCACAGGAGGCCGGCCAGGTCGACGTCGACGTGGCCTGGCAGCAACTCTGTAATGCCCGGCTTGGCGCAGATGCTGCGGATGCCTCAGTTCGGGAAGTATTGGCCGCTAAGCAGAGCCTCTTAATTCGTCCCATCAAGCAGCTGATGGCTTCGCCTCATTTACTGTCTGGTTGGCTGAGCTTGAATCAACACGCCTTCCGCTTTGAGGACGGGCATTTTTCATGGGCTGAAAATCCGATCGAGGTGCTGGCCGATACCTATCACTTTTTGCAGCTGGACTGGAACGACGCTGAGCCCGCCGCAAATATGATTTGGGATCACGACCACGCTATTTTGTCTGACGCCGAAGACTTCTACGCAGAAATGAATCGGCGCTTCGATGCCGACAATTGGGCCGGGGTGTGCGAGCTGCTGGTGGGTGATGCACCCGAGGGTGTATCGGCCGGCGATTGGGCTGCCATCAAAGCGGCCCATAGAGGCTATCAGGCGGGTACAGAGATTCTCGAGCTACTGCCAGCGATGGCGAAGTTCACGGGTTTCTTCGATCTTGGGGTGAATGCGGATATGACCATCGATTTCCCCGAGAGGCTATTAGATGAGTCGCACCAGAAGGCGATGGCGAGGACGCTGGCTCCGCCACCGGTTGCCAAATCCAACGAGATTGTCGCCGAGAGCGGCGGCATGTTTTACGGTCGAGAGGCCCCAGAATCGCCGCTCTATGTCGAGGCCGGACAGCATTTTGAGGCCGGCGAGCCGCTCTACATTGTTGAGGTCATGAAGATGTTTAATAAAGTAATGGCTCCCTTTGCAGGGACGGTCGACGAAGTGTTGGTAGAAGGAGACGGCGTTATTATTGCCAAAGGGCAGCCTCTTTTTAAAGTTACGCCCGACGAGAAGGTCGAGGTGTTGTCTGAGGCCGAAGTGGTCGCAAGACAACGTGAGCACACGACAGAGCTAGTCAAGCTCTTCATTTAATTTATACCAGGGCTTTTTAATGATTACCGCACTCGATCACATCGCGATCGCCGTACCAAACCTAGAGGCCGCTGTCTCACGTTTCTTGGAGGACTTTGGTCTTCAGCACGACGGCAACGAGATCGTTGAGGCTGCGCAAACGACAACGGCGTTTTTTAGCTTGCCAGAGACGCATATCGAGCTAGTGCATCCCCTTGATGGTCAGGGGCCAATCGCGACCTATCTTGAGAAGCGCGGCGGTGGCCTGCACCATCTTTGTTTTCGCACTGACGACATTGACAGTGATGTCGAGCGGTTGAAGACCAAAGGCTATCAATTCATCGGCGACGTACCGACGCCGGGGGCGCATGGGTCGCGGGTGATTTTCATTCATCCCAAGAGTTGCGATGGCGTGCTCATCGAGTTGTCTCAGCCTGCGGAGGCCCCCGCATGAGCGTCTATGACCCCGGCGAAGCCAATCTCTCGGCTTGGGGCGCATTAGTTGAGAAGCAGAGCAAGGGTCTCAAGCCTGACGACTTCACGTGGCATACGCCCGAGGGCATTCCGCTGAAGACGCTTTACACCGCCGAAGATCTTGAGTCGCTGCCCTATACCAATACGCTCCCGGGTATTTCCCCCTATATTCGAGGCCCTCAGGCTACGATGTATGCAGGACGGCGTTGGACGATTCGCCAATACGCGGGATTCTCCACAGCCGAGGCGTCGAACGCGTTTTATCGCAAATCGCTAGCGGCAGGTGGGCAAGGTATCTCCGTGGCGTTCGATTTGGCGACCCATCGCGGATACGACTCTGACCATCCGCGCGTGACCGGCGATGTGGGCAAGGCAGGCGTGGCGATCGACTCCGTCGAGGACATGAAGATTCTGTTCGATGGCATTCCCCTCGATCAGGTCTCGGTTTCCATGACCATGAATGGTGCTGTGTTGCCGGTCCTCGCCGGCTACATTGTCGCGGCTGAAGAGCAAGGCGTTGATCAGTCTGAGCTGTCGGGGACTATTCAGAACGACATATTGAAAGAATTCATGGTGCGGAATACTTACATCTATCCGCCTGCGCCCAGTATGCGCATCATCGGCGATATCATCGCCTACTGCTCCGCACAGCTGCCCAAGTTCAATACGATCTCGATCTCGGGGTATCACATGCAGGAGGCCGGCGCGAATGCGGCGTTAGAGCTTGCCTATACCCTCGCCGACGGCAAAGAATACATTCACACCGCCATTGCCGCGGGTTTAAAGATTGACGATTTCGCGCCACGCCTCAGTTTCTTCTGGGGTATTGGCATGAACTTCTATATGGAGATCGCGAAGATGCGTGCGGCGCGGCTGCTGTGGGCTGAGATCGTTGAGGAGTTCGAGCCAGTCAATCCGAAAAGCGGCATGTTGCGGACCCATTGCCAGACCTCGGGTTGGTCGCTGACCGAGCAAGATCCCTACAACAATATTGTGCGCACAACCATCGAAGCCATGGCGGCGGTATTTGGTGGAACACAATCTCTTCATACCAATGCGCTGGACGAAGCCATTGCCTTGCCTTCGGATTTCGCCGCTCGCATCGCCCGGAATACGCAGCTGATCTTGCAGGAAGAAACCGGTATTGGTCAGGTAGTGGATCCATGGGGTGGCTCCTACATGATGGAGAACCTGACCCATGATATGGCCGAAAAAGCGCGCGAACTGATTACCGAGATTGATGAGCTGGGCGGTATGGCCAAGGCGATCGAGAGCGGGATCCCGAAGCTTCGCATTGAAGAAGCAGCAGCTAAAAAGCAGGCGCGGATTGATCGTGGTGAAGACGTCATTGTCGGCGTGAACAAGTTTCAGATTGATGACCAGGACGCCGTCGACATTCTTGAGATTGACAACGAGCAGGTCAGAGAATCACAGCTCGCCCGGCTCGCTAGCATTCGAGAAACGCGAGATGATACGGCGGTGCAATCTGCACTGACGGCGCTCACCGAGGCAGCCAAATCAGGGGAGGGCAATCTGCTTGGACTGGCTGTTCAAGCGACGCGCTGTCGAGCTACCGTGGGAGAAATCTCAGATGCATTGGAGAGCGTGTATGGTCGCTTTGTCGCCAACGCACAGACAGTCTCGGGTGTTTACGGTGCGGCCTACGCCGAGGACGCCAATTGGGAGGGTATTTCGATGGACATCGATGCCTTTGTAGCACAGCACGGACGCCGCCCCAGAATGCTGGTCGCGAAAATGGGGCAGGACGGGCATGATCGCGGCGCGAAAGTGGTTGCGACCGCCTTTGCCGATGTCGGCTTTGACGTTGATCTTTCACCCATGTTCTCGACGCCCGAAGAAGTTGCTCGGCAGGCCATTGAAAACGATGTGCATGTGGTCGGCGCCTCGAGTCTCGCAGCGGGCCACAAAACGCTTGTGCCGCAACTTATTGACGCTCTGCGAGAGCAGGGGGCTGGGGATGTCATCGTCATTGCGGGCGGTGTGATTCCCCAGCAGGACTATGCCTTCTTGGAGGAGCGTGGGGTGGCATTGATTTTTGGCCCGGGCACGCCTATCCCCGATGCGGCGCGAAAGGTCCTCGATGCGATCAACGCCAACAGCTGAAGCCATCCTTGCAGGGGATCGTCGAGCGCTCGCCAAGGCGATCACCCTGGTAGAAAGTCAGCTGCCCGGTGATCGCGACGCGGCTCAGGCGCTACTCACTTCATTGTTACCTCATACCGGGCGCAGCATCCGGGTAGGTATCAGCGGTGTCCCCGGCGTCGGTAAATCCACTTTTATTGAGGCATTCGGTCAGCACGTCATAGACCACGGGCATCGTCTGGCTGTGCTCGCGGTTGACCCAAGCTCTCCGGTAGCCGGTGGTTCGATTTTGGGTGACAAAACGCGGATGGAAACACTGTCCCGTTCTGAGTCTGCTTTTATCCGTCCGTCCCCGGCGGGTAAGGCGCTCGGTGGCGTGGCCTTCAAGACCCGCGAATCATTGATGCTCTGCGAGGCAGCTGGGTTTGACGTGGTGTTGGTCGAGACGGTGGGTGTGGGTCAATCAGAGCATCAGGTGGCCGGCATGGTCGACTTCTTCCTGTTGCTCATGCTCCCGGGGGGAGGGGATGAGTTGCAAGGTATCAAGAAAGGGATTCTCGAATTGGCTGACGCCATTGTCGTGAACAAGGCAGATGGCGCCAGCGAGGCGCTGGCGCGGACCACACAGCAACACTATCGAGGAGCGATGTCACTACTCAGTCACGACGGGTTTTGGGAGCCCCGCGTCATGACCTGTTCGGCGTTGCACGGCGTGGGTATTAGCGAGGTGTGGGAAACCATTACGGCCTTTGCAGAAGAGGCCCGCGGTAACGGGGCTTTTGAAAAGGCTCGCGCGGGTCAGAATTTCTCCTGGATGCGGCAGTTGGTCGACGAGATGCTGCGGAGCAGTTTGTCCACTCATCCAGCGGTGCAGGGTGCGCTTCCCGCTATCGAGGAGGCGGTACGTTCGGCACAACAAACGCCGCTAGCGGCGGCCCAGCAGATTCTCGCCTTGTCTCGGGAGCCACTCTAGAAGATGGATCGTCAGACGCCCCCCCTGCGTCGGCGCGTCTCCGCTTTCTCTGTCATCGCCGCAGCTGTCTGCGGCCATTCCTACTTATCCCTGCTATCGCGTCGCCGGTATGCGGTCAATCGATCGCTTGTCTGCCGAAGGTCAACGACTGTGGGAATACGACCTAATGTGCAAAACGGGCGAGGCTGCGTTCAATCAGAGGGGCCTTAGACTGCCGCACCACTACTCTCATGTCCGTTTGGGGTGTGCGTTTCGCGACCTTGACTAATGCGGAGATGGCATCTTCGGCATTAAAAAGAGGAGGGATTGCCTCGGGACGGCTGATGACCACGGATCGTCTGGCGGCTTCCAATATGGTCAGTAAGTGAGGTGGCAGGGGGGTGTCGTTCACGAATCATGACGCGTCCTCATCCGTCAGTGCGTTTCGCTCTTCAAGATACTCATAGAGTTCTGGGGCATCCTCGCGCAGGGCCTGTTGGGTCGCCCACTGTCCCTCACACAGATGGATGACCCAGCGTATGGCTTTGAGCGGTATAGACCGATACTCCCCATCGACAAAGACATCGATCGCGTCAGCTCTCTCCATCCAGGCAACTCGGCTGGTCGGGGTTAGCCTGACCGATTCGCCAACTATTGACGTGGTGGGGTAAAGATCATCTTGGTCACCTGGCGCCGCCACTTCGGTCACGACTTCTCCTAGCCAGGTAAAGTCATCAAGGGCCTCGATAGCGCTCTGTAATGCGGCTCTCGCATTAGCAATATGGTCTGAGGTGATCTCTCCCGCTCTTGCGCCGGTTGGTGCTAGAAAGCCGTCCTCAAGTAAAAGTTGAGGCGCGAGTTTGGTTAGCACGCCATCAATTTGCCGCGCGAGCAGATCGGCAATGCGGGGCGCGCGATAGCCGAGAGAAAATGTCATGGATTCGCCGCGCGCGATGCCCCAGTGAGCAATGCCCGGCGGCACATAGAGCGCATCACCCGGCTCTAGAACAAAAGTCTCTTTAGCCTTAAAGGGGGGGATGAGGCTCAGCCCGTTTTCCTGCAGCTGCGGCGTGCTGTCGTCGCAAGCCGGGCCCAGTCGCCACTCTCGCTGCCCTTGCCCCTGGAGCAGGAAAACGTCGTAGCGGTCAAAATGGGGGCCAACGCCCGCACCGTCGGTTGCATAGCTCACCATAATGTCATCGAAGCGCCAGCTGGGAATGGGGGGGAGCGATTGGCGGAGCGCAGCCACCTCGCTGTGCCAATGGTCCACCCCGTGCATTAGTAGCGTCCAGGGGTCCGGTTTATGGAACGCATCCTCAGCAAAAGGACCGCACTGCTGCTGCCAAGAGCCAGCATGTTGCCAAACCATGCGGCTTTCAGCGCTGGGCTCCATCGCCAGGCCCGCCAGTTCATCTGGTGTTAGAGGGGACTTAAAGCCGGGCAAGGCTTGTGGGCAGAAGAGTGGCTTCTGCTGCCAATACTCAGACAGAAATTGCCCTGTTGGTACGGAGAGTCTCATAAGCTTTTCAGCGACTCTGTGGCGCTTCAGCTCGAAATGTTTCGGGCTAAATCAGGTGCGTATCCAATGTAGGTATCGGGCGTTAAAGACATGAGCCGCTCCTTGGCTTCGTCAGGTATCTCGAGGTTGAGTATAAAAGATCTCAGATTGTCAGCGGACAGCTGTTGACCCCGCGTCAGTGCCTTAAGTTTCTCGTAGGGCTCTGGCACGCCATAGCGGCGCATAACGGTTTGTACGGCTTCGCCCAAGACCTCCCAAGCGGCGTCGAGATCTGCGGCCATGGGTTCGGCAGAGACCTCTAGCTTGCCGATGCCACGCTGCAGGGCGCTGAGCGCAAGGAGCGTGTACCCCAGGGCGACACCCATGTTTCTGAGTACGGTGCTATCGGTCAGATCTCGCTGCCAACGACTCACCGGCAATTTTTGCGACAAGTGGTTTAGCAGTGAATTGGCCAAGCCAAAGTTGCCCTCTGCATTTTCGAAGTCGATCGGGTTTACTTTATGCGGCATTGTTGAAGAGCCCACCTCACCCTCAACGACGCGCTGCTTAAAGTAGCCCAGTGAAATGTAAGACCAGACATCACGGGAAAAATCGACGAGGATCTGATTCATTCTCGATACGGCGTCAAAGTACTCCGCCATATAGTCGTGCGGCTCAATCTGTGTGGTGTACTCATTCCACTCCAGATCAAGAGAGCTGACAAACCGCTTGGACACTTCAGGCCACGCGACCTCCGGATAGGCAACATGGTGCGCGTTGTAGTTGCCCACAGCGCCATTGATTTTGCCGAGTGGTTTGATCGCATCCGCCACAGCCCGCTGCCGGTTAAGTCGGGCCACCACATTGGCTAATTCTTTCCCAAGGGTCGTGGGCGTGGCCGCCTGGCCATGGGTTCTTGATAGCATGGGTTGATCGGCATGCTCGCGGGCCAATTCAGACAGCTGTTGCGCCACAGCGGCAAAGTGCGTCGCCAGCTCGTGATGCCCATCGCGCAGCATGAGTGCGTGTGAAAGGTTGTTAATGTCCTCGCTGGTGCAGGCGAAGTGGATAAATTCGCTGATAGCGGCCAGCTCAGGGATGTCCGCGACTGCTTGCTTGAGAAAGTACTCCACCGCCTTCACGTCGTGGTTGGTGGTCGCCTCAATCGCCTTGATCTGGCTCGCCTGCTCTTCGCTGAACGAGTCGATAACGTGGTGTAAATGCGCTTTGGCTGGCTCGCTGAGCGGAGGTACCTCTGCGATACCGTCACACTCTGAGAGGGCAATCAGCCAGGAAACCTCGACCTGGACACGCCGCTTAATCAGTCCGAATTCTGAGAAGACGTCTCTCAGTGCGTCAACTTTGCCGTGGTACCGACCGTCTAGCGGAGAGAGTGCGGTGAGGGGGCTGGGGCTCATGACTGATCCGTATCAACGTCAGTAGCGAGTTTACCACGGCGCACCACAGCTAGTGGGTGACGCCGAGTTCGCGCGCCATGCCCGCGGCGGTATCTCTGATGGCGCCGCGCTGCCACATCAGTTTCAGCCTGCTACCTCCAAGTTGACGCCAGAGGAATGCGGCACGAATGCCGCACATCAGCACCGCGCGGACTAGATCAGCGACCTGAGGGTTATTTAAGTGCTGGGCACTGCCGGTGACTTTGATGCGATAGGACAGTGTGCTCAGCGTATCCTGATAAATTGCTGATATATTCGAGCTTAAACCTCTAATATCGCTGGAGAAATTCTCTGCTTTATAGGCAGTGTGTTTGAGTCTCGAGTGGACAATGGCCTGTAGGTCGTCGCGGGTCGCAAATTGCTTTTCAAGCTGTAGGATCGCCATGGTGTAGCGCAACGTGTCAGCGGCGGCGGGGTCCTGAGATAAACGCAGGCACGCTGACAGTTGTTCGAGGCCAAGCCGTATTCCTTGTGGCGTGCCAAACACACTGTCGACCTCTTCCGGGTCGAAGCAAAACAGGGAGTGGATCGAGGCCTCAACGAACGGTGTGGGCCAGCTTCCTGTTTTGGCTGCGAGGTCTACGATACGAGCCGCCTGAGCGACGCCTGCCAGTGCCAAAGTTCGCTGCTCCAGTGGCGAGCGGTCGTTCATAGCGCGCGCTCGATGACGCCGCCGCCCAGACAGACTTCATCCTGATAGAAAGCAACGGATTGGCCTGGCGTCACAGCCCGCTGCGGGGTGTCAAAAGTGACCGCCGCGCGGTCTCCTTCGGCTTTGATTGAGCAGGCCTGATCGGCCTGCCGGTAGCGTATCTTCGCGCTGCACTCGAAGGGCATGTCTGGGGCTTTTCCGCTAATCCACAGCACATCAGCAGCATGGAGTTGGGTGCTGAATAGGGCGGGATGATCATTTCCCTGCGCGACGATCAAAGTGTTGTCTGCGACATCCTTATCAACAACATACCAAGGCGCTTCGCGGTGGTTAGCTTTTCCTCCGATACCCAGGCCTTGGCGCTGACCAATGGTGTGGTACATCAATCCCTCGTGCCCGCCCAAAACTTCGCCATCCACCGACCGGATAGGCCCCGGCTGAGCCGCCAGATACTGCTTCAGAAAATCTCGAAATCGTCGCTCGCCAATAAAGCAGATGCCGGTGCTGTCTTTTTTTCGCGCGTTGATAAAACCGGCGCTGGCAGCTTTTTCACGCACGGTGGTCTTATCCACTGAACCGACGGGAAACAGGGTCTTACCCAGCGCCTCGTGATGCACTTGATGCAGGAAATAGCTTTGATCCTTTTTATTATCGAGACCTTTAAGCAAGCGGGTGGTTCCGTCCCATTGATCAGTGCGGACATAGTGGCCCGTGGCGATCAGGTCTGCTCCGAGTTCAGAGGCGTAATCCAGAAATGCGCGGAACTTAATTTCCCGGTTACAGAGAATATCCGGATTGGGAGTCCGGCCGGCGCTGTACTCGGTCAAAAAATGATCAAAAACATCGTCCCAGTATTCGGCCGCGAAGTTCGCGCTGTGCAAATGAATGCCCAGCTGGTCGGCAACGGCCTGAGCATCAGCCAGGTCTTCTTTAGCGGTGCAATATTCAGTCCCGTCGTCTTCCTCCCAGTTCTTCATGAACAGGCCTTCAACACGATACCCCTGCTCCAATAAGAGCATGGCGGCGACTGATGAGTCGACGCCACCTGACATGCCGACGATTACAGTTTGAGATTGGTTGTCACTGAGGCTCACAGCCGGTTATAGCCCATTGAGAACGAATTGGCTGGCAAGCATGAGGGCATGCCTCACCCGGGTCAACGCGCTAGCTCGAGTGCGCAACCCGGCGGTGCGCGCCAGGTGGCAGTTGGTCCAGATGCCATGGCCCAACCGCAACGCGGATCAGGCGCAGAGTAGGGAAGCCCACTGCGGCGGTCATGCGCCGAACCTGACGGTTTTTGCCCTCCTGAATAGCGAGCTCAAGCCATGAGTCTGCAACGGTTTGGCGAACCCGAATGGGTGGGTCTCTGGACCATACCGGCGGCGGTGTAATGGGATTTGCTCGTGCGGGCCGGGTCAGTCCGTCTTTTAACGAAACCCCTTCACTGAGGGCTTTGCAGGCGAGCATATTGATTTCACCTTCGACCTGAACCCAATACGTCTTCCACTGTTTGTGCCGGGGATTGGCAATCTGCTGCTGCAGTGTGCCGTCATCAGTGAGCAACAAGAGACCTTCGGAGTCGTAGTCGAGTCTGCCTGCAGCCCGGTATCCCGGCGCGTCGAGGTAATCGCTCAAAGTAGCTCGCGGGCTCTCAAGGTTGTCGCGATCGGTAAATTGACTCAGCACCCGGAAGGGCTTGTTAAACAGAATCAGCTCTGACATTCGCCTAGTGTGCCGTATTTGATGTTAAAATGAGGAAATCACACGCCACCAGAAACGTGCTCTTGTTGAGAAAAGCGGCGGATTGGCGTGGGCGCTGCATCAAGCGATGCGGTGGTGGTTTTATCTGGGGGAGTTTCTCTATGTCATACAAGCACATCAACGTTCCTGAAAGCGGCGACATGATTGTCGTTAACGACGACAACAGCATCACGGTTCCCGACAATCCCATCATTCCTTACATCGAGGGGGATGGAATCGGGGTTGATATTTCTCCGGTCATGATCTCGGTGGTGGATGCTGCCGTTGCCAAGGCCTATGACGGCGCCAAGAAGATCTCGTGGATGGAGATCTATACCGGCGAAAAGGCCGCAGAGCTTTACGATGGTGACTGGTTTCCGGAGGAGACCCTCGACGCCATTAAAACCTATGGTGTCGCCATCAAAGGCCCCCTGACTACGCCCGTTGGAGGCGGATTCCGGTCATTGAATGTGGCGCTGCGTCAGGAGCTTGATCTCTACACCTGCCTGCGTCCCGTGCGCTGGTTCGAGGGCGTGCCCTCGCCAGTGAAAAAGCCGGGTGACTGCAACATGGTCATTTTCCGAGAGAACTCAGAAGACATCTATGCCGGCATCGAATATCAGGCGGGCACGGACGAGGCGCAAAAAGTTGTCGACTTCATCATCAAGGAAATGGGCGCAACAAAAATCCGCTTCCCGCAAAACGTGGGTATCGGCATCAAGCCAGTCTCGGTAGAGGGCACTCAGCGCTTGGTGCGCAAAGCCATACAGTACGCAATTGATCAGGATCTGCCCTCGGTGACGCTGGTGCATAAGGGCAACATCATGAAATTCACAGAGGGCGCATTCCGGGATTGGGGTTATGAGTTGGCGCAGCAGGAGTTCGGCGGTGAGCTACTGGATGGCGGCCCCTGGGTCAGCATCAAGAACCCGAGAACCGGCAACGACATTGTCATCAAAGATGTGATCGCTGATGCCATGTTGCAGCAGGTGTTGACGCGCCCGCGTGACTACAGCGTAGTGGCGACTCTGAATCTCAACGGCGACTACTTGTCTGACGCACTCGCGGCTCAGGTAGGTGGGATCGGCATTGCGCCGGGCGCAAATCTGTCAGACACCGTGGCATTGTTTGAGGCCACGCACGGCACGGCACCCAAGTACGCCGGCCAGGATAAGGTGAACCCGGGCTCGCTGATTTTGTCTGCTGAAATGATGTTGCGGCATCTGGGCTGGAACGAGGCCGCCGATCTCATCATCGATGGTATGAACGGTGCGATCCAAGCCAAGACCGTGACCTACGACTTTGAGCGGTTGATGGAGGGGGCGACGCTGGTATCGTGCTCTGCCTTTGGCGAGGCTGTGGTCGACCATATGTAATCGCAGCATCGGTTCTGAGAGCCCGCTCTGTGCGGGCTTTTTTGTGGCTGTCCTTCGGTGATTTGTTGGGTGGACCTGGTTTGGTACCCACTGGCCCGGGTCGCCGCCTTGGCCGCCGAAAACAGGGATAAACCGGCCAGGAGAAGCTCCAAAAGCAGATGGTTGGACTATACTAACGGCATGTTCGAGTTAGATTTAATTTCAGCCATTGAGGTGCATTGCGGCCCTGATTCCGACGGCGATGACCGGGATGACGGCGGTCTTGCGGTTGCCCCGGCCAAACCGCAACTTAAGCGGCCCCCTCTGTATCGCGTGATCCTGCTCAACGACGACTACACCCCCATGGAGTTTGTGGTGCAAGTGCTGGAGCAGTTCTTTGGCATGAATCGCGAACAGGCAACCCAGGTCATGTTAGCGGTCCACACGCAGGGCAAGGGCGTATGTGGAATATACCCACGGGATATGGCCGAGACGAAGGCATCGCAGGTAAATCAATGTGCCCGTGACAACGGACATCCGCTACTCTGTGAGGTAGAGCCATCTAGCGACGACGACGAGGACTGACTGAATGCTAAGTAAAGAGCTTGAAAACACCCTCAATGAAACATTCCGGACGGCGCGCGCCCGGCGGCATGAGTTCATTACGGTGGAACACCTCTTGCTAGCACTACTTGATGACTCGGCAGCCGTGGCTGTTTTAGAGGCCTGTCAGGTTGATCTGGATGATTTGCGGGGTGAGCTCACAGAATTTATCGACTCGACCACACCGCTTTTGTCTGATTCCGAGGATGGCCGGGACACGCAACCTACGCTCGGTTTTCAGCGCGTGCTGCAGCGCGCTGTGTTTCATGTTCAGAGTTCTGGGCAGCAAGAAGTCACCGGCGCCAATTTGTTGGTCGCGATTTTCTCCGAGCAAGAGTCCCAGGCGGTTTATTTCCTGAAGTCGCAGAATGTGTCGCGGCTGGATGTGGTTAATTTCATTACCCACGGCATTGGCAAAGATGGTGAAGAGGCCACTGACTCGGCGGATTCATTAGGCGATTTAGAAGAAGAGCAGGGCGCTGCAGAGAAACGCCCGCTGGATGCTTATGCGACTAACCTCAATGCCGAGGCCGAGGCCGGCAATATCGACCCGCTGATCGGCAGGCTGACCGAGGTAGAGCGGGTGGCTCAGATTTTAGCTCGCCGACGTAAGAACAACCCTTTGCTAGTCGGAGAATCCGGGGTGGGCAAGACCGCTATTGCCGAAGGTTTGGCAAAGATGATTGTCGATGGTGAGGTGCCAGAAACGCTTAAAGAGGCGGTCGTCTACTCCCTTGACCTCGGAGCATTGCTAGCGGGTACCAAGTACCGTGGTGACTTTGAAAAGCGCCTCAAAGGTTTGCTCGCGAACCTTAGTGAAAATGATCAAGCCATTTTGTTTATTGATGAAATCCACACCATCATTGGCGCCGGGGCGGCATCAGGCGGCGTGATGGATGCCAGTAACCTCCTTAAGCCACTATTGGCCTCAGGCAAGATGCGCTGTGTCGGATCGACCACCTACGCTGAGTACCGTGGGATTTTTGATAAGGACAAAGCACTCAGTAGGCGCTTCCAGAAAGTCGATGTGTTGGAGCCCTCTGTTGAAGACGCTTATAAGATCTTGAAGGGCCTTAAGTCCCGTTTTGAAGCTCACCACAAGCTCCGCTATACCGACAAGGCGCTGCGCGTCGCGTCGGAAATGGCCGCACGGTATATCACCGACCGTTTTCTACCTGACAAGGCCATCGACGTGATCGATGAAGCCGGCGCTTTTCAGCAATTACAGTCGCCCAGCAAGCGAAAGAAAGTGCTGGGCCCGAGCGATATCGAGGCCGTAGTGGCCAAGATCGCGCGGATTCCGCCAAAGACTGTCAGCAGCGACGACAAGGAATTGCTCGGCAAGCTCGAGGGCAATCTCAAAATGACGGTCTTCGGTCAGGACGACGCGGTGTCACAGATGGTCGGCGCGATCAAGTTGGCCCGTGCAGGCCTGCGCGGCGGGCAGAAGCCTATTGGTTCCTTTCTGCTCGCGGGCCCGACCGGTGTCGGTAAAACCGAGCTCACGCGGCAGTTGGCTTTACAGATGGGCCTCGAATTACTCCGGTTTGACATGTCCGAGTACATGGAGCGCCATACGGTGTCGCGGCTGATTGGCGCGCCCCCTGGCTACGTAGGTTTTGACCAGGGCGGTCTGCTGACCGACGCGGTGACCAAGCACCCGCATTCAGTTGTGCTGCTGGACGAAATCGAAAAAGCGCATCCCGAGGTCTTCAATCTGTTGCTGCAGGTGATGGACCACGGCACGCTGACTGACAACAACGGTCGCAAAACCGATTTTCGTAATGTGATTCTGGTGATGACGACCAATGCGGGGGCGGAAAATGTTAGCCGTCGTTCGATTGGTTTCTCGATGCAGGATCACTCCACGGATTCAATCGAAGCGATCAACCGTACATTCACACCAGAGTTCCGTAATCGACTTGACGCGATTGTGCCGTTTGGACCGCTGGGCGAGGACGTCATCTTCACCGTCGCCGACAAATTCCTGACGGAGCTGCAGACTCAGCTTGATGAGCGGCGGGTGGTCATCGATATCGATGAAGAAGCGCGACTATGGTTAGTGGAGAAGGGTTATGACGCCACGATGGGCGCTCGTCCCATGGAGCGCGTGATCCAGGAGCACATCAAGAAGCCACTGGCAGACATGGTGCTGTTTGGTGCATTGGCCAAAGGTGGGTCGGCATTGGTTACTGTGAATGCTGATCGAACGGGTCTGACCATAGAGGCCCAGGTCGAGGCCGAGGCGCCAGTCGAAGCCTGACAGCGCTGCGAGGATTCGCAGGGCGCTACATGGATGGTTCAGAAGCAGCGAGGGGGTCTGAGCCGCTGACTCAGCGCTCTCGATAAGTGATACGACCCTTGGTCAGGTCGTAGGGTGTGAGCTCTACTCTCACCTTGTCTCCGGTCAGAATGCGGATGTAGTTTTTGCGCATCTTCCCAGAAATATGGGCGGTGACGACGTGACCATTCTCCAGCTGCACGCGGAAGGTGGTGTTCGGAAGGGTGTCGATGATTTCACCCTCCATTTCAATTTGGTCTTCCTTTGCCATGCAGGCATTACCTCGGAAATTCAGTGGGCGGCACTTTAGCGGAAACTGGGATTGGGGGGAAGCGGCGATCTACGGTCGCTGCAACGTATTAATCTAGTGATGGATCCAGCAATGACACTACTGCAGTGGTGTCGGGTGTTTCGGTTTGTTCCGTCTTATGCTGTTGCCACTGACCATCAACAAAAAGCTCTAGTGGCGTGAACCGTGACTTGTAGGACATCTTTCGGCATCCGTCGATCCAGTAACCCAAGTAGACAAACGGTAGGCCTTTAGATTTGGCTTCGCGGATTTGCAGAAGCACCGCTTCGGTGCCGAGGCTGCGCTTTGGCTGGTCCGGATCGAAGAAGCTGTAGATTGCAGCAAAGCCATCCAACATGGCGTCGGCGACGGTGACTGCCACCAATCTATTGCCCTGATAAAAACGATAATAACGGGCGCATCCCAAGCCGTCGTTCAAGAAGGACTCATACTGATCCCGTTCGGGTGGGTACATATCACCGTCAGCATGCCGAGATTCGATGTAGTAGCGGTAAAGGTTGTAGGCCTCATCATCAAGAATCGAGTCCGAGAGTTCCACGCGTAGGTCTGCATTTCTGCGGCTAATGCGACGCTGGGTTCGGCTTGGCTCAAATTCGTTCACCCGGACCCTAGAAGCAATACAGGCACTGCACCGAGCGCAATGAGGTCGATAGACATGATCTCCACTGCGTCTGAAACCAAGCAACGAGAGCTGCGTGTAGAGCTCCTGGCTTAGTTTTTGACGGGGGTCAACGAACAGCGTCGTGGCTTCTTCACCCTCGAGATAGGAGCAACGATGTGGGAAGGTCGTGTAGACCTTGATTTCGCGGAGCGAGGCCGTCACAGCAGATCAGCCAGCCGGGATACTAGTGCATTGCCCCACGGCTTATCGAGTGACTCGGACTGGCGAGGCGCTAGACAGAGTGGATTGGCGATGATCGTCTGCATATCAGTCTTTATAGCGCCCCTCAGATGATTTTCAAAGTCTTGACGCGACATCAGCTCTGCGCCGAGCGACATCAGATGCGGATTGTGGACCTGGCAATCGATCAGCTCGATGCCGCGCTCTCGGCACGCATGACAGAGCGCGATAAACGCCGCCTTCGATGCATTAGGTTCCAGTGAAAACATGGACTCCCCGAAAAACATCTTGTCGAGCATAACGCCGTAAAGGCCGCCAACTAAGCGATCGCCGGACATGATTTCAATCGAGTGCGCTACACCCATGCTGTGCAGCGCTCTGTAGGCCTGTCGCATCGTCGTTGTAATCCAGGTGCCGGTCTCGCCATCACCGCGGGGCGCGCTGGCGCAGTATTCGACGACGCTGTCAAAGGCCTGATTGCAGCGTATTGCCCATGGGGATTGGCGAAGTATTTTGCGCATCGAGCGGCTGACATGGGCGCGATCGCTCCAGATAACCTGGCGCGGATCGGGTGCCCACCACAGGATCTCATCGTCCCGCTCAAACCAAGGGAAGATGCCCTGAGCGTAGGCACAGACAAGTGTAGCGGGCTCCAGATCTCCGCCGACCGCCAATAGGCCATTGGGCTCAGCCAGCGCCCGCGATGTGGGTGGGAAGGGATTGTGCAATCTCAGTCGGGGCCCAGCCCATCCAAAAATTTTTCGGCATCGAGAGCAGCCATGCAGCCAAACCCGGCCGAGGTAATCGCTTGTCGATAAATATGATCGGCAACGTCGCCTGCCGCAAAAACGCCGTCACAACTGGTATGCGTGGCCTGTCCTTCAATACCAGAATTAACGATCAGGTAGCCACCATTCATGTCCACTTGCCCCTGAAACAGGTCAGTGTTGGGTTTGTGGCCAATCGCGATAAATACGCCGGCCAGATTGAGCTCCTCGGCCTCTGAATCGTCTAGCGTCGAGCGGATGCGGACACCCGTGACACCGCGCTCATCGCCCAACACTTCATCCAGCGTACGGTGCCAGTGGAGCACCACTTTGCCTTCTTCGGCGCGTTGCATGAGTCGGTCCTGAAGAATTTTCTCGGCCCTCAGCATATCGCGGCGGTGAATCAGATGAACCTTGGCGCAGAGATTGCTCAAATAGAGGGCTTCTTCTACTGCGGTGTTGCCGCCGCCTACCACCGCGACCTCCTGATTGCGATAGAAAAACCCGTCACAGGTGGCGCAGGCACTGACGCCTTTGCCCATAAAGGCGGTTTCGGAGGGGAGGCCGAGGTACTGAGCCGAAGCGCCCGTGGCAATGATGAGTGCATCGCAGGTGTATTCTGCGGTGCCTTTCAGAGTAAAGGGTTTGCGCGACAGGTCTACCTGCTCGATGTGATCGAAGACCACACTGGCCTCTAGCCTCTCAACATGTTCCTGCATCTGTTGCATCAGCTGCGGCCCCTGAAGGTCATGGGGGCCGCCAGGCCAGTTTTCGACCTCTGTTGTGGTCGTTAGTTGCCCGCCTTGCTGCAGGCCCGTAATAACAACAGGATTGAGGTTGGCGCGCGCAGCATACACGGCGGCGGTATAGCCGGCGGGGCCGGAGCCAAGAATCATCAGGCGGTGATGGGCGGGAGCGGTCATGAGCGTGTTCCGTAACGTCAGGGGTGGGGCTTTTTCAAACGCGCGGTAGCCTAGCGCAGCTATCAAGGATAGGCCAGCGCGCCATTATCCAGCCACGCTGTGGGTGGCTGGAAGGGTAGATAAACCCATGTTTTGTCGCGTGATTGTCCCGCTTTTTGCCAAGCCTGCTGTGCTAGCATAGGGATTTCCAGCGGTGGTTACAGGATCGTGGCAGGCAAGGGCAAGACAGCGGCGGCGAAATCAGGGGGAGATGATCAGGCGCTCAGTCGGCGCAGGCTGAGAGACGCACTGTTCATCGCTGTAGGCGCAATGTGCCTGTTTGTCTTCATGGCGCTCTTAACATACACCGATACCGACCCTGGCTGGTCTGCGAGCGGCAATGGGGGCGCCGTCTCCAATCTTGGCGGCGTCACCGGAGCATTCCTGGCTGACATCTTTTTTTCATTGGTAGGCTCTGCCGCCTACCTTGTACCGATGTTATTGGCTTACCGCGCGGCATCGCTGCTGCTAACAGAAGACGACCGTGAGCCGGTCGATTGGCAAATTTTTGGGCTTCGTGCTGTCGGTTTGTTGCTGCTGGTGGTTGCCGCCACCGCGCTGCGCGCGCTTAATGATCTAGGCGGCTCGGGACTGCCCCAGGGGGCAGGCGGTATTTTGGGGTCCGCAATGGGCGCCGGGCTGGATGGTGCATTTAATCCTGTGGGTGCGCGGCTGGTCGCTGTGGCGCTGTTTCTGCTGGGGCTCACGATATTCGCCGACATCAGCTGGTTAAAGGTCATCGATTGGTTGGGACGGCGCGTTATTGGCGGGGCTGAGTACCTCCGGCAACAGTGGTTACAACGCTTGGATGAGCTTAAGGATCGGCGTGCCCGTGAAAAGCAGCTGGAACAGCGTAAGGTGCAGATCGAGCAGCACGTTGCCAAGGAGAAAAAACGTGCGCCGCCCAAAATTAAACCTCCCAAAGTAGTGCCTGCGGCAGGCGCCAAGGTCGAGCGAGAAAAACAGAAGCCCCTGTTTGATATTCCGGTTTCGGGCGAGGTGCCGGCGCTGGATTTGCTCGACGCTCCCAATGACATCGGGCAACGGGGGTACTCCGCAGACGAGCTTGAATCCCTCTCTCGGTTGCTCGAGCTTAAACTGAAGGATTTTGGCGTGGTGGCGGAAGTGGTTGCCGTGTACCCGGGACCCGTGGTGACGCGCTTTGAAATTCAGCCAGCCGCCGGTGTAAAGGTATCTAGAATATCTAATCTGGCCAAGGACTTGGCAAGGTCACTTGCGGTCATTTCTGTTCGGGTTGTAGAGGTCATACCCGGCAAAAGCGTGGTAGGTATCGAAATACCCAATGCCGATCGTCAAACGGTGAATTTCCGTGATGTTCTAGCGTCGAAAACCTTTGATGAGGCTAAATCGGTTCTCACCCTTGCGCTGGGCCACGATATTGCGGGCTCACCGGTGGTCGCGGACCTGGGCAAGATGCCACATTGCCTGGTTGCCGGCACTACCGGTTCGGGCAAGTCAGTTGGCGTGAATTGTATGTTGGTGAGCCTGCTGTATAAGGCGACGCCGGCTGATGTGAGGATGATATTAGTCGACCCCAAAATGCTGGAATTGTCTGTTTATGACGGTATCCCGCATCTGCTGACGCCCGTCATCACCGATATGAAAGACGCAGCCAACGGTCTGCGTTGGTGCGTGGCCGAGATGGAGCGCCGCTACAAGCTTATGTCGCTGCTGGGAGTGCGCAACCTTCAGGGGTACAACCGCAAGGTGCTGGACGCCGAGAAGGAGGGTAATCCGATTCCAGACCCCTTGTGGAAGCCCGATCCCGTCTTCGAGTTGACGGAAGAGGAGCAGGTTCATCCAGCGCTAGAAAAGCTCCCCAGTATTGTGGTCGTTATCGACGAATTTGCCGACATGATGATGGTTGTGGGTAAAAAGGTAGAGGAGCTGATTGCGCGAATTGCACAAAAGGCACGCGCCGCCGGCATTCACTTGGTCCTGGCGACGCAGCGTCCCTCAGTGGATGTGATTACGGGGCTTATCAAAGCCAACATTCCCTCTCGGATTGCATTTTCGGTTAGCTCGCGAGTGGACTCGCGAACGATCCTTGATCAGGGCGGAGCAGATCAGCTGTTAGGTTATGGGGACATGCTGTATCTGCCCGCAGGGTCCAGCGTGCCGGTGCGGGTTCACGGTGCGTTCTGTTCCGACGATGAGGTGCACCGCGTTGTTGCTGACTGGAAGCGACGGGGCGATCCGCAGTATCTGGAAGGATTGCTTGACGAGGGCGGACAGACCCCGGTGACCGCCACCGAGATTCAGTCGGCCGCATCGGATGGGGAAGACCCGGAATCTGACGCGCTTTACGATGAAGCTGTCGATTATGTCTGCAGAAGCCGCAGAGCTTCGATCTCGTCGGTGCAACGCAAGCTGAGAATTGGCTACAACCGTGCCGCGCGGCTGATCGAAACCATGGAAGCGGCCGGCGTGGTGTCAGAGATGGGTAGCAACGGGCAGCGGGAAGTACTCGCGCCGCCGCCCCCGGAGGAGTAAGTGCGCAGATTTTGGCTGATGCTAATGGTTTGCGGTCTGTCGCCAGTCTGTCTGGCCCAGCTGGATATTCTGGACATGCTGGCCTCAAAAGAGGGCATGACAGGGACCTTCGAACAACAGATTATTAGCCCCGAAGGCGAGCCCTTAGAAACGTCCAACGGGCAGTTTTCTCTGCTCAGGCCTGACAGCATGCGTTGGGAAATCGAATCGCCCGATCGGCAGCTCTTGATCGCCTCGGGTCAGCAGCTCACGCAGATCGACTGGGACCTTGAGGTGGTGATCGAACGGCACTTGGCAGACCGGGATCCCAGTATCCTCGACTGGTTGCTAGCCTCGGACAAAGAGCTCGAGGCCGCTTTTGTTGTCGAAGCACTGGAGGCCAAGGTTGTACTCACGCCGCGAGAGCCGAGCCTTACCCTGACGCGGCTGGAGATCGCTCGCGCCACAACACTGATCTGGGAGATCGCGGTGACTGACAGCACTGCGCAGGTGCTTAAAATCTCCTTGTTCGAGGACCCCGCTCGGGTGCCCTCTGCCTCCGACTTTGTCGCACCAGCGACGGATTTTTAATCGGCAATTTCCTCCGTGTCGCCTGACTCTGATCTTTTTGCGCTCGAGACTCAGGACGTTGGGCCACTGGCGGCCCGGATGAGACCCGAGTCGCTGGCCGATGTGGTGGGCCAGGAGCACTTGCTGGGCCCGGATCAGCCGCTACGACGTGCCATCGAGTCGGGCTCCCTGCATTCTTTTGTCCTGTGGGGTCCTCCGGGCGTTGGTAAGACCACGCTCGCCAGATTGGTCTCGTCTCACAATGACGCTCTGTTTATTCAGATCTCTGCGGTGCTCGCTGGTATTAAGGAGATCCGGGCGGCAATTGATCAAGCCAGGCAGGCCGCTGCGAGAGGACGGCGAACCGTGCTGTTTGTTGACGAGGTACACCGCTTCAACAAGAGTCAGCAGGATGCGTTTCTGCCGCATATTGAAGACGGCACGATCGTGTTTATTGGCGCGACCACGGAGAATCCCTCGTTTGAGGTCAATAGCGCACTGCTGTCGCGTCTGCGCGTGTATCAGCTGAGAGCGGTCTCGCCGGAAAGCCTGAAGTCGCTGCTACTGCGAACATTGGAAAGGCATTACCCGGACATAACGATGAGTGAGGCCTTCGCTAACGGCCTTACCGCTTTGGCCGACGGTGATGTCAGGCAGTCCCTCAACCTGTTGGAATTGGCTATCGATCTAGCGGCCGGCGAGGCAGCCCAATTAGACGAGAGCTTGCTTAAAGATCTGGTCGAGACTAATGCCCGCCGGTTCGATAAAGGAGGCGATGAGTTTTATCAGCAGATCAGCGCGCTGCACAAATCGGTACGCGGCTCCGACCCTGATGCCGCCCTGTATTGGTATGCGCGTATGCTCGATGGCGGGTGCGATCCGTTATATATCGCGCGGCGTTGCATTCGTATGGCTTCGGAGGACATTGGTTTGGCTGATCCTCGGGCGCTGCAGTTAGCAATGGACGCAGTGGCGGTCCATGAACGCTTGGGCAGTCCCGAAGGCGAGCTCGCGATCGCTCAGGCGCTGGTTTATCTCGCCTGTGCGGCAAAAAGTAACGCCGTCTACACCGCACTCAACCAAGCACGGCAGGCGGTACAGCAATCAGGGTCGGCTCCTGTGCCTATGCATCTTCGTAACGCCAGCACGGGTCTACTTAAAGAAGCCGGTTATGGCGACGGATACCGCTATGCGCACAATGAACCCCATGGCTTTGCCGCAGGCGAGAACTACTTCCCGGAAGAGATGACAGCCATGCGCTTTTATGAACCGACTGACCGCGGATTGGAGCGTAACATCAAGGAAAAGTTGGAGCGACTCCGAGCGCTCAACCGGCAAGCAGAGAGTGAGGGCGATGCATGACGCTTGGGTATTGGCTAGCGGTGGCGGCCGGTGGTGCACTGGGCGCGGTGGGTCGAGCAGGCATAGCCGCGGCCTTGCCCTCGATCGGCGCTTTTCCTTTACCAACTTTTGCCGTCAACGTGTTGGGCTCGTTTGTCATTGGTTTGGTATGGGCCGGGGTCTCACGGCCAGATGTCTCGGTGCTATGGGGCGCGTTTGTTGTGACCGGCGTCTTGGGTGGCTTTACGACATTCTCGACTTTCTCATTGGAGACTTTGCAGCTGCTTGAGCAGGGCGAGTGGAGAACGGCATTTCTCTATCTTCTCTTGAGCCTGCTGACCTGCGTCGGCGGCGCTGGCGCGGGGGTGATGCTCTTTCGAGCCGTGGCTCACTAACGGTAACTTCGCACAGCGGTGGTGCGAGGATCACGCTACACTCCCGCCCCGTGTAAAAGGGTGAAATAACCATGCTTGATATCAAGGCAATCCGTCAGGACCCCGATGCGGTCATCACAGCGCTGGCAAAGCGGGGCCTGCAGTTTGATCTGGAGCAATTCGTGTCTCTGGATGCACGTCGCAAGGCGGCAGATGTTCGCGCGCAAGGGCTGTTGGCTGAGCGGAAGGCCACCTCAAAAAAGATCGGTGAGCTGGTCTCATGCGGGTCCACCGTTGAAGACGCAAAGGCGCAGGTGGACGAAGTGTTGGCCCGATTGGCGTCCGATCTTGAGGCGGCGACTGCAGAGGCCGACGCGGTGCAAGCTGAGATTGACGCGTTGTTGATGGAAACGCCGAATTTGCCGGACCCGCAAGTGCCGGTCGGTGTGACCGAAGAAGATAATGTTGAGGTGCTGAAGTGGGGTGAGCCCACCTCGTTTACTTTCGACCCCAGGGACCATGTTGATCTCGGCGAGGCGCTGTCGCAGATGGATTTCGAAACCGCGGGCAAAATTGCTGGCGCGCGCTTTTCAATGCTCTCAGGTGACCTCGCGCGACTGCATCGTGCACTGACGCAGTTCATGCTGGATACGCACACCCAGACACACGGTTATCAAGAGGTTTATGTCCCCTACATTGTTAATGAAGCTTCGTTGACGGGGACAGGGCAGTTGCCCAAGTTTGCCGAGGATTCGTTCCGCCTTGAGGGGGAACAAGGCTTTTATCTTGCGCCCACTGCTGAGGTGCCGGTGACGAACATCGCTCGTGGGCAGATCTACGACGCCGAAAAGCTTGGTGAGGACGGTTTGCGGTATGTGGCCCATACGCCCTGTTTTCGAAGTGAAGCGGGTAGCTATGGACGGGATACGCGCGGCCTGATTCGTCAGCATCAGTTTGAGAAAGTCGAATTGGTTCAAATCGTAAGGCCCGCGCAGTCTGAAGCTGCCCTTGAGTCATTGACGGGGCATGCAGAAGCCATTTTGCAGGCGCTCGAATTGCCTTACCGAAAAGTCATCTTATGTGGGGGTGATTTGGGCTTTAGCTCCGCGCTCACTTACGACCTTGAAGTCTGGCTACCGGGGCAAGCTACTTACCGGGAAATCAGCTCGTGCTCGAACTTCAGAGATTTTCAGGCGCGTCGCTTGCAGGCGCGGTGGCGGAATCCCGAAACTGGGAAGCCGGAACTGCTGCATACCTTGAACGGTTCCGGTCTGGCCGTGGGCCGCACACTAGTGGCTGTGATGGAGAATGGGCAGCAAGCCGATGGTAGTATCCGATTGCCCGCGCCACTGCAGCCTTACCTTGGCGGCCAGGCGCTTATTGCCGCCCCCTAGCAGTGGTACTTCACTGAGGGTCTGGCTGAGCGAGGTTCAAAGACTCTGAGAGCTGACTCGATCGGCGTTGCGTGTGGCGACGCTGGTGTTGGGCCTTAGGGTAATCGCGTCCACGAGGATTCGGCCGGTCTCCATAAGCAGTACGTCTGGAATCTCTGCTTCCTGATCGTCGGAATGAGCCGAGGCGTCTCCATTGGTTGACGTATCCGAATCCGCTGCCTCCCCGGCTTCATCGCTATCAGTCAGGCTGGTCAGGGGTGTGAGGCCCTTTGCGGCGCGGCGTTTATTTTCTATCGCCAGTGCCTTGCTCTCCTGATCATCTCTCATTGCGACGCGGCCCGATTGTTGGAGGGGCAGGGCGGTAATCGCCCTAGCTTCCTGCGCCATGGTGACGCGGTCTTCGAGATACAGGTAATCGGGGTCGTTTGCGGCGCGTTTCTCGTGCATAGCCGTCAGCACTGGCATTATGGAGCGGTAATCGTCGTATCGGTTAAATCGCGCAGGCGCAATCTGATCCCAGGCCAGAGCATTCTCGAGCGCACTTTCTCCGATCTCGTCAGGGTCAAACAGTGAGGGGTACTGTATGTCTGGTATCACACCACGGTGCTGTGTGCTCTCACCTGAAATACGATAGAACTTGCTCTCGGTGATCTTCAGTTGTCCCTCTTGCAGGGCGATCAATGATTGCACGGTGCCCTTGCCAAACGACTGCTCACCGACCACGATGCCACGCCCATAATCTTGAATGGCGCCGGCAAAGATCTCCGAGGCCGAGGCACTGAGGCGGTTAATCATGACCGCAAGCGGTCCGTCATAGTAGTTGGAGCGGCGACGTTTACCGTCTCGCCAGACGCGACTCTCAGCCGAGCGTATTTGCACGGTCGGTCCATACTCAATGAATAGACCTGTCAGTTGATTTGCTTCCTGTAACGAGCCGCCGCCGTTGTCCCTAAGGTCGATCACCAGCCCTTCCACGTCGGCCGCCACCAGCTCGTCGATGAGCCTCTGCACATCACGTGTCGTGGATCGATAATTTTTGTCGCCGTTACGGTAAGCGTTGAAGTCGATATAAAAAGCGGGGATATCGATGACGCCAATGCGATGGATTTGATCCGCCTCATCGGTGAATTCAATGATTTCCTTCTGAGCTGCCTGCTCCTCAAGCTTGACTTCGTTGCGACGGATGGGTACCACGCGGCGCTGATCGGTCTTGCCTTTGCCTGGTATGACCTCAAGCCGAACAATGGTGTCTCGCGGTCCACGAATCAGATCGACCACCTCATCAAGTCGCCAGCCCACGACATCCTCGATCGGACCGCTTTCTCCCTGACCTACGCCAATGATCAGATCAGAGGGGCGGAGGTCGCCTTGCTTGTCAGCGGGGCCTGCGGGGATCAATCTGCTGACTTTCGCATACTCGTCATCAACCTGAAGCATGGCGCCGATGCCTTCGAACGACAGACTCATATTGATATCAAAGTTCTCGGCGCGCCGAGGAGAAAAGTAATTGGTGTGCGGGTCGTACTGCTCCGCCAACGTGTTGGCGTAGATCTGAAAAACGTCCTGGGCGTTGTATTGATCGAGCCGATTCAGCTGGTTCTGATAGCGTCGCTCCAAGGTTCCTGGAATGTCCTCAACGGGTTTATCAGCCAGGATGAGACTCAGTGCCTGGTTTTTGAGCCGCTTCCGCCAACGCTCGTCAAGCTCTTGCGCGTCGGGAGCCCAGGGCATGGTGGAGTAATCGATCACCATGTACTCATCTTGCTCGTAATCAAAGCCAGATAGAGTGTCGGGTAGCGTGGCGATGGTTGCCTGAATCCGTTGCCTCAGCTTCTCGTGGTAACGGTTAAACATCGTGAAGGCCGGATCGAGATCTCCCCGTCGCCCGGCGTTATCAAGCTCTAACCGCCACCGGTTGAACTCTGATATATCTGCGGCATCAAAAAACATTCGCTGAGGGTCCAGCGCGTCAAGGTAGGCCACGAAATGCTGCGCGGACAGGCCGTCGTCGTAGCGACGACTCGCGTAATGCCGCTCTTCGATGACATCGATCAACTCTTTCAGGGTGTCGCCCTGTTTGGGGGCGGGCGCGAGAGCAAATGCTGACCAAGATGCCAGTACCAAGGCGCCAGTTAGTAGCGTCTGAGGGACCCATCGGCTCACTGGAGCGCTTACTGTCGGTAGTCTGTTTTGCTTGAGCTTCATCCCTAATCCAAAGGGTGGGGCCTATATATGCCCTACGTTACTCGACTTAGAAAGGATGACCAAATCGCAAATACAGCGCTTCGTTATCGCTCTTGCCTTTTGCGACTTCTAGCCGTATCAGTATAGAAGCCTCCTCTTTTAGCACGTAAGACAAGCCCACACCGACGGATGGATAGGTCTCCTCTTTGCACGACAAACTTTGCCCAGCGATGTCGTCTCCGTATTCGCATCCCACCCCGCCGAAAGCTACTAAGCCTAGTCGGCGAGTTAGTGGCAGGCGGCTCTCAATCAGCAGGTGAGAGTAGTGTTGCGCTAGATAGTTCCCCATCGTGTAGCCAGGTAGCGTCACAGAAGAGTAGCCCGACAGTGGGGCATCATGCGTAAAGCGTCCTTTGGCCTGCAGGGCGATGACAGGCGCACGTCTACGTTTATCAGAAGTCGATTTACCAAGTGACCAATACCAGCGCATATCTGCAAAGCCGACATCGAACGAGGTCTCACCGCCTAGGCTCTCCCGATAAGCAAAATTGTGGAGCGTGAAGAGGTGTCCCGCACTGGGGTTTCTCTGATCATCCATGGTATCGTGCTGTAGCACTACGCCCAGTCCTGTAGCGTCGAACCCTGACAAGCCGATCACATTAAGGATCCCTTCGACGAATCCATCCGCACCCACCGCGTAGTTGGTGCTAACCCCTTGCACACCCGCAAACCAGCCGCCTTCACGGAGTTGGTGCATGTATCGAAATCCCAGCGTATGCACGCTATCCTTAGTTTCGACGGGCTTTCCGGTACCGAGAAAGTCATCGTATTCGTTATTGATTTCAGCGCCGCCCGCGAGCAGCGTTAGCTTCCGTGTGTCGCCCCCCCAGAAGAGTTGCGCACCGATGCCGCCGGTGATCGAGTCTGTGTCTGAGTACGACACCGATAAACCGATCATGGAGGGCGTGGACTCGGCGTCCAGTTGCTTCAAATAAGCGACTAACGCGCCAACGTTGGCGCCGAGTTTTGGATCGGCAGCAATGGTTGGCGTGATTAGCCATGGCTTTAACTTTTTGTCGCCATCCTCGGTCATATCGTCGTCCGACAAAGATTGCTCGTCAGCCGCTGCCTGCTGAGCGTCCTCACTCTGGCTCGGCTGCGCCTGCACCGACGAGGTAACAGCTAGGAGTAGGGCCACCAACAGAATAAGCGCCGCTTTAATGGGTGCTGACTGGGGGTGCCTCAACTTCAGCAGTCGAGGATTAAGGAGCATGAATGGCAACTTAAGCAAGGTGAGATACAACGCGATGTGACGAATGGAGGGTGGGATTATAGAGGTAACGACAAACCTTTGTTGGTTTCGGATGGCTTTGGAGATAGCGGTTGTTCCGCTAGCGACGCCCCTCGGTGCTCAGATACGTCAATGCAACGCTGCATCAGCGATCGGCCCACCGATAGCATTGTCAGTGTTGATGATAAGCCAAGGCAGGCCGGCTTGATTCAACCACTGCTCGGCATCGCCCTCTGGTTTTAGGCAGGCGACCGTCGACACTGCACCTGCCGTGAGGCAACGCGTGTCGATCACAGTAACGCTGGTCGGTCCTTCCACGGGCAACCCAGAACGGGGATCCAGCAGGTGACCATATGCTCGTCCTTCGTGCTTGATCACTCGTGCATAGTTGCCGCTGGTCGCCATCGCTGAATCTGTGAGGTGAACGGTAAGAATACTGCTATCTTGCTTGGGGTCGCGGATACCCACCAACCACGGCGTGCCACTTGACTGAGTGCCGATCGCCGCGACGTCGCCCGCCAGCTCGATCAAACCATGTTTTACGCCGGCTTCTCGCATCAGTTGCGCCGCACAATCCGCTGCGTACTCCTTGACCAAGCCACCGAGGTCAATCTCCATGCCAGTAACCGGCAGTCGAAGCCCGTTATCTTGCCATTCAATCCGCTCCCAGCCGATCAGGGCTCTGGCTGCGTCGAGATGCTCTGGCGACACGGCGCCGCCATTTTGAAAGTTAAAAGCGCGGCGCAGCGGGCCTGACGTAATGTCGAACAGCCCCCCGGATTCTTGCCACAGCTGCCCAGCGAGGTCCAACAGTGCAGCGGTTTCAGTATCGACCTCAGTGAAAGCCCGAGTGCCGGCCCGGCGGTTAATCATGCTGACCAGACTGTCATCCAGATATCGGCTGTAGCGCTGCTCAAGATCGCTAAGGCGGTTGGAGAGTATTTGCCACAGTGCCTCGATGGGCGTTGCCAGTTCGGAAACCCCGTCGACGACCAGTCGCGCGGGTCCGCCCATCAATTTAAAGTGCCGCTCAAGGCGGGAGTGCCTGTCAGTCAAAGCGCCACACGATGCCCACGGTGCCGCGCCAGAAATCCACCAGTGCCGGTGCAGCGTCACCATCGTACAGACCCCAGCTGGCATCGGTCATGTAACGCTCGGCCTCGAGCTCGAGCACCCAGTCACCCAAGGTAACGGCCCAGCGCGCTCCCACCGTCACTGCGCCATATGAGGAGAGGCGGTAATCGTCCGCGAAATAGGGCTGGCCAAAATCGGCAATCACGGAGAAAAAATCGGCCTCACGCTGGCTGTAGTAGCGCAAGTAAGGCGTCAGCAGGCTTTGCGGAAAGTTTTGCGCCCAGCCGAGCTCCAGCGTGTGGGAGTCGGTGCCCCAGCTGTCGGCGTAGTATCGATAGTCGATCTGCAGCGACGCGTCGGCGTCAATGAGAAACCGCCGGTAGCCCGCCGATAGGGCGACACGCTCATGCCTATCGGGTCGCTGATCGCGCAGCTTGTAGGGGTCGGTCAGGTAGCCTTCGCTGAGGGTGTAATTGATACCCACACGCGCCACCGCCGTGCGAGAGAGAATTTGCGATACTCCGAAATAGCCTGATTGGGTGTCGAGCTCCTCTTCCTCGATAAAGACGGGAATCACGCCCTGTGTCGGATTGACGGTGTCGGACGACGAGCTGAACGATGTGGTCCAGGTGCGGGCGTCATCGGCGGTATTCCACGAGGCGTCAAAGGCGAGAGAGAGTGCTTCGTAGTCGTCCTCGTCTGAGTGACTGATTGCGAAACCGGCATTGCCATCTGCCCAGAAATAGCGGGTTGTCACACCGACCTCGACCCGGTTGTCCTGGATGCTGGCGCCACTCATGATAACGCCGGGCTGTCCGTCCACTTGCGCGCCAATGAACCAAGGCGACGCACCCGTTTGATAGTCGTTTTGCACATCCAGCGCGACGGACCAGCTCGCGCCCACGGGTACTTCGATCCAAAGTTGTGTCACATCGATGTCGTAGCGGTCCCGAGACCCGAAAATCACTTTGTCGCTGTCGAGGCTGTCTTCGCTGTAGCGGGTGTAGCGCAGCCCCACCTCAGTAAAGGCGGGTGGCGCATCCGCTAACGCTATTGGCGCTTGATAGGCTGGCAGCACAAGCAGAGACTGACTGAGGCGCCTGATGAGCTGGCTCGGTGGCGCCAGTGCGATAGCCGCACCGGGTTTAGTTGCAGCCACAGCCGCCCCCGGCCGCGCCGGACCCTCCCGACGAGGCTTCCTTGCTGGTGTAGACATGGCCTTTCAGCTTTGCGTTACGTGGGCTTTCCTCCCACAGCATGCCTTCTTCCGCGAGATGTCCGCGATCGAATGGCGCCACGGGCTCAATCGAGGTGCACCCACTCAGTGCCGTTGCGATCAGCAGTGGCAGTAGAAGTGCCTTGGTTTTGACTAAACTTCGGGGCGCCATTGTGGGTGTCGCTCACCTTGGGTAGTAATCAGCGTTACCAATGATAAACCTTCGAGGCAGTTTGGCGCACTGGAACGTCATGAAATCGAAGGGTTATGGGCGCCAGCCGTTAGTAATCTTGACGACACACCACAGTTGGGTGAGCCTACAACCCTTCGCTAACGTAGTGATAGCAAGTTTCTGTATAAAACCGTTAATACAAGGATGTGAACATGACAGGTTTTCTCAACGTCGTGCGGCGAATGGCTCTTTCCCTTTTGGGTATGGCCACCCTCATTCATTTCAACTCAGCCAGCGCGCAAACCGCTGAAGCCTATTACGTCAACGAAATTGCGCCAATTGTTCAGATAACGTGTAGCAACTGTCACTACGCGGGTGGAATAGGGCCTGGCCTCAAGTTCACAGGCTCATCATCGGAGGACCACAATCAATTTGTACAATACGTTAACGACCCAACACCTGGCGCGCGCGCTAACACCGTCCTTACCAAGATCCGAGGGGGGGCGAGTCATGGTGGGGGCGCCCCTGTCCCACAAGGGTCCGTCGAGTACCAGAAGTTTTCACAGTACATGGAGTTACTCTCCGGTGACGGCGGAAGCGACACTGCCGTGCCGGGTGCGCCAACCATCGGCTCGGTAACTGCGGGCGATGGCAGTGCGGTGGTGAACTTTACGGCGCCGTCTGACGACGGCGGCGCAGCGATTTCAAGCTACACGGCTACAAGCTCGCCGGGAGACCGATCTGCGAGCTGTAGTGCCTCGCCATGCACTGTGACTGGGTTGACCAATGGCCAGAGTTATCGATTTTCGGTGACGGCGACAAACAGTGTCGGCGAAGGGCCTAGCTCTAACCTGAGCGATTCGGTTGTGCCTGTCGCAGCGAGTGTTTTTCGAGTCGCACTCGAGGAGCCTGTCTCCTCAGAGACGCACACTGGGGTGGGCAATCTTAGAGGATGGGCAGTTTCCAGCGATGGTATCGCAAAGGTGGAGATCTACATTGATGGTGCCTATGCCTTTGACGCACCCTACGGTGGCAATCGAGGTGATGTGGGCGGAGCGTTTCCCGACATCTCGGGGTCTAGGCAGTCTGGGTTCTCGCTGGCTTTTAACTACAGCGACCTCAGTTCTGGCCCGCATAGGGTCTCCGCTGTGGCATATAACGCTTTGGGCGATACCAAAGAGAGTGCCGCCGACTTTGAAGTAGTGAGATTCGCCTCAAGTTTTATTGCCTCAGCCGATGCAGTAAATCTTAATCAGAGCAGCTGTGCGGTCTCCTCCGACGAGATATCTATCGTCGACGCATTGGTCGAGGGCGCGCTTTACGATCTCAAGCTAAAGTGGCGCAGGGCGGAGCAGGGGTTTGAAATCATAGAGATTCGCTGACTGAAGGACCCCAAAATGGTGAAAGTTACGGGGATGCCAGGCCCGAGCGCGCCATGCAGCACTGGTAATTACCAAAACAGCGTTGTAACGTTACTGCGCTGTCCATGCGAAAGGAGTCGTGAGTGTCAGTCAACCGATCATTGCGTGACCTGCCGCCCACGTTTCCTTTCAGATCGAAAATAGGATTACCAGTAGACTGGGGGTCTTTGGCCCGTTGGTGTAATCAATAGCAGTTATGATATCGGCGAGTCGTAAAATCCCCTCATTGGCGCCGCTTGTTGCGGTTGCGTGCCTTGTGATGCTGGGTAACCCAGCCCTCGCCATCGGGATGCTTCCCGCAGGGCACCCACCAATATCGAGTACTTCCACAGATGAATTGGCACGAGACTCGTCTAGCGAGGGCGTGACTGGACCGGAAGACTTTTATGTCGACACGCTGCATTCTGACGTTCAGCAGAACTGCCTCGCATGCCACCGATCCGGCGGAACTGCCGAGCAGAGTGGCGCGCGGCTGATTCTGAATGACGCGGCCAAAACCAGCCACAATGCCTTCTCGAGCTTTGTGGGGTTGGATGGTGTCGATTCAGAGTGGATCCTGAGCAAGGTGATTGGACAGCTCAATCATGGAGGAGGCCCGGTGACCACTGAGGGCTCGTCGCTCTATCAGAACTTGGCTCAGTACCTCGCGCTACTAACAGGCGGGGGCTCGACGGTATCTGGTGAAGACTTCTGGCGAGGGACGGCTGCGGAACCAGCAGAGGTTACGCTGCGCAGAGCGTCATTACTATTCGGTGGCAAAGTCGCCAGTGCCGACGCCATCACAGCAGCAAGGCAATCAGAGGCGGGACTGAGGAGACAGATCCTTGCCACGATGGAGGGTGACGGCTTTAAAGAGTTCATTATGACCGGTGCCAATGATCGGTTGTTGGTGTCGGCCTTTATGAACGGCACGGGCATCAATTCCAACCGCGGGCACTACCCGGCCTTTATAGAGTTGAGAAGCAGACTGCCTGAAATCATACCCGATGAATTAATAGAGGAATACCGGGATAAGCCCTTTCTCAGCAGGGGTGAAGCGGGCGGGGTTATGGACAGAGCGATTGTTCAGGAGCCGCTGCAGCTGATCGCGCATGTGATCATGACCGACAAGCCTTATCGCCAAGTCCTGACCGCTAATTACACCATGGTTAACGCTGCAACCGATCTTGCATACCGGGCGGGTGCCGGCTTCCCACGAGAGTTCCCCCGAGACTATACCGATGAAAATGGTTTTTACGACCGGCGCGAGCTGAGCGAATTCAGGCCTGGAGTCAATATCGGGCAAGTCCCCAACGATGAAGATTATTCATTGACCGAGAATGATGAAATCACCTTCAGTGGCTTCCAAGAGTGGCCTCACTCCGGCATTCTCAGCAGCCTCGCTTGGCTACAGCGCTATCCATCCACTGATACCAATCGCAATCGCGCCCGAGCGCGCTGGACTTATTTTCATTTTTTGGGTGTGGATATTGAAAAATCGGCTCCAAGAACGACAGATCCTGTCGCTCTTGCGGACACCAACAATCCAACGATGAATAACCCAGCATGTACTGTTTGCCACGAGAGTCTCGACCCAGTTGCAGGTGCCTATCAAAGCTTCGGTGATGAGGGGACGTATCTTGACCAATTCGGCGGAATGGATTCCTTACCCGATTCATACAAGCACCCAGAGTGGTTCGGGGGTAAGTCTGGTTCTACCGACTATCGCGAGGGTGATACGTGGTATCGCGATATGCGTGCACCGGGCTTCAATGGCAAGAAGGCCTCTGGAAAGAGAGATAGCTTGCAATGGCTAGGGTATCGAGTCTCTAGAGACCCGCGTTTTGCGGCGGCTACCGTGCGTTTTTGGTGGCCAGCCATCTTCGGTGCTACGCCGTTGGCGGCGCCCGAAGATCCATCTGGGCCCAGCTATAGCGAGCGGCTGAGTGCTTTCAATGCGCAAGAAGCGTTAGTTGATGAGCTGGCGGCTAAATTCGAGGCTTCTGGTTTCAGTGCGAAGTCACTTTTTGCGGATATGGCGCTCTCAAAATGGTTCCGCCATTCGGAAACTCTATCTCAGCCCATCGCGCAGGCCCGTGCCGTTGAGCTGGCCACCGTGGGGGGAGGGCGCCTACTGACTCCGGAAGAGTTGGATAGAAAAAACCTGGCCGTATTTGGACGCACCTGGCGCTATCGCCCCGGGGATGCGCATAACCCGGGCCGGTATTCTGCGCTTTTTGGCGGTGGGTCGGAGTTTAACGGATTCTATGGCGGCATTGACGGTGCAACCGTAACGCGTCGCAATCGAGAATTGACGCCGCTGATGTCAAATGTCGTAGAGAGTATGGCCACAGAGCTTTCCTGCCTTGTTGTGGCAGAGCAATTCAACTTGCCTGCCTCTGAGCGAGCTATCTTCAAGACTATAGACCGATCGACTCAGGCTGGGAGTATCAGCAGCAGTATCCATTCGTTGCCCGGACGGGTGCGTATGAAGCAATATTCAGAGGTCGTGGAACATTCGATTAAGGAGGAGGTAACGCTTGTGGGCGGTAGGATCGCCATTGGCATAAACGATTTAACCTCGGGTTCATATAACAGTGTAAACAACGAGAATACTAACGCCGACGTGACGATCATTGAGATTGTGTTCAGAAAAAATGGTCACGTGCGGGAACGGATATCGGGCACCGGACTATCTTTTCAAGCCAGCTTTGACTACGACACTTGGCAAGATGACGACGGCAATATTTGGCCTCGTGGGCAAGTGAATCGCAACGCCGGGGGGTGGCAAATGCACGAAAATGCATGGGTCAGCATTGGCACCAGCCTACCGGCAGGCGACTATGAGGTGGAGTGGCGATTAGGCACTACGTTATTTGATAATAACGTTAACGATGAGATGGTTGTTCAAACGAGCATTACTGCCAGCGAGAACATCGACAAAACACAGAGCATGCAATTGATCAGAGCGGAACTGCAGAGTCTTTATCTAAATGCGACTAACCGGCCGCTAACTGAACAGGCCACAGATAAGGTACTGGACCTCATGCTGGAGCACGCGAGAATGGCGGCCGAGCGCTCCTATCGAGCTTCCAGCTCAGGGCAGTGCGATCTCTGGAATTTGGGTAATTCGCGGCAAGGGGGAGGTCACACTGCTGACTATGACAGTGACCCTGCGGGCATGATGCGAGCTTGGACTATGGTGCTTCATAGCGTAATGACCAGCTTTGGATATCTTCATGACTAAGGCAGGGCAATATGTCTAAACGTCGTCATTGCTTCTCTCGACGAAGATTTCTTCGCTCGGCAGGATTGGGAGCTGCCGGTATGAGCTTGCTGCCAACCGCCAGAGTTTGGGGAAACGGAGCTGACCAGTACGAGGGGCCGTTGCTGGTTACGTTGCAGCTGGATGGTGGTGCCGATGTGACCCAGCTGTGCGATCCCAAGACCAATACTCCCGGCGAACCAAAAATTAATCACTGGGCAGATAGGCTGGAGATTGAGCAAGTCGGTAATTTGCAGTTTGCGCCGATCGCCAAAAATGCAGAATTATTCGGCCGGCATGGCGCCGATACACTGGTGCTTAATGGAGTGGATTCACAAACCAATTCTCACGACACGGGTCGATTGTACAACTGGACAGGCGGTAACGCGGAGGGCAAGCCATCATTGGCGGCGCTTCACGCCGCTTACTATGCTCCCAATCAGCCATTGGCTTATTCGGTGTTCGGCCGTTTTTCGCGCACCTCGGGTGTAATCAGCTACAACCGTTTTAGCAATCTTCAGGTACTCCGCTCCCTAGCGCAGCCCAACTTAGACCCTTGGTCTGGCAACCTGAGACGGGAGCAGATTGAACTGGATCGGTCATCGATGTTGGTCTCTGATGAAGTAGCACGACTCCTAGCTAATCCTGGTTTAAGTATGCGACAGCGACAAGGCATCGCACGCTTCACTGAAGCGCGGGCCTCACGAGATAATCTCTCTCGCCTCGCAGAGGTTATACCGAGTGAAGACGGTATCGTCGAGACCGTCGAAGTAGCGGTTCCCGGCTCCAACACGCTTTACATGAACCTGCAGCAGCAGATGCAGGGTGCTCTGCTGATACTCAAGTCGGGGCTTGGAGCCGCAGCAGAGGTCTCTCTTGATGCCTTTGACACTCATGAAAATCATGACCTCCAGCACGAAGCGCTTTACACCCATTTGGCAGACTCGCTGGATTTCTTCTGGGACTACGCGGAAGAGTTGGGCCTTGCGGACCGGATTCTGCTGGTGATCGGTTCCGATTTTGGTCGCACTAACTTCTACAACGACGGGAACGGCAAAGACCATTGGCCCATCGGGTCCTACATGATCATGGAAAAGAATGCTACGTGGGGTAACAGGGTCGTGGGGCTCACTGACGAGCTTCACTTCGCCAAGGGTATAAATCCTGAGACGCTAAAAGCAGACCCCAATGGGATATATATGACGCCGTCACATGTTCACAAAGCAATACAGCAATACATAGGCGTCGATATGTTTGCGGAGGACATCGGCCACGGATTGGGGGATATCGAATCCTTGCCGCTATTTGACCCATTTAAAGCGACGTTCGGGTAATTTAGTCGCCTAATTTGGCAAGATAGTGCGCTTTCCAAAGGAAAGCCGCTTCAGTACCTGACATCAGAAGTCAATTTTGTCAGCTGCCGCCCGATTTCGGCGTTTCTGATGCCGTAAATAGCGCCTCGTGGTATCGGCGCTGGCATGTCCCGCCATATCTGCTGCTGTCGCCAAATCCTCTCCATTATCAAGCAGATACGTTAAAAAGCTCCGTCGCAAATCATGAGGCGAGGCCTTGTCCAGCCCGGCTTGTTTCACGCGTCGCGTCACAATATCGTAAACGCCACGAGATGTGAGCCGCCGGTCCTCGGTGATTTGATTCCAGCGGTTTACCGGCCGAAATAACGGCCCAAACTGCAATCCAGACTCCTCAAGCCAGGTTTTAACCAAATCAATGGTCCTGGGCGGCATTTCAAGCTCTCGTTCCTTGTTGCCTTTGCCAATCACCTTGATCGACCGATCGCTGAAATTGATCTTATTGATGTCAATTGTGACCACTTCGGCGCGCCTTGGCCCGCACCCAAACAAGATGCCCAGCAAGGCCGCATCTCGCACGCCTGCGGCGCCTTCGTCATGCAGGCAGTGGTCTATGAGCTTGGCGATCTCGTCTACGTGCAGCGCGCGTCCCACAGCGAGCCGCTGCAGTTTAATGGCACGTATTTGCTCAATCAGGCTGAACTGGTGGTCGCTCATTTGCTGATGAAGCATGGCCTCGCGTGCGACACCTTTAATAATCGATAAATAAAGGTTGCGGGTATTGTCTGATAAGCCTTTTTGCTTGAGCTTTTCCATCAACGCCAGCACTGTGGCGCGGTCCAGACGATGCCAGGGAAACGAATCGGGGGTTTGGTCACACAGCACGGCAATTTGCTTCATGACTGAGCGTGCGGTCGTTCTGCTGGCTTCAGAGCCTTGCAGAGACGCCAGGTACAGTGAGGCGGGATTACTGTGCTGCAGGGGGGTATCGGAGCCCACCGTTGCCAGCCAGCTACTGATCTCCTGATTAGCTGTCTTTTTCTTGGTATCCATGGCAGGCCGCCCCCCATAAGGGTTGCTTTAACTGACGTAAATATACATTTAAGGAAGTTATCACACAACCCCTCCTCAACTTAGGAGGAGTAAATCTCCGTGTCGACGCCACCATAAGTCGCACACCAGAGCAAAATCCCCGCTCCCGAAGCCCATACCCCGCATCGACGGGAGGCCAGAGACAGGTCACAGCGCCATATCGATCACCAATTTGCCCGTAAATTGCTTATCCAGAAAGAATGCCTGTGCCTCTGCCAACGCATCCAGTGCAAAACATCGGGCCAGCAGGGGCTTGATCTCACCGTGCTCAATCAAACCCACCAAACGCCCAAACACGCCGTCATCTAACACGGTGCAGCCCATAAACCGCTGATCTTTTAAGTAGAGCGTTCTCAGGTCGAGCTCTACCATAGGCCCTGCAATGGCGCCGGAGACCGCGTAACGGCCAAAAGGCCGCAAAATCGTGAGTAACTCAGGCCAATCTTCGCCGCCAACCAGGTCAATCACCACGTCCACGGCATTTTCGCCCAACTCGGCCTCCAGGCTATCGCCTCGAACGAGAGCTTGATCAGCCCCTGCATCGAGCACCGATTGCTGCTTTTTATCGCCTGCTACCGCAATAACCCGCGCACCACGAGCCTTTGCCAACTGTATGGCGCCGGATCCGACCCCGCCGGAGGCTCCCGTAATGAGTAACGTGTCATTTTCAGTGACTTGTGCTCGAGTCAGCATGTTTTCAGCAGTCGAATAAGAGCAGGGAAAAGACGCCAATTCTGCATCTGATAGCGGCGTTTCAATGGGGTACGCATGGCACGCCGCCACTGTCACATAGTCAGCAAACCCGCCGTCACACTCGGATCCGATATACCAAGGGGTTTCAAGGGTTTGACCACGGGCTTCCCGCAGGCAGGGCTCCACTAGCACCCTCTTCCCTATTAATCCCGCATCAACGCCCTCTCCAACATCCGCGACTTCCCCACAAATATCGGCCCCTTGAATCCGCGGGAAGCCGAGCGCTTGCCCTCCCCAGCTGGCGTCTTCAGCATCGCCATCGCCTTTGGAGTACCAGCCGACGCGAGTATTGATATCAGTGTTATTGATACCAGCCGCCAAAATCTTCACCAGCACCTCGCCTGAGTGGGGTTCTGGTACCGGGACATCATCCCGGTAGCACAGGGCCTCGAATCCACCGTGTCCGACGAGCTGCACGGCTCTCATAAATGTGGGTTGCCGCGTCATTGCCTGTTCCCTCTAAGGCTAAAATATCTTGGTTATTCCAAAAGATGTTAAGCATATTCCATTTAAGCATGTTAAAATGGCAAGCCTTCCTTATTAAAAGGTCAGCGCTACTCATGACGATGACTGTGACGCCATTTTTCGACGAGGCAACCTCTACGTTGACCTATGTTGTCAGCGACGAGCAGTCCCGGCAGTGCGCCATTATTGACCCTGTCCTCGACCTCGACTACGCCTCAGGCACCCTATCAACGGCCTCAGCAGATAAATTGATCGGATTTGTTGGCGCACAGGGCCTGACAGTGGATTGCATCCTGGAAAGTCACATCCACGCAGATCACCTGTCTAGCGCGCCCTACCTTAAAGCACAGCTGGGGGGTGATATTGGCATCGGCGCTCACATCACCACCATACAGTCTACGTTCGGCACCATTTTTAATGAGGGTGATGGGTTTAGCAAAGACGGCAGTCAATTTGATCGCATTCTTTCCGACGGTGACCGGTTCAACATCGGCTCTTTGGAAGCAGAGGCGTTTCATGTACCGGGACATACCCCGGCTTGCATGGCCTATCGCATCGGCGACGCATTATTTGTGGGCGACACCTTGTTCATGCCTGATGCGGGCACGGCGCGGTGCGACTTCCCGGGGGGCGACGCGAGGGCCCTCTACCGATCCTGTCAGCGGCTACTGAGCCTACCTGACGACACGCGGGTATTTGTTTGCCACGATTACCAGCCCGGCGGACGCGATCTAGCCTATGTCGCCAAGGTTTTAGACCACAAGCGTGGCAACATCCACGTAGGCGGCGGCATTACAGAAGATGAATTTGTTGCGATGCGGGAAGCTCGAGACGCGACGCTAGACATGCCCTCCCTTATCTTGCCCTCGCTGCAGGTGAATATGCGCGCAGGGTATCTGCCGCCGTTGGATGAGCAGGGTCGCCTTTTTCTCAAGGTACCCCTCAATGCTTTTGGCGGCGCGGGCCTGACGTCATTGGCGGCGAAGGAATCCTGAAGATTCATGCCGGGGATGCGCCTCCCAAGGCTATTTTTTTGCTCGCTGAAGCTACCGCGCCCGACGAAGTTCTGGTTACGAAGGCTTTAATGCGGTGAAACCGTCCAGTAGGTTATTCCCCGCGAGCACATGGCTTGCCGATTACACCCGAGACCAATTTATCAACGACTCGCTGGCGGCGCTGATCGTCACGATCATGCTTATCCCGCAATCTCTGGCCTATGCCCTCTTGGCCGGCTTGCCTGCAGAGATGGGGCTGTATGCCTCAATCTTACCGCTTATCGCCTATGCAGCATTTGGCAGTAGCCGAACCTTGTCGGTTGGACCTGTTGCCGTCGCCTCCCTGATGACTGCGTCTGCGGTCGGTTCTGTGACCGCGCAGGGAGCTGTGGATTACGCCACAGCGGCGACAACACTGGCGCTATTGGGTGGCCTGATGCTGGTGCTCTTGGGCCTGTTCAAATTTGGCTTTATCGCCAATTTCCTCTCTCATCCCGTGGTGTCGGGATTCATTACTGCATCGGGCATCGTGATTGCGGTGGGCCAACTGGGCTCTTTAACCGGCATCAGCCTGCAGGGTGACACTCTACCCCGCCTGCTAAGCGGTCTGCTCGGGCAGCGAGAGCTTATTCATGAGCTGACCGCCCTGGTCGGCATAGGGTCGATCGGCTTTCTGATGTTCGCGCGTTATCGAATGGCTGCGCTACTGCATGCAGCCGGCTTACACAATCGTGCCGCCAATCTGATGGTGCGAGCCGCGCCTGTCATGCTTATGTTGGTCATCATTCCTCTCTCGGCGTCGCTGGACTTTTCGGCCAAGGGCGTCCCCGTAGTGGGCAAGGTGCCGACCGGCTTGCCTGCTTTTAGCGCCCCAGTAGTCGACTGGTCTCTCATCAAAGCGTTGTTTGTCCCTGCTCTGCTGATTGCGCTAATTGGTTTCGTCGAATCTGTGTCAGTGGGGCGCACGTTGGGTGCAAAAAAACGGCAGCGTATCGATGCCAATCAAGAGTTGATCGGCTTAGGCGCTGCGAATACGGCTGCAGCGTTGTCGGGTGGCTTCCCAGTCACCGGCGGATTTTCCCGATCGGTAGTCAATTTTGACGCTGGTGCCGAAACCCAAATGGCGTCCATTCTGGCGGCCTTGGGCATCGCACTGGCGGCGCTGTTTCTCACGCCCACGCTCTATTTCCTCCCCAAAGCGGTTCTGGCTGCCACGATCATTGTGGCGGTATTGAACCTGATCGATTGGCAGGTACTTCGTGAAGCCAAACGCTTCTCTTCGGCCGACTTCTCGGCTGTCTTTCTCACTATATTGGTGACGCTGGCCGCGGGAGTCGAGCTGGGTGTCCTCACCGGCGTCGCAGTATCGATAGGACTGCATCTCTATCAAACGAGTACGCCACACTTTGCCGTCGTCGGGCAGGTGCCGGATACAGAGCACTACCGCAATATAAAACGACACGACGTCATTACCTATCCACACATCCTCTCCATCCGCGTCGATGAGTCGCTCTACTTTGCGAACGCAAGTTACCTTGAAGAGATTGTCTTTGACGAAGTCGGGGAAAAGCCTGCCACCACAGACGTGATTCTAATGTGTCCAGCGGTGAATCGAATTGACCTGAGTGCGTTGGAGGCACTTCAGGAAATTAATGCCCGACTGTCTGATCGCGGCATCGCTTTACATCTCTCGGAAGTCAAAGGTCCCGTCATGGACGCGCTGAACCGCAGTGACTTTATCTCGCAACTTACGGGCGAAGTTTTCCTGTCCCAGCATGAGGCAGAACGGCGATTGGCCGCCGACAACACTCCGCGCTAAAGAAATCGTTGGTCTTGCTCTGATTGCAGTAGCCGCCTAAAGCCTCGCTCCACGGCAGCCTCGGCGCCCAGCCCCAGACGTTCCTGCCAGCCTCGCTTGAAGCGATAGCGCACCTCGATGAGATCACAAGTATCCAGCCGCTCTAATAAAAAGCTGTCAGAGGTGCAAAGCCGATCAGTGAGATTTTTTTCGAGGGCGCGCTGCCCAAACCAGTACTCGCCGGTAGCCACCTCATCTATAGCCAAAGCGGGTCGATTAGTGGCAACGAAGTCCTTGAATAGCAAATGGATGTCGTCGATGTCTGATTGAAATTTCTCCCGGGCCTTGTCGGTATTTTCCCCAAAGAGCGTCAGGGTTCGCTTGAACTCTCCTGCTGTGTGCATCTCAAAATCGATGTCGTTTTTCTTCAGTAAACGATGAAAGTTGGGTAACTGCGCCACTACCCCAATTGAGCCGAGAATCGCAAAGGGTGCGGCAATAATCTCGTCGGCGACGCAGGCCATCATGTAGCCGCCACTGGCGGCAACTTTATCTACTGCAACCGTGAGCTTGACGCCTGCATCTTTGAGTCGGACCAGTTGACTCGCCGCGAGGCCATAGCCATGCACCGCCCCGCCGCCGCTTTCAAGACGCAACAACACCTCATCGGAGGCTCTGACGACGGGTAGAATGGCTGAAATCTCTTCCCGCAGCTGATCGACTTGACTGGCCTGAATGTCGCCATCGAAATCCAGCACAAAGACCCTCGGCCGACCCGGGTCGCCACTCTCCTCGGTTTTGTTCTTGAGCGCTTGTTTTGCCGCCTTGTCCTTCTGTTTTTTCTGCTTTTTGAGTTCTTTTTCTCGGGCTTTGTTTGCTGCAGGCTCCTCAACCACTGAGCGAATCACATCTTGCTGCGCCTCAAGACGCTCGTTGAGCGATCGCGCTTCAACACTTCCTTCTTCTCCTGCACCCCGCCTTCGCTGGCTGATTGCAACAACACCCGCAAAGGCCACCAAAAACACACCCAATAAGATGACCGCTTGCAGTAAAAACTCAGCAATATCCAGAAGAAATTCCATAACGATTACCGTCTCTCTATGAAGTCGGAGATGAGTTGGCCAGAAATTGAGGCGTTGGGCGGGGTCGGTGGCATAGCGTCGACTTCAAACCAGTCGGCGTCCTCAATCTCATCAGGGTTTGGCGTCAGCTCTCCGGATTGCCACTCAGCGAAGAACCCGAGCATGACCTGACTGGGAAATGGCCATGGCTGGGAAGCGAAGTAGCGTACGTTTCCGACTTCAATACCCACCTCTTCTCTGACCTCTCGGATGACAGCAGCTTCGCAAGTCTCACCTGGCTCCATAAACCCCGCCAGTGTGCTGTAGAAGCGTTTCTGAAACCCGGCCGCGGCGGCCAGCAACATTTTATCGCCCTTGCTCACCAGAACGATGACGCAGGGTGATACTCGCGGATAAACACGCAACCCGCATCCGCCGCACAGCACCGCGCGTCCATCTTCCACCAAATCAGTGGCGCTTCCGCAACGACCGCAGTACCGGTGGGTGTCTCGCCAATGAAGTAACTGATACGCGCGGCCATGAGCATGAAAAATAGCGTCGTCTACACGCCCAAGCAGGCTATAGAGATTGCCTGAGAGCTGCTCGGTCGCACTGATGCTGTCCTCCGGGACCGAGACTGCCCACGCGCCTTTACCTTGCCAGTGCCCTATCGGGATCGCTGTAGTCAGATGTGTCTCCCAGCGCACGTCTATTTCACTCACGCGCCAAGGCAGTCCAGGCGCCCCTCGCAGAGAGGTGATGGTATTGCGGCCTTGGAAAACAAACGCCCAGTCGTCAGCCTGGGGCTTAAGGGGTAGCTCAGAGATATCGAGCACAGCATGCTGACCTATAAAGCGGAGCGCATAGTCTAGGAACACCCCAGCACCAACACAAGAACCCCGTAGAGCGGTGTATTTGTCCCAAACCGAGCGCCGCCAACTGCCGTATACCCAGCACCACAGCATCCGGTGTACTCTTAAGGGCAGTCGCAAGGGGTCTTGAAGCGGCTCCGGATGTTTCGACGCCGTGCGTCTTAGCGCCGGGGACTGGTCTCCGAATGCGGTACCGAGAGATAACAAAGAGACAGGCTATCCATCATGAGTGAATCTTCTATGAACGCCTTCTGGAGTAACTTCCTGGGCGAATCCCCGACTTGGTATAAGCAAACCATCATCGGCTTTATCGTAATCAACCCCATTTTGCTGATGGTGGCGGGCCCGGTCGTTACTGGCTGGGCGCTGATAGCAGAATTCATTTTTACTTTGGCGCTGGCGCTGCGCTGCTATCCCCTGCAGCCCGGAGGGCTGCTGGCGATCGAGGGCATTCTACTCGGGCTCGCAGATCCTCATAGCGTGTTCCATGAAGCAGAGGCCAACTTCGAGGTGATTCTGCTGCTCATGTTCATGGTGGCGGGCATTTACTTCATGAAAGACCTGCTGCTCTTCGTTTTCACGAAAATCCTGCTCAACGTGCGCTCTAAAAAGATGCTGGCGTTTCTGTTCTCGATTGTCTCGGCCGTACTGTCGGCATTTCTTGATGCGCTCACGGTCACCGCAGTATTGATCAGTGTGGGCGTTGGTTTTTATGCAGTGTTTCACCGCGTCGCCGCTGGTATGGAGGTCGGCGACACGAGCCATGACCATACACAGGATGCCTCAGTCAAGGCTGACTCGGCAGCCGACCTCGAAGCCTTCAGGGCATTTCTGAGAAGCCTGCTCATGCATGGGGCTGTCGGTACCGCCCTAGGTGGCGTCTGCACGCTCGTGGGTGAGCCGCAAAACCTGCTGATTGCAACAGTTGCAGGGTGGGACTTCCAGACCTTCTTCCTTAACATGGCGCCAATTACCATGCCGGTGCTGGTCTCTGGCCTGATCACTTGCGTGCTACTCGAAATGACCGGCTGGTTTGGTTACGGTGCCCTACTGCCTGAAAACGTCCGGCAGGTACTCACCCGTTTCGACGAGGGCCAACAGGCCGCTGCTACGGCTCGCTCCAAAGCCAAGCTGAAAGTTCAGGCCGTAACGGCAGTCATACTTGTGTTTGCGCTTGCCTTTCACCTGGCGGCGGTGGGCTTGATTGGCTTGCTGGTTATTGTGCTACTGACAGCATTTAATGGCATCACAGATGAGCACGATATCGGGCATGCGTTCCAGGAAGCACTGCCCTTCACCGCGCTATTGGTAGTTTTCTTCGCGATTGTCGCCGTTATCCATGAACAACATCTGTTTACGCCGGTCATCGAATCAGTGCTGGCCATGTCCAGTGACGTGAGGCCGGCCATGTTCTTTTTGGCCAACGGCATATTGTCGGCCATTTCGGACAACGTATTTGTGGCGACTGTTTACATCTCTGAGATCGACGCAGCTTTGAAGGCAGGAGAAATTGATCGCGCGGAGTTTGATCGTCTTGCGATCGCGATTAATACCGGCACCAACCTGCCGTCTGTTGCCACACCGAATGGTCAGGCAGCATTCCTGTTCTTGTTAACTTCTGCGCTGGCCCCGCTTATCAGACTGTCCTACGGCACAATGGTCCTGATGGCGCTCCCCTACACCATTGTCCTCACTTTGGTTGGTCTGGTTTTTGTAGTTATCACCCTTTGAGTCAATGGCGGAGTGTTCTCCGCCAGACCGCCTCTCCTGCACTTTGGTCAAGCTCTCTGAGTTTGGCTTCATGGCGCTCGACTTCCTCGGCTGTAGCTCGCAGGACGGGCAAGGGCTGGCGGCTGGCTGGTAGACGTCGTATGCCCCCACTCATGGCTGCGTTACCTCCTTCGGCACCGCCTGCCTCTGCGCCCAATCCCAGCGAGGCCTGTCCGCCGGTCATCGCCAAATAGACCTCTGCAAGAATTTCGGCGTCTAACAATGCGCCGTGTAACGACCGGCTCGAATTGTCGATTTCATATCGTTGACAGAGCGCGTCAAGGTTATTGCGTTGGCCGGGATGCTTGTGACGCGCCATCTGCAAGGTATCGATGACGCTGCATAGTGCCGCAACGTCCTGCCCGTGAGGCTCTAGGCGGTCCAGTTCCGCGTCAATGAACCCGACATCAAATGGCGCGTTGTGAATAATGAGCTCGGCGCCCTTCACAAATTCAACGAACTCTGTGGCGACTTCCGCAAACTTGGGTTTACCCGCAAGAAAGTCCAGGGTGATGCCGTGCACCTCCATGGCGCCGGCGTCAATTTCCCGCTCCGGATGAATGTATTGGTGATAGTGCCGTCCCGTGATGCGTCGATTGATGAGCTCCACACAGCCAATCTCGATAATGCGGTGCCCCTGATTAACCTCGAGTCCCGTAGTTTCGGTATCCAATACAATCTGCCGTCTATCCATTGGCTGATCCTTTCACCTTATCCATGCCCTGGTTAGCCAGCGCATCGGCTCGCTCATTCTCAGAGTGTCCACTGTGCCCTTTAACCCACTGCCACTGCACTGCATGCCGAGACGTTTGCTGGTCAAGTTCCTGCCACAAATCCCGGTTTTTGACGGCTTTTTTGGCCGCGGTTTTCCAGCCATTCTTCTTCCAGTTTGCCAGCCAACGAGTGATACCGTCTTTGACGTATGTGGAATCGGTAGTCAGCACGACCTCGCAGGGCTCGTTCAGCGCGCGCAACCCCTCTATTGCCGCTGTCAGTTCCATGCGGTTATTGGTGGTGTTGTCGGCGCCGCCGCAAAGCTCTCGCTCTTTGTCCCCAAAACGCAGAACGACACCCCAGCCACCGGGGCCAGGATTTCCGCTACAGGCGCCATCTGTAAAAACCTGTACCTGTTTCACGAGGGGTTTTCTGCCCCATCCGGATGACCATGCGTCACCCGCCGAGGCACGGGAATGCCCTCCTGTGATTTACCCAAAGGGATCGAAATCAGCTTGGGTCTCTCTGATATCGGTGCGGCGTGATTGAGATGCCCGGCGACGCGCTTGCGGGCATGGAGCAAATACACCGTACCCGTGGGCATGTTGTGCCTCACCAGCCACTTGTCGACGCGATCCATAATCCGCCCAGTTCGGCCCTGACCGAGTGGAGTGAGATTGGCGAGGTATTGGGGCTCTGAGTAAGAAAATCCGAGTAGCGATAGCCAGTCACCCAACCTCCGGCTAGTCACTGTCACAAGGCGACGGCCGCGCCGCGTCAACAGTCTGCGCATCCAATGCCCTATTCCCCACAGGCTGGAGGGGTTGAAATTAATCACAAACAGGTGCCCATTTGGCACCAGCACCCGCTGACACTCCCGCAATACCTGGTGAGGAATCGGAGACGTGTCCAACGTGTGGCACAGCACTAAGGCGTCTAGAGAGTCACTGTCAAACGGTAGTTCGCAACTCTGACCGATAACCGACGGAGAGGCCTGATCCGCGTCGCGTCGGCTCAGCAGTCTAAATAAGCGTTGCGTTTTGCCAATTCGGCTGAACTCAAGCCCAATATCAGCACCCGTGACCAGCATGTGATAGCCAAAGACCTGCTCCAACTCCTTGTTCAGAACCTCGGTCAGCTGTTCGGTCAGTCGTTGACCCAAGCGTTTTTGGTGATACCAATGCCGCAGGCCTGAGTGCTGGTGGGCCTCGGCGGTCGGAGGGGTAGTCACATTCACTGGCAAAGGGTAGCCTCGTATCGATCAGCACAACAGGATGGCTTATGAACTCTCTGACTATATCGCCGATCCGCGCCTTCAGCGATAACTACATTTGGTTAATTGCCAAGGGCGATCTCGCCTATGTGGTTGATCCGGGTGATCCCGAGCCTGTGACGGTGGCGCTCGAAGCGGCGCAGCTAAGATTAGCAGGCATTTTAGTGACGCATCATCATTACGATCACACCGGTGCTGTTGAGGCGTTAAAGCAACAAACCGAATGTGACGTTTGGGGCCCTCCAGACAGCCCGGCGGGGCCATACCAACACACCGTGGTCGAGGGCGACACGATCAGCGTACTTGGCATAGATTTCGAGGTTATTGCTGTGCCGGGGCACACTCTCGATCATATTGCCTATTACAGCTCGGCTCAGAAGGCGTTGTTTTGTGGAGATACCCTTTTTGTTGGAGGGTGTGGTCGGGTATTCGAAGGTACGCCATCACAAATGCGTGCGTCTCTTCAAAAACTCAGTCAGTTACCACCTGACACCCGTATTTTTTGCGCTCATGAGTACACGCTGGCGAATCTTCACTTTGCGACCCTCGTCGAACCCGAGAATCGTGACCTACAAGATTTTCTCAAGTGGTGCGAGGAGAGACGGCGGGTGGACCAACCCACGGTACCGTCGCTGATTGGCGACGAATTGGCGCATAATCCCTTCTTACGCTGGGACAGCCCGGAAATCCATCAGACCCTCGTTGCATCAGGCCGCCTGATCGATGACACCCCTGACGGAGTATTCACAGCTGTTCGCGAATGGAAAAACAACGCTTAAGGTACGCTGGATAAAACGTCACTTTCTGAACTTTTAGCCAGCCACACTTTGCGGTATCTTGCTCGGCCTGAAACGTTCGCGGTGCGGCCAACGCGCACCTCTTTGAT